>OFRO01000080.1_pt1 | contig 34036 bp, 32 predicted proteins | sample 1543091 | NCBI WGS metagenome assembly OFRO01 (sample SAMN07774217, study PRJEB24372) | wastewater metagenome | isolation source: Exp Tend NO 10WW | collected 2016-02
AGGGATCTTGCTTCATGCTCACAAAAGATAAATGGTTTGACCTTGATATACGTACATTTTATTTCCCAGCATAAACAACTGGTTGCAGTTAGTGCCTTGCGCCAATACAAATGATTTTGAATCGTAAGAAGCCGTCGATATCGTTCCGGCAGTTCCGAGTGTATATTGGTAGGCTGTATTATTGGTCCATCCTGACCCGTAAAGTCTGGTCATATTTGCCGTCATGAAAAATGCGATCGGGCTTGTTTCCTGTGTAGCGAATGAAAATGTCCCAATCGTTGACGCGGTACTAAGGTCCCCCGGCGTACTTAGATTATACTGCGTGACGGTCTGGTTCCCGTAGGTCATCCCGATGATCTTTGCCCCGTCCGATTTCATGAAAATATCGGTTACCCCTCCGGAAGCTATGGTCAACGACTTTGTATCATAAGTTGCCGTTGAAACATTCCACGGAGTGCTGAGGGTGTATTGAAAAACAGCATTGTTAGTGAAGTCAGCGATATACATTTTGCTGCCATCGTTATAAAACGATATACCCCATGCGGAAGCTACCTGAGCGGAAGCATTGAAGGAAATTGAGGCATAGCTGGCCGTCGATATATCCGTGGTCGTTGATATCGTGTATTGATACACGCTCGTGCCATCTGTCACATACATGGCCGTCCCATCCGGCTTGATATAGAATGCCCTGGTCGCACCGGTCTGACCCGCCGTGCTGAATGACTTCGAGTCATAGCTGGCCGTCGACAGGTCCCACAATGTTTCCGAAGCTGGGAATGGCCGCTGAAATGCGCTAGAGTGAATAGGCTGCGATGTAGCCCATAGGCTACAAAGCAGCAGTAAAAAGGTGATTATTCTTTTCATATTAGTTCACGTTACCGATTTGAGCCTGAGCGGATGTTCCCAGTTTTGTGAATTTGATATATGAGCCAGCCTTCATAAGGTTCGTTCCTCCGGGGTTGGCTGAAAAGTTTATTTGAGGAGTCCATGTACCGCGTGCATTGGTGATGATAATACCCTTGAAATGTATATTTACACCAGCCGTCGTTGCCGTAGCGGTTACAACCGTGGAGGCCACCTGTGTCATTGGCAGCGATCCTTGCGCTGTTGCGGTTGTGTTCGCTGTGTTGTTTGAACCAATTACGTCCAGATTTATTGTTGTGACTGAAGCACCGCCAGCAAGAGCGAAAGCGATAGCCGTGGTCTTTGTTGTCGTTGTACCTGTGGTCATAAAGTAGTGTCCTTCCACTTCGTAGGTAGTAGAACCGGCAAGCGTCCATACGTCCTGAGTTGAAGGAAAGGCCGTCTGAACACCTGATGCAGCGGAAAGTGTAAAGTCTGAACCAACCACAGCATACATAACAGGAGGTATCGTCCCGACCGTGTCGATGTTTATCAGGTCAATAAACTGCTTCGTTGTCGTTGCACTGAAAAATGACAGGTTGTTCGATGCCGTTGCAAAGGTTCCGGATGATGAACTGAAGAAGCTGTTTGTTCCATCATACCCTGACAAACTGATCTGAGACCGCCCAGTGGGTATTGTCAGCGTGGCCGCACTTGCCCCGTCCAGAAAACTATTGGCCGGGAGCGTCAGGGTAATGGTCGCCCCTGATGTGTTATTAAACCTGAACAGGCAGATGTCTCCTGTTCGGATATTCGAGAAGGCGAGTGTCAGGCCTCCTGTACTGGTCAATGATACATCACCCTGCCCCCCTGCATTCACATCGAAGGTCCATGTGCCGGTCGGATTGCTGATTGTTTGAGCGGTAAACGAACGCTTATAATCAATGGACTTCATGTATCCGTTGCCTGTGGCGGATGACATTGGACCATTGATCGTATCGAGAGATGCCAGGTTACTGGCTGTATCAAAATGATTTGTATTCAGGGACCTGAATTTCAGATCAGCACCACCCTTATAGGCATAAAGACTAAGACCACCGCCCACAGAAGATGCAGTATTGGTCTCACCTCCTCCACCTCCACCGGCTGCTATTGCCCGGTCAACATATCCCTGCGTGGCTACATTTAAGTTCCCATCGGATGTATCAATTCCGATCCCCAAAGTGGTAGATGTTGAGTCGTAGTAAGTACCCCAAAGATTTATCAGCGTCTTAATCTGGCCTCCGTTAGGAATTACCCATCTGTACCCTGATCCTACGTTGGTCGGGGTCACTCCGCCACCGCCGCTACCGATCAAAGCAGCGAGGCTGTCCGTTGTTTTTTTCATGGCCAGCTTTGTTTCCATCTTGCTGGTATCGATGTTGATTGTTCTGTTTGCGGTAAGAGCTCCCAGTCCTGTCGCATCTATCCCAACACCAGCAGAAATTGTAAGCGAGCTATTTGCCTTGGTGTTGACGTTGACCTGGACCGAGTCCCTTGCCTTGGCAAGAGCCAGCTTTGTAGCCATCACGGATGTATCCACGTTGACCGTTCGGTTTGCAGACAGGTCTCCTAATCCTCCCCCGATTCCGGTTCCTGCAGTGATCGTCGTTGCCTTATCCGCTTTCAGATTCACATTGATCTGGACGGAGTCTCTCGCTTTGGCAAGGGCCAGCTTGGTTGCTATGACCGAAGTGTCGACCGCATGCGTTCTATTCGTGGAAAAATCCCCGCCCCCTGTGAGGCCGGTGCTGGTTGTGATCGTGGTGGCTTTATCAGCTTTGAGGTTTACGTTTACCTGGACGCTGTCCCTGGCCTTCGCGAGCGCGAGCTTTGTCGCCATGACTGATGTGTCTATGTTCACCGTCCGGTTGCTTGAAAGGTCACCCAGTCCGCTGCCGATACCCGTTCCTGCCGCTATTGTAATGCTTTTGTCTGCCTTCAAATTGACGTTTACCTGTACAGAGTCTCTTGCCTTATCCACAGCCAGCTTCGTGGCCATTTTTGTGGTATCTATTGCCAGCGTGGGATCGCCAGATACGCCTGTTCCATTCGTAACAACGACTTGTCCGGTAGTTCCTGTGATGGTTCTGGCTACCGTTGTGTTAAGCGCTGTTCGAGCCAGTATTCCGTTAGAACCGGGATCTGCAATGCCGCCGCCTCCACCGCCAGATGCCGTGGTATCAGCATAAGTGACCATATTTGTTGAAGGATCCCAATGAAGTACTTTTGCACTCGCAGATTGAGTGATACCGCTTAGTTTTAATTTTCCAGCAGCGATAAGGGAATCGGAAAATGAACCAGATCCGGTCACAGTTAATTTTTGTGCAGGTGTCGCCGTTCCGATGCCCACTCTCGAAAATCCAGCGTGGGCAAATAGCGTATTAGCGTCAGAAACACCACGGGCATTGAAATTGAATCCATTATTTTGACCGTAGTTAGCAATAACACTACCACCCAAATCAAGAAGAAGGGAATTTAAACCACCGGCAACGATAACCGATAAGTTACCATTACCGACTTTAATCTGTGTTCCCGTAATACGAGTGAGATTATTTGAAGCATCCACCACAGAAAGCTGACCCGCATCCAGAGAGGAAGAGGTCGATACGCCGGCCTCCTTTACAACGACACCACTCTGACCGGACGAAACTAAAGCACTCAACATTGCATTGCTGCCAAGTCTTGCGGAGTCCCCGCCTAAAATAACAGCGTCCGTAAACTGAGCTTTTCCGTTCACCCCCAACACGGCATTATATGGTATTTGATATGTACTGTAGGGAGGATATTCATTCGGAGGAAGACCTAAATACGTTCTTCCGATAATTTTGGCCTCTCCTTCAACCCTAAACAATCCGTATTTTTTGAGGGGTATCGCCTTTATTGCGCTACCAGCCATCACCGAATACCCGGTGGGGTTAGGGTGCACACCATCAGCTAACAATGCACTGCCGCCGTGGACAGACATATATGTGTAGTCGTTAATGCCCGTCACGCCTTTTGTAGCTGCCAGATTCATGGCTGCCGTTGCATATTCTGCCATGTGGGAACAAGCACCAACGTAAAAAGGAGGGGCAATAATAAAGAGCCGTGATTTAGGCCAGCCACGGACTACCGCCGTATCAATCATTCTGCCTAAATAAGTCTTAAAAGTAGTGGTGTCGTTAGACCCGCAGTCGTTTGTTCCACCTTCGATAAATGCCGCACCGTGAATCCCGGCGTTATAAGTGGGGAGCTGCGCTACCCATCTATTGTAGCTCGAAGAATCAGAACCGGATGCAGGAACAAGTGTTGTTGCTGAAATTCCTTTATTGTAAGGTGACCAGTTATATTGTTCTGAAATTAAAGCCCAATATATTTCCCGATTTGTGGCCGTTCCTATGTTTTGAGTTATAGAAGTACCGAAAAAATATGCAACCAATTTATTCACCGTAGCTGTATCGCCGACTATAACAGACCCGTGGACTATCCCTTGATTTGATTTAATTGTGTCACTGGTAGCAATTCTGTAAGCGGTACTATCTCCGTTCTTTGTTACCCAAGATAAAGTACTATCAGTAATGGTAGATCCTCCACCTCCACCAGATGCTGAGATCGTAATATTGGGATAAGTTCCACTTAAAGTCACATTGCTTCCCGCAAATGGCCTAAATCTGATGTTTGCAGTATCGGTGATATTCAGTTTTGCATTCACATTGGTCTGTACACTATCCCGCATCTTCACTCCCGCCAGCTTTGTGAGCATGACAGATGTATCCACATTCACGGTCCGGTTTGCCGAGATATCACCAAGACCGCTACCAATACCCGTACCAGCTGAGATAGTAGTACTCTTATCTGCTTTCAGGTTCACATTTGTCTGTACCGAATCCCGTGCTTTTACCAGGGCCAGCTTCGTGGCCAGCTTGGTTGTATCCGCAAAAATGTTCAGCTGGTTTGAAGTCAGAGAGTCCAGACCGATATGCTGGGATGCCGTGATCGATTTGATGTTGTTCGTTCCATTGATCGCCACTTTGAATCCGGATCCTACTGAGGTATTCGGAGATCCGCCGCCACCGCTCGTGCTATCAGTCCGGAATTTGAATGTGATTACTCCGCCCTTGTTCTGGAAAATAGAGTCCGTTCCAGGCTTTTTATAGAGATCTGATATCCATTTACTGGTTGTATCGGTGATATTCAACTTTGCGTTGATACGGTTACTCAGTGACACAGTATCCGTTCCTACAAGTGTACCGACACTCCACGTCCGGTTAGCTGCAATGGTTTGCGCAACTCCATTAATGGTCAGGGTTGTGGCTGCACGGGCATATAAAGCATTCAGAGAGTCAACACGGTGGATTGTAGCGAAAATGCTACTATCCATAGACCCGCCACCTCCGCCAGCTGCGTGGAGGCTGTCCACGTACCAATAGGTTGGGATTCCTGAGCCCCTTGTTGTATCAACGACTAAAGTACCGGTGCCGGTAATCGGCCCGCCTTGAAGCCCAAAACCGCTTCCTACGCTGGTCACAGACCCCAGACCTGTTCCGGTAATCGCGCCAACGTGTACAGAGTCGAAAGTTGACCTTTTGGGGTCATAAAGGTAAAGTCGTTTATTACACGAGTCATAGTATATAGCAGCTCTCTTCAGGTCGGTTGCCCGTAAAGATGTTGGTGCACCACAACCAGTTGGGAACAGCAATGTGCTGTCAATGGCCTGCCGGTTAGATACGTTTCCGTAGCTGTTGTTAGCCTTTAGCCACGGTGGCAGGATCTGGGCCGACGCACCCAGAGAGAACAGTAAAGTCAGTATGAAAAGAAGTTTCTTCATATTCGGATCATTATGAATTGAGCGTAATTTTTGGGTGTGGTCTCCGTGCCGGTACTCAGCTTCACGGTCTTGTTATCAGTCGGCGGAGTGGCCTCACTGCCCCTTGTATTTGCTGTACCTGTCGCAGATCCACGCATCGGGTCACTGATGCTGTTACTGCTGGCGGGTGTTTGTGTCGTATTGATGGCGTGGTTATGCGGCTTCACATCATCTGCCTGATACGCGCCAGCTTTGCGGGTCACGTTATCCACGCCGCGTAAATAACCGGTGTTGTAGATTTTGGGAATTCGGAATGTCGTTGATCCGTCACCAGTGGAGTACTTACCTTGCTGGGCGATACCACCTGACCAGGTTGCATCCGACACGAGATCCGAAGCGTCAAGCGACTGCACATAATTCCACAGCCTTTTATAAGCAGTGCGACTCAGCAGTGACCCGTCCGCGAATATAGTATTGATGGGGCGCATGAGATCCGTATAGATCTTCTCACCCACTGTTTTGAAATTTCCTTCCGCGATCAGCACTTTCCAGTTGTACTCAGCGGTATCTGAAGGGTTCACCCATTTGAAGATCTGGATCTGTTCAGATTGACCGATGACCACCTCTGTGAGATTGCCCCCCAGCCAGTCTATTTTGTCCGTTCCATAGGCTTTGATCGCCGCATTAATGTGAAAACCGCCTTGAGAAAAAACCGCGATAATGCGGTTCTCAAGCACTGTTGTGATATCCGGCAGGGTTAGGTTCAATGCAGGGTTTGTGCCTTTCAGCCAGATGGCTTTACCCATGTCAGTATTTGACAAGGAAGTATCGGCAGTAATTATTTTTACAGATCCGAACAGTGACGCGCCACCAGATTGAACTGACGGGGTCACTACCGTGATCTTAGGGTAGAAACGCATGATCCAGACTTCCTGAGGCTGGAATGTGTAATCCATCAGCAGCTGCCAGCCCACAGGTGAAGTAGTCTTTTGCCACTCCACATCAGGACGCAGAGTTCCGAATGACTGGCGAAGCTCCAGTGCGTAATCCCAGCCTTCCAGATCAGCCTGCGCGTATGAGTTGCCACCGGCTTCAAAGCCTGAGGTTTCTCCCACGATCAGGAACTCATCAAAGCGGATCTCCGCATTGGAGAATGATGGGTCGTAGATGAATTGATGACGGATAGTGCCACCGGGCGCACTGGCTGAGTTTTCCCAGGTCTTTACGATGTATACTGTCGGATTAGCACCGGTGAAAGTGATATTGCGCGCAGAAGTATGCGGTGCATTGAACACCTGATAATCGACTACCACAGTAGGCGAACTGGCCTCATAGATTGCAACTACCAGCTTATTACTGATAATGCCAGGGGCTGCTGAAAGTGATAGATTAATGTCCATTTTTCATTTATTAGTCCACGTCAGTTACCTGTACCGTGTTATCGTTTTGACCGGAGCCGTCTCCGAATGATTTTGTATTGATATTGTACACCACAGTCAGGCCACCATCCAGAGTACCGTCTGTGCTTACTGATAAGCCGTCCCTGTTTTCAGCAGGTCTGATCACAATGGACCAGTACTTCAGCGGTGTACCAGGTGTTACCACAGACTCCATCTTCGCGTCCGTGTCACGGGTGTAATCCACGCCGTCAATCTTTGTACTGGTCAACAGTAAAATCCTGTTGACCTTATCAGCCACATAATCAGGAATACCGGCATTGGAGCCAATATTAAGCCTCAGTGATCTGTGCGGGATGCCATTGAGCAGCTGAATGTCTGCGGGCTGATTGACGTATGTGGTAAATGTGCTTTCAGGCTTGAAACTGTCAATCCAGCCTTCAAAGCGGATATTGGGTAAATAGTTCGAACTGAAAATGCAGGCCTGTTTATTGCGGGAATTGCTGTACTCTAAAAGCATTGTCTCGGGGTGATCTGCTGCGATGTGCAGGGGTTCACTGATGACTTGTGCAATGGTTTCTCCGGTACCTGCGGTAATAAGCAGGTAATACAGACCTTCGGTATATCCCGATAAGGAAACCGTAGCCTGGTAAAGTACCTGTGGAGTGATCACTGCAGGGTCGCTTACAGTGGAGAAACTGACCGTATCGCGCACTGTGCCGGAGCAGTCCAGCAGCTCAACTTTGACCGGCCCGAGGCCATTGGTCTGCAGCTGAAGCTCAATAAGGTCGTTGGTTTGCCACTTTTGCGCGTAAGCGGGTTGGCTGACGTAACGGGAGATACCTTCACTGTACCACCACTGATCCATATTCTTGTAGTGATACTGAGCCGGCAGGGTTATTCCGAGAGGAACAAACTGCACCGGGTTCAGGTGTGGTATGAACATAGAATATCCCATCGCCGTAACAAAATTAAGTCCGTTAATATCAAGATTAAGTAATTTTTCTAACGATGTTGAGGGCGAAACAATTCCTTTCCACTCCTGTGTGTCGTTCAGGGTCGGCTTTACTGATACCTCCGTTGGGAAAAAGAAGAACTCCTGTCCGTTATAGGTGAACCGGATATGACCATTGGCCGCGCCCGTCATGATCTGCTCGAAAGTCAGGGGCACTTTAGTCTTAAAGGCGAACTGGTAAGGGTATAAAAGCGGAGAGTCCAGCTGGCCTATTTGCTGATCAGAAGACTCGATGAATATCTCTGAACCTTTGACCGTGGCCAGGTTCTTATTTTTATCGATCGAAAGGAATTTGATGTAGTCAGTCGGATGATTATGCAGCACACCGCGCAGGAAATTACCCCATGCAGCCATCATCCGTTTAGGTGTCAGCATCTCAATATTATACGCTGTATCCGGATTGTCGATACCTGTAATGCTGTCATAGGCAACACGCTTCAAAGGATAAAGCAGACCGCTGATGTAAGTGATCGTAGCCACAATGCTGGCTTCATCCACCACAGTCTCAGCCACAAATACGCTTTGACCGGTACCGTAATTGCTGATGCCTGTGACAGTGAACTGGCGGTTGTTGTTTGCAGTGCCGGAGATCTCCACGACCATGCCGACCCGGAAAGTGGTCAGCGGCGGAGCAGTAATGTAATTGCCAGTGGCCACGAATATCAGGTTCACAGCAACGGCATTACCAATACCGGTGTCGATGTTCAGGATGAATACATCGTTGTCTGACTTATTGTTCACCGTATTGTTTCCGGGAGTCAGGTACCGGGTGTATTCCACGCCGTAACTGTCTGCCCGATATTTGGATATCAGGTCAAGGTTCTTTGTTATTTTGGTGATTGGTGAAGACCACTGTGCGGTCGTATTGTATTCATTATTGCCTGATTTGTTGTCGTAACTGTTGTCCGGGTAGCCCACTTTCAGGGTGTTGAAAAACAGATCCTCATTCACCGTGACATGGAAGTCTGAAACCTCACCGATATCGAGAGTTACGGTGTCAGGGTTATACACGTACCGCTTTTTCTCAAAAAACAACTCCTCTCCCAGCCCGGTAGTGATCTTCTGCACTCCCATCGAGCCGTTCAGAATTGCATTGAAGGATTGAAAAAAGTCATAGAGGCAGGTCTTGATTACTGCCTTGTCTATCTGCCGCAGGGATTGCCCGGAAACAATCACCAAATTGCGCAGCGAATTGAGTAAACTGGATGAACCTGTGTATTTACCATCCGTAGTCTTGAGAACCAGTTGCTTGAACAGGTCAATAGCTGGAATTCCCCAACACTCAGTGGTCTGGAATTTCGTTTTAATCTTCAAGGAGAAAGCAGACTCCAGTAACTTAACTTTTAAGTGAACTGAAGGCGTGCCCCCCATTACAGCTCCCAGGTATAGCTTCTCGCTTGCTGCAAGAGTCAGTGCTGCGGTCATATCCACAGAATAGACCTGCCCCACAACCAAAGGAGTTGTATTGAACAGATCAGTGATTGCACCCGTTGACGTGCGGTAGTAAAGACGGAAACCCGCTGCAATGTCATTTTGTGTGCATTGGAATTGGATCGTGCCGGCAGACTGCACCGTGAGAGGGTCAGAGCTGCGGAAAAGGTAGTTGTCACTGTCGCGGTAATAATCCGCCACAGATCCTCCGATCGCTGTGGTTTGCTGGCCGTTGGTTTCCGTATTGAAAGATGTACCGTCATTATTCAGAAATACCACGCCGGGAATGAAAAAAGCGTACAGGGCATTGTCGATCTCTTCTTCGATCAGCTCATAGTTCACGGTATTATCGAACAGGATGCCGTCCACGCTAACCCGGACGTGAGAAGGGTCGGACCCGTCACAGGGTATTTCAAAGACGTTTTTTTCATTGGATTTCAGCAGTTGCAGGAGTCCGGATTCCAGTAGGTTCACAGTCACACCCACGGCCACATCGTCGTCTATTTTAGACAGATCCACCCCGCCTTTGTAATAAGGCTGATAAATCCCGTCTTCATCGTTCCATTTGTTGATATTCAGAAAAAGCTTTTGCTCCACTCCGTCTTCGGTATAAAACAGGAAGCGGATGATGGTAGCCCCGTCTCCCGCAAACTTCACAGGAGGCACAAATGACCGGTTCAGACCGTAGTAGGTCGTAGACCTGGCGAAAGAGATCTGCGTGTCAATCCAACCCTCAGGGGCTTCAGGGAGCCATGTAGGGGTAAGTCGTGACTTCACGGTGCCGTTATCCACGAAATAGGACCGGCCACCGGAGTCAGTCAGGAAGAACAGGTATGTCTGGCGTGGTACGCTCATTCGTAAACTGCTTTGCGGATGTAATCAGAGTTCTTAAAATCCCCGGACACATTCACGTTAATATTTTTGCGGTTGCTGTATGCAGCCTTCAGCTGCCCTGTCTGCCACAGCATCATATCTTTCAGCTCATCGAATTTTTTTGATGTGCTGTCCTGCTTTTCGCTGTACTGATAGGGAATGGCACTGCGCTGCATCATGGCCTGAATGTCTTCATAAGGTATGATCTTGGTACCCCTTTCCAAATAGCGGACTGTTGGGTGTTTATTACCCATGAACATTGACCCGTCCGGACGGATGTACATCTCGGGACCGCGCTCATCGGTAAGGGCAAAACCCTCTTTTGAGCTGTCAGTGCCTTCCGCGTATTTAGGAATGGGAGTAGCAATCGCTTTTGCCAACTGCGCGGCTCCGATTGCACCGGTGAGAACTGCCAGCGGTATACCAGCAGGGGCAGGTGTTTCTTTTAACACGGCAATAACGGCAGCGGCTGTGTCTGAGATGATCTTCGCGATGTTAGCGGCCTTGTCGAAACGCGCCTGCTCCTGCTGGATACGTCTTTTCCTTTGCTCTATTTCATCAGTCTGAGCTGCTCTCTCAGCCTCCAGTATTTTCAGTTTATCGGCCTTTTCCTGTTCAGTTAAAGTTGATGCAGAAATGTTCCTGACCTCAGTGTCGAACTTCTTGTTCATCGCATCCTCTTCATCCTGCAAGTTGTTCAAACGCTTTTGAAAAGCCCCGTCAACAATAGCGGTCAGTGTTCCGTACAGCTCATTTTGCAGTTGTTTTTCAAGGTCACTCTTCTTTTTGGTGTTCTGCTTATCCTTTTCGGCCAACCTTGCTTTTTCTGTGTAGAATTTCTTTATCCGCTCCGTCATCGCATCGTAGAGGGTGTTGTACACTTTCTCCTCTTCGTAAGCTTCGGTGAACTGTTGCGGATTACGCTTGTCCCAGCGGATTTTCTCCATCCGTTCTTGTGTGTCCCTGGCGAGCTTGATCCTGGCATCTGCAGATTTGGCGTCTATCAGCTCGATCTCCTTATTGGTGAGCCCCTGCGCGCCTTTTTCATATTTATTTTCGAGATTGATGATCTCTTTTTTCGCGGCAGTGTACTTTTCAAGTGCCACCAGTCTGTCAAGCAGACTCTTAGTCTGATCTTCTGCAATAAGCCTGTTAGCCTCAGCAATTTGTTCCTGCTGGAGTTTATTCATCTCGAATATCGCCTTGCGGTTCTTATCGTAAATTTTCAAAGCCTCCTCAGAATCAGCCTCGTTGTCTTTCTTTTTCTGCAGTGCGATCTCTCTGTAAATGATGGACTGCTCCTGTTGAAGTTTTGACTCACTTTTCCACAGTTCCGCCCGTTGCTTACTATTTTCCTCGATGGATTTGGTATAATCTTCATCCGTTAAATCGCCCCGATCTCTTTGCTTTTGAAGCTGGAGATCGCTTGCACGTAACATATCCAAAGAATCACGGATCTTCAGCAGCTCAGTCGCAAGACCAACACTCCTGCCTCGCAAATCCATGAGATCCGCATCCTTAAATCCGTCAATTTCAAGGTTGATTTTACCAATCCGGTTAAGGAAATTGATCGATTCAGTCAGGGCATCAATGCTTTTTTTCTGCGCGTCTAAACTGGCAGTAAGGTCATCAACAATTTTTTTGGATTCTTCGGACTGGGCATTGAAATTGAATAGTTCTTTTACGGCACTCATTATGCCCTCTCCGATCATAGAGAAAATACCGGCAATACCTACACCGGGTAAAATGTAAGCCAGTTTTCTCACTACGCCCCATGCACCGTTGACCGCTGTGACTATCTTGCTGCTTCCTTTTTCAACACCTTCAGCGTAGTTACCGACATTGATTTTCTGTTGCTCTAACAACGAAGTGTTTTCCTTGATGAAGACATTGTGTTTGTCGATCGCGGTATTTAGATCCTTTATTTTTAATCTCCCAGCTTCAGTTGTTGCGTCCAGCCGGTCACGTTCTGCGATCAAGAGACTGACCTGCTTACGGGCAGCGCCTATGCTATTTGCATTAGCAAGTGTCAGTACAGTGTTGTCCTTGATGTACTTATTTGCATCTGACAGTTTCACTTTGTACTGCTCAATCTTGATCTGGGATTCTATAATCCGCTTGTTGTATTCGTCCTTTGTGATGATGCCCTGTTTCAGCAGGGTGATATTGTCCTGTTCTTCCTTTTTCCAGGACTCCATTGTATTCATGTACTTCTTGCGCATAGCAATGGCTTGTTCCAAAGACTCGATCTGCTGCTGGCTCACTTTTGTCAGCTGGCCACCCAGCTCAACCATTTTGGCATTAGCGGCAGCAAGGTCATCCGTGGCTTTTTTGAGATCCGCGCCATTCGTTGCCCCTTTATAGACGCTGGAGATCTGGGGCATACCACGAATCAGGGAATCCACTGTCTTCAGAAGTTCCGCCGTCTCGATGAGTTCGGATTTGACTCCGTCACCGATTATCCTGTTAATTGCTTCATTTCCTGCCATTCTTAGCCGCTTTTATTTTTGCATTGTCTACCGCGTCCCGCAGATCACAGATGTAATCGCAGAATTCTCCGGTCATCATAGTGTGCCTGTTCAGCTGCACCCCGGTATGTTTTGACAGCTGGATGATCCATGCTGTAAAATACTTCCGGGTTATAGGTTCATCGCCGGACTCTGCAGGAGTCAGATCCTGCAATTCCTTGCGCTTTTTTTCAATGTTGAAGAGTAATTTTTTGCTTTTTGAAGCAATGATCTGAAGGTCGCGGGTGTACGTTTTAACAGATACTTTGACCATCATGATGCGTCCCAGCATGGAGAATACCTGCTGGGAGAATTCGGTCTCAAGCCTTTTCACGATCAGCTGGACCAGGTTATACTGTGCCTCCAGCAAATTGATCTCTTTAGCGAGCTTCTGGACGTATTCCTGCTGCTTATCGCGGACACGGTCGCAGTACTGCTGATAAAGATTTTCCCAGTTCCCAAAGGGCTTATTATCGCACACAGCTGCCTCGAAGTCGGGCAGCGGCATTTCATCAATACTGTGATACCATTTCAGAGACGGGGAGACCGGCTGAGAGGTCGGCACGGATGAATTTCCACTGGCCTTCAACCGGGTCAAAGTAGATAGCCATCTGGGTATTTTGACGGATAGCTTCCAGCTTGGCCTGAGATCTATTGCTATCGCGTTGGTCATTTTGAAGTTTTAAAGACGTTATGCAGGCTTCGCAACCCATTTAAGTAAATGACAGTTTCAGTACATTCTCAATCTTTGGTTTAAACACCGACCAATAAGGACCAAAGGCATATTTTTTCACATTCGTGTCAGTCAGACCCCAGATCTTCGTTCCGTAACGCTGTTCCAGGTATTTGGTGTAATCAGCATCACTACCGATTTGCAACGTAGCACCGTCAGCTTTCAAAGTGTAACCTGCATAAAACTGACCCGTGTTATACAGGTTAGGTGTGGTTCTGTCTTTTCTCTTTGCATATTTTGGGGAGTAGTTTGGAACAATGGGTGTGCCATCGTTCAGCTTTCCCTCCATCATTTGCCCTTTTGTATTCAGCCCACCGAAAGCCTGCCCTGTTTCATCAAAACTGTCCCAGACAATGACATCATAGTCAGAGATCAGTGTCTCGAACCTCCTCAGCATCTCCGCTACCGTTACGTCCGCCATCTGCTTCAGTGTTTAAAGAGACCGAGGGTGCAGGAGGCATTTCACCCCCTGTCCCCGGCCCGTATTCGCAAACCCAAGCAAAAGCCTGTTTCAGTAAAGCCGTCCGTTTGCTTGGATCTTTTATGTGGAGGTAGTGATGATTGTGCATGTTGTGGGAAATAAACTGCTCCTCACCCATTGCGCGCACTACCTCCACATTATAGTCAACCCCTTCGTACTTACGGTAACTCATCAGTTCTTAACGATTGTTGTCGCACCAGTGGACACGAATCCTTCCACACCTGCGGCATCCAGTGTCGCAGGCACTTCGAGGTCGATGTTCACATGCTGGCCAGTGGTCGGATAATCCGCATCACTGGTGTTCAGTGCAAAAACAAAGTTTTTGTTCACACTGGATCCTGCCGTTACACTGGTAATGGCGATCACACCACCGGTTTCCTTGTTGGTTGCTTTCCACAGAGAGGCAGATGCCAACTCTGTAGCGAACAGATCCCACAGGTTAGTGCCAACGCTGGAGGTCTTTGCGACAACTCCGTAGCTGCCAGGTGTACCAGCAGAAGAGCCGACGAGATCCACATTCTCCAGACCATAGATCGTGGAGGGGATGTCGAAATCCGCTTTCACGAACTTCACCAGGTCGTTGCTGTATTTCACGTTGAACACGAACTGAAGTCCGTACTCAGTGATCTTACTGCCGTCATTCAGCTTGTACGGGTTAGCCCAGAAGAAACCGCCGGTTGTCGGAATAGCTTTGATCTTCGTACTGGTAGAACCAGCGATACCCAGAATTTTGTTCTCAGCATCGATGAAGAAGAAATCCCAGGCATTTCCGTTGAACTTACGGGCCTGCTGATGCAGACTCAGACCGCCTTCAACATAATGGAATGTCCAGTCGTTGAAGCCTTCACGCACCACGTGCTTGGCACCGGTACCGAGGGTCTGAACAGTTTTGTCTTCAGAACTGTCAGAAGTAGTCTCGAAGTCGAACAGCGGATACAGCCTTGTAGCTGCATTGGAATTCAGCGCCGCCGCCTTCAGGGTAGCCTGAAGCGTTGTCACATCCAGCTCATACCCTTTGGGTGCCAGGATAGCGCCAACGATATTTTTAATGTCCATGAAGCATGAACCAATACCGGTATTACCGGCAGTAGTCAGGCATTGGAGTTCATTCAAATTAGCCATGTATCAAATGTTTGTGGCCGGTAAAGGCCGGTTATTGAATATTAGCGGGGCGGGTACCTGCGGAGAGTCGCATAGACGCGTACCTGCGCGGATACCGTTCCGGAACTCAGTGCATTGACCAGGTATTTAGCCCCTGACGGCGCGACCAGATTAAATGCCGCTACGTGAGTGGTAGAACCGGTAAACATTGTACCTGTGGGAACCGCGTTATAGGCACTGGAATCAACCAGCACGTAAGCGGAACCATCGATGCTACGGTACAGATAGGCCTTGCTGGCCACAGTGCCGGAGATCTTTTTCAGGTTCACCTGGATGCCCACAGAAGCGTAGCCGTCCGTAACGGGCAGCACTTTAGTCACTGTGTCTGCATTCACCAGAGTGTCACCAGCGATCAAAGGGAATGTATACGGGATCGAACTCTGCGCGTTACCCTTCAGAGCAAAGGCGCTTAATAAAGCGAGTAAGACAAAGATTTTTTTCATTTTTAAAAATTGATAGGTTTAACAATCATGAATATTATACAACAGGTCGAAATTCAGTCTGAAGCAATGTAACGGGTGCATGTCGCGGCTTTTGATACCATCCTTTTTGCGCCATCCGGAGTACTCTCTGAAAACTGTGTCGATTCCGGTTTCAAGGCCTGTGAATGTGAATCCCAGGCGTTTTTGTGCGCAGATCTTCTCAACATCAACATGGATCTCTTCGTCAGCGCGGTGATCGATAGCGGGCTTCAGTTTTGACACATCCACCATGAATATCAAATACACCTTTGCGACTGAAGATCCGCTGCTGTACTTCTCAGATTCGCCCGCACCGAAAAAGCAAAGAGCTTTCAGTCTGTCATCAAAAAACACTTCAGCGTATTCCTTGCCACCGGTCGAAGCAGATCCAGTGAACACCTCAGGAATATACCCGTCCGTGTTACTGTTCCTGTAAGCTCTCCCGTGGCAATCGAAAGTGCTATCATCCACCGGCCACTGCTTTTTAAGCAGATCATAAAGCACGGTTTGCAGCCCCTGAATCGGGATGTCTATCCCTTTAGGAGTTGTTTTCACCGGCTTCATGGCAGTACCCCCTGCAGAGATCCGGTAGTCCAGATGGGGGGACGTGAAGTCACCACACCGGGCGTACCCAGGAAGTTTTCACGCACCCTTTTGATCTCACGGTCAATCTGCTTTTTGATACCTGCGACCCACGGATTCAGCATGCCATTACCCAGGTTATTGATCTCATCATAGATCTTGCCTGCCATCTCCTGAGTGATACGCTGCTCTTTATTGCTTCTCACGCTGTATGCCTGGTACCCCAGAACAGTCACGGCCATTGTAAGGCCGATCAGCTCATCAAATAAAGAGGGGTTTTTAGCGATCCTGTTGGTGAAATTCTTGTAGGTCTGGATCTCCAGATTCATACCGTATGTGCGGTATGTATAAGGGACCTGAATCCGTACAAAGTCTGTCGCTCCGACTGCCACAGCCTCGAAAGCTGTATAACCGAAAGCGATCGACTGATTCCACCTGTTCACGAACTCATCCAGTGCATGCACACTGCCGAGATCGTTCTGGAAATAGCCCAGATAGTACACTCCTCCTTGCGTTGCGCCGATATAGTCAATAATCCAGTCATCCAGTGACACCGCGACCTCTTCAAAAGCTTTCGTGGTGATGGATTTTGTTTTGAGAGGATCTTTGGTCATATCCTGAAACAAGTACAGATTGAAGGTGGCCGCGCCGTCAAAGACGAACGAGGCCTGACTGATCTGTGCGGAGAACTCACCGGGAGCGATAAAAAGGCGATAGCCGCAGAACTTGCCGAAGTTTTGCGTTACAATGTCATTCCGTAATTGCCTGTCAAAGATCAAGGTAGACTCGATCTGCTGCGATTCATTAAACACACCATTCAAAGCCCTCAGGATAACGGATTTCTCAAGGCCTGTCAGGAAGGCGCCAAAGGCCGTGTCATCCATTGAATTGCCACCCTCGATCACGTCCTTCAGATTGCTCTTGGTACAGAGAGGATGAAAATCTTCAAAGAAACGACCGGACTTCGGCGACCCTCCGCTCCAGGCAAGTCTCCCGGTCAACGCGGTGTTGACACGGGAAACATCATATCCGTTACTGATTGCCATTAGGTAGTTTGGATGAATTCGTTCACAACAGATTCATTTGCGCCAGTCAGCGGTGCCAGTGTCGGAGCCACGTCGATGGAAATCTCGAATGTAGTCACCTGATCCTGGTAGTAACCGTTGTTTGCCTGATCGTCGCTGGCTTGTGTGTACGCGTACACTGCGTAAGTCAGCGGAACAGACACCTGACGACCCTGTGCATCCAGCTCGGTCAAGGTCATACCCAGCGGGTCAACCATTGTACCATAACCACCGTTGTAGCTCTCATAGTCACCGTAACCTGCACGGTTCTGCTTGGGGATCCACGGCAGAGCCGCAAATGTGCCAGAAGGCAGAGCCAGCGCCGATCCGATAGTAGCTGTGGAGTCGATCTGCTCAGTGGTATTGTAGATGTTCATGTTATCGAACTGGAAGGTCAGGTTCGTGGCGTTCTGTGTACCTTGTGCACGCAGGCGCTGTGCCTGTGTGTAGGCCAGAGAATCAGCGATGATGTCCAGCTCACCACGGTAGTAGTGCTGATCCATGATGGACCGGATACGCTGGAAGAAATACGACTGATCAGCACCAGCGATATCATAGTTGTAATTCGCTGTGTTGGCCACGGCGCCTTGAGGCGTTGACAGCAGAAGCTGGTTACGGTGTGCCTGCAGGTAGTTCAGGAAGGTCGTTCCCAGACGGCTGTGGATGTTCAGCGCAGCCTGCATCAGCTCATTTGCCAGCATTTCCTGATAGCTGTACACGTTTGCGTCGCCCTGCTTCATTGAGATCGTGAAGGTCTCAACGATGGATTGCCATGACAGACCTACTTGCGTAGAGTTGCCTTTGGTACCTGCGGGGCGGGCGGCACGTGCAGTACCGGAACCTGCGGCGCGGTTGTTAAAGATGTATGCGTACACGGAGCGATCCTCACGGGTACGGAGTTCCTGGTGACCGGGCATTGTGGCGGAAAGGTTTTTAAGCGCCAGCGCGAGAGCAGGATTCTGCTTACGACGTAACTCCGGGTCCTGGAAGTTTTTAATGAATTTGGCCTGTGCAGCTACGAGCTGGGAGGCTACAAAATTCGCCATAGTAATGTTGTTGAAGATTTGATGCCCGCTTCTTGGGCGAATGTGCTCGTATCTTGAGCGGTCCACTCTGCTAACGCCGGCATCTTCGGCTTTCACTCCCTGTCAGCAGCGACGGGAGATACACTTTTGCGGCTTATACAACCGGATTGGGAATCCTTTAAGTCGCACAGTAAAATTAGAAATCGTTTCGATAACGACAAAATTATTTTTTAAACGATAACTCCCGCTGATAATTCAGACGGGAGTTATTCTTTTCGAACGCGTAACTGGAAAGCTCTTATGACTGCATATCCATGTCAGGATTATCCTTCATTGCAGCCTGTGTGAATGCCATTGCTTTCTCGCCCTGGAGATTCAGTCCTTCAGCTTCGAGATGCTTTTGCACATCACTCAGTTTTGTGAATTTCTTTGCTGCACCACCGGGTGCGCTGTTTCCAGTACCACGGCCTGCAGCTCCTGCCGCGCCAGCTTCGTCCTGTACCCAGCTACGCTCTTTGAAATACGACCCTATCGCTTCGCTTACGGGCAAAGGCTCAAGGGACGCGGGATTCAGGACGGGTTGACCGTCTTTGATCACAACTTCTTTGCCATCCCTGGTCTCGATCTTCACTTTGGTCTTCAACAGGGAGAGGATCTCTTCCCGCGTGAGTGCGCTGATCGTGTTGGCCGGGAAATGGCTGAGGAGTTTGGTGTCTGTGACCAATGTCTCCTTTTCGGACTTGATGGTTTCCAGCTCTGTGGTGAGCTTTTTCACCTGGTTTTTCGCTGTTGTCAGTGTTCCTTCCAGTTCCTGCACGCGGGCATCCGGATTGGCGCCTGCATCTTTTTTGATCTTGTCAGCAATGGCATCCAGCACTTTTTTAGGATCATCATCGGCAACATCAACACCAGCTTCTTTTTTGATGTTTTTAATCACCATTTCTTCCCCGGCTTTTTTGCCTTCACCGTACTTGTTCTTATCGCGTGTCGCGAGGGTAGCTTTATCCAGCACCTCGATATCATCGGCGATCGTGACATCGGTCTCTGCCTCTGCCGTGATCGCTGTTTTCAGTGCCGCTGCGTCCACTTTGATCAGTGATGCAATGCGGTCAATAGTTGCTTGTTTTAACATACTTAGGATTTTGGGTTATTGAATCAGATGTCTTTCACAGCATAGGGATTCTCCACGATGTCGTAGATAGGCTCTTTACTGCCTTCAGGGACCATTTGCTCTGTGAAATTTTTGATCGCACGCAGGCGGCGGGAAGCATTGAACTCATCAACCTGGCGCTGATCCATCGGGATACCTGTTTTCACAGGCTTGCCATCAGGCTGGAATTCCCACTTCACTACCAGCTTCTGGCCGGTGCCGGGGATTGTGACCTCCTGACGCGGGATCCATTGGCCCTTGATGATGTCGAAACGGGGTTTGCTGGCCTTTGCCAGAGCTGCGGCGGGCGTGACAGGAGACGTGACAGGCGGTGCGTCTGCAGGCTTCAGCAGCTCTGCTACCAGTTCGTCGATCTCTTCAGGTGACAGGTCCAGTTCATCGGACGCGATCAGCTGAGTCAATTCATTTTTGTCTGTGGACAGGCCGTGATACTTCTCGACCAGTTCCTTTTTGTGTTCAGGTGTCATTTGCTTGGGTTTTAATTAATAATTGAAAGATTGGGTTTGTTTTGAAGCTTTTGCATCTGCTCGTTAATGGACTTCCAGTAGCCTGTGAGAGTGGCATCCATTTGTTCCATTGTCAGACTGGTATGCAGAATAGCGCCTGATTTCATGACAAGGATCACGCCGTCATGGCAAGTGACCATGTCTTCTATGGCATCAGGCTGAATACGGCCTTCGCCCATGACATTGGTGCCTTCTGTATCGGCACCAGGGAAGGCTACAGGGATTTTAAGAAACGGGAGCATTGGGAAATGGGTTTTGGGTGAATACTGCAACAGGAGGGAGTGTTGTTCCAGTTACGGATAGCCATACTTCGCCTGTTCGTTGGATTTCTTCAACTTCTTCTTTGGATAATTGCCAGCAAGAAATGATCGCAGGCACTTTGGTTCCGCGATCATCAACGGCTACTTCTCCTGCCCAAGTAGGAAGATCACCACATTGGTCATCCTCCCATCCTTCAGGCTTTTTGTAAATTCTGTTTTGCTGTGGGAATGCTTTTGGGGTCATGCGGTTTGCGTTTGAGGTTTGGGTTTTAGTTTATCGATTTGTTGCTGAATACGCTGAATTTCTGCCGGGTCAGTTGCGGCCAGCAGTTGTGCCTGCAAGGAATTAAGATCACCGCTCGGGTTCATGGCCTCTATCAGTTTCTCCTGCTCTTCTGCAAACTTTTTAAAATCCTCTTGCAGTTTCGCCACATCGGCAAAAAGGATTTCAGGATCTGTCTTCTGATTCATCCATCGCTCGAACCAATACTTCTGCCGCAGAATAGCATCTGGGAAGGTTTTAGACATTGACAGCTCATCATACTTCACGAAGGGAAGCGGCTCAATTTTAGCCAGCTTCAGCATCTTCTGCATCTCCATTGCATTGGTTGAATACCGGGATTGCAGGTAGTCGTTGTACAGATCATACAACGCAGCTGTCGGGGCTCCGTTCTTACGTGCATTCTCCAATTTCAGCCAGATTTCATCCGGTGTCTCAATCATGTACCTGCGTCCTGCTGTGATAGAAGCACCACCATAGGACTGACCAATAACGAATTGACCGATCAGGTCTACACAGAAGGTTTCTATCTGCTCATAGGCATCACTGAACTTACACAGCCTGTCATTCACCGGCTGAGTGTCAATGAAACGGCCTGTAGCGGTCTCCGTGCCTCCCTTGTCGGTTTTATCCTGCTGATGCGTACCCCACATGGTCTCAAACATGATGTCTTCCAGCAGCTCCAGCTCTTCGGTCATCTTGTTCCAGCCCTCAATGTCAGGAGTCACATATCCTGCCAGCTCAGGAGCCAGTTTGGGCTGCGTGTTGTCCTGGGGAACCGGAATACGGATCGTCTCTGAGGGATCAGATTTGCTTTTTATACCAGTGCCCTTGCAATGATCACACGGTCTTCCGTTCAGTACCTTCTGGCCCTGGCATTCAGGACAGGCAGACTGGTATTCCCACTTTTGCGGGTATCCGAAATAGTTTTTGAAGATGTTCTTCACTGAGCCCTCACGCAAGTACTGATCAGCCAACTCCACGATATCGTCATCGTAGCTGATGAACATGCCCTTCACCGGATCAAATATGTTGCTCACGATCGTAGCCGGCACTTTCATGAAATAATTCGGGAATGTCTGATCCGGTACTTCCGTCAACATACCGTTATCCACTTTGACCAACCGGTCACTCACATCATCAACGATGCGGTATACAGCCTCACCACTGCCCATCTTCTGCTGTTCGCTGATACGGTTATCCAGTTTGAAGATCACGTACTCCACACTCCGGCCACTGGTCTCAATCTCGAATACGTCCAGCACCGACTTGTAAGTCGGATAGGCGTTTCCCTGTTGGTCAACCTCAATCATCACAAGGCCCATTGGGTCATATGCTGCTGCCGGCATCCAGAATACCTCCAGCCATTGCTTCAGTGAGTAGCCGTACACAATGCTTTTCAGTTTCTCCCGCAATCTGCGGTCTGCATCCTCACTCAGATTGTAGTACGAAGAGCCGCCTTTAGCGGAGAACACTTTGTCGATCGGTCTGTGGATGCGTGAGAATATTGCTTTATTCGATACCGCGTACTTTTTGCGGATCTTGATGATGTCTTCCTTCTCGAAAGCCATGATCTGTTCGATGTAGGTATCCAGACCTACACCCTTAACATGCATAAGAAGCTTGCGGGTATACTCCTGCGCAGCTTCAATCTTTTTTTTATGAGGCCTGTCGGTTATGATCCTGAGGGCGTCAGCGTCGGAAACAATCATAGGAATTAGCTTGAATAAATGATGTATTTGTTTTTGACTCCGTAATTGCGGAACTGGTCAGCGAGTATCGAAATGATGAAATACCGTTTCGTGTCGCTGATATGTCCTGCAGGCTCATAAGTAACGCCGGTTTCTTTGTCTTTGACTTTGGGTTTTGCCATTTTACCGTTAGCATCCTCCACAACCAGGATGTAGTCTTCGATGCTGGCAAAGCAGTTACTGTCGATCACGATGCTGTAACCGCCTAAGTTGTTTTCGTATATGTCATTGATGAAGGCTGCTGATAACGCAACCTCCGGAGCTGACCGCATAACACGGTTGAACGTCCGGAAGCCTGCGTTCTTCATGCCTTCAATGAATTTATCATAGAATGAACTGTTGTTAGGGTCCACTGTGGATCTGCGCGATGCTGAGGGATCTCCGTACACGAATACCACGTCCTTGTGCCCTATCTTTCGCAGGTAGCTGATAACCCTCAGTGCAGCTTTAGGGGCATTGTTGTCAGGGGATTTGCAAAGGATCTCAGCTATCTGCCGGATCTCCTTGTCCACGTATTGCCAGACGGTACAGGTGACATAGGGATTCACGTTCTCATCCAGGGAAAGGTGAATGGCCTGTGGTTCGTATGTGATCTCACGCACATGGCGCGACTCATTGAACTGCTTCCAGAATTCCCCACCAGTGCGCACGACTCCCCATTCACCGTTTGCGATCGCATTCAGCTTCGCAGCATCACCATTGGCGATGAGTTTCAGTTTGGAGAGATAGTCCTCCTGGTCAATGAAAAAATTGTGATAATAATTCGCTTTCAGCTTGTATGCCTGAGACGCGTATTCGCCTTCGAAGAAGACCTTGCGTATCCAGTGGGACTGATAGATCCTTTCGGTATTGAATGAGCCGTAAAGCTGCGTGGGTGATTTCTCAGTACGCAAACGGGAGTAGATGTAGCCAAAATCCTCAAAAGAGAATTGGTCAAACTCTTCACAGAAAAAGTGCGTAGGGTCTTTGATGGATTTCAGGGACTCACTGTCACTGGCGCCAAAGGGGATGAATTCATTGCCGTTTTTGCGGCACTTGATAACCATTGATCCGTTAGGCTTATCACTGAAATCGAACAGATGCTCTTTGTGCAAATCCTTGATACGGTCAGTGATAGTTTGGAAAACAGTACCCCGGACTGTGTCCAGGATCTTGCGGCCAAAATAGCAGCGGAAGTATTCGTCTTCCAGGCATGACGCAATCAGTCTGTCAACGACATAAACCGATTTGCCGGAACCGTAGGAGCCATAAAGCAAGATGATCTTTGCTAAGTTAGACCACAGCTCCATGTACACATCGTTAACAGGCACTACCCCCGATTGGATCAGCTGCTTTTTCAGCGTACTGTCCAGCGGTTTGAATAGTGATGCTTCGAGTGGCTTCAATCTCATTTGCGAAGTGCTTCAATGATTTTATCGACCTGTGAATCGGATAACGGTGTCAGGATTTCTCCTGACAATTTCATTTTGTCAGGTTCGTTATAACCCAAAACTTTACAAAGACTGTCGAGTGCTGCACGTTTATCAGCCAACTTCACTTCCCGGATGGTGCCCGTGATTTCCACATCCTCGAATCCGGTTTTCTCTTCGTACACTTTGATCCCTGCAATCGCAGCTGCAGAATCATCATCGATTTCATGGATGGGTTTCATTGCCCCGTCAGTAGTGTGGATCTTACGGACATCGAAGAAAGCCAGTCTTGCATACTCCTGCAGGATACGTTCTTTGGTGATGTTCAGTTTTGCTGCAGATTCAGTGCGCAATTCCAGAATTCTTGCCTGGATTTCGGGTTTCTTCAAGTTTTCCCAGCCGATTGTTCCAGCTGAATCAGCAGAATAACCTGCCCGGATCGACGCCTGAGTGGCGTTGAGATCCAGCAAATATTCCTGGCAAAAGTTTTCCTGCTTTGCCGTTAATCCGTTTTCTTTTGGCATTTCCGAAAATTGAATTCAACCACTAAATTAGTAAAATTAACGATTAACACATTTTTTTAACGGTTACGTTAACAAATGGCTTTCTGCTTCCGGTATTTTTGCACCCTCGCTTTCACCGCTGCCATCAGTGCATCTTGCCCATCAGCTTTGTTGCTAAGTGAGGCAACTACATCCTCATCCATCGTTCCAACTGTCACCAGATGGTGAATGATCACTGATCTGGTTTGACCTTGCCGGTCAAGTCTGGAATTGGCCTGCTGATACAGCTCAAGACTCCACGGAAGCCCAAACCACACGATGATATTTCCACCCGCCTGAAGATTCAGACCGTGGCCAGCACTGGCCGGATGGGCCAGCAAAACCGAAATCTCCCCTTTGTTCCAACTTTTGATATCCGCTGCGCTCTTCAATTCCTGCGGCTTGTAGCCTTTCAGTCTTTTGTGAATCCTTGCCAGATCATGCTTGTAGCTGTAAAATACCAGCACTGGCTGACCATTGGCAGTCTCAATGATCTCTTCGAGTTCATCCAGCTTTTCTCCGTGAACTTCGTAGAAATTCTTATCCGCGTCATACACAGCCCCGTTCGCGAATTGCAAAAGCTTATTGGTCAGGGCCGCTGCATTGATCGCTGTGATCTCATCCAGATCCTCCAGTGCCAGGATCTGCTTACGTTCGAACTCCTCGTACTGATTGAATATTTTCTCCGGAAGCTTTACCTGCACTGTGCGGTTTATCCGCTCAGGAAGATCCAAATAGTCTTTTGCTTTCATCGAAATACAGATGTCAGAAATTTTACTGTAAATCTCCTGATCTTCCACCTTCAGCTTGTAGTCATACACAATGTGCCCATTGCGTTTTCCGGGTGTAAAGTACCGGTCGCGATAACCGGTCAGGGTTTTACCTAACCGCTCTCCCTGGTCAAGCAGGTAGATCTGTGGCCACAGATCCAAAAGTCCGTTAGGCCTCGGGGTTCCTGTAAGTCCCACTATCCGTTTCACTTTTGGCCTGACCATCCGAAGGGCTTTGAAGCGGATGGATTTCGCTGATTTGAAACTGGACAGCTCATCGATCACTATCATGTCGAAAGGGAATGCCGATCCGTAATGTGCGATCAGCCATGCCACATTCTCCCGGTTAATGACATACACATCCGCTTTGGCCTTCAGGGCTTCTTTACGCTGCCGTTCAGTTCCCAGTACCAGGGAAAGCTTCATGTGCTGCAGGTGATCCCACTTCGAGGCCTCAGTGGTCCACACATCTTCCGCAACACGCTTGGGGGCTATCACCAGCACCCTTTCAACTTCCAGATCTTCATACATCAGTTGGTTGACCGCTGTCAGGGTCGCTACGGTCTTACCGAGTCCCATTTCCAGGAATAACCCGGACCCTGCGTTCGAGATCACATGCTCAGTGGCATGTTGCTGGTATGGATAAGGTTCATATCGCATTGATAAATTCGTTTAAGGTTTTTTCATCATCGATCACATCAACTGAAAATCCCAGTTTTCGCAAAATCCCAATCATCACCCTCTGCCTCTCAGTTGGTTTTTTCCCGGTAGTTTTTATTTCCCGGAACCATATCCGGCCTCCCGGCATCAGGATGATCCTGTCAGGCACCCCATTGGTACCCGGTGAGATAAACTTCAGCGCCAATCCACCTTTTTGCTTCACCGCTTCTCTCAGCTTTTTTTCAATCAGTTTTTCGTTCATGTCATCATCAGTTTTTATCCTCTGGTTACAGGTTACACTTCTCGCGCGCGTATGTAGGCATATGCGTTTAGGCGTGCATTCGTGTGTTTTTTCTCTCTATTCTCTCTATTCTCATATTTTTCTTTATATAATGTAACTATTGTAACTTCAGATAATTCATTAATTTCCATAAATATTAAGCGTAACAAACTGGTTACACACTGTTACTTGTGTAACCTTTTTAGTCTTTTGCGGTTACAATTGTTTCATAGCTTGTAACCGGTTTTGTAACCACGCATCGTCTTGTAACTCTTTTGCAATTTCAGATCTCACAAATCCCCTTCTTTGCGCTCCGTAAATTCCGTATTTCATGGGCTTTGTTTCTTCTCTCCATCCCGGCATTTTACGCATGATGTCGCGGATGATAGAGGCATTATAGGAGTCGATTGAGTCTTTCCGGACCAGTCCTTCGGTCCAGATCTCCAAAACGCATGCACGGGTCCGGAACATCATTCCTTCAGCCTGCAGCTCATCATCGCCATGCAAAAAAGCGATCCGGTCATACTTATTCATTTTCGCCCAATCCTCGGGCAGCTTCTTATCCAGGTACGCTTCTATCATCCCGGCCCACGGATGCTCCTCAGTGTGCTCCTGTTGCTTCACAACTGCAAATTGCTCCAGCTTTGCCCCTAAGTACAGACTTTCACCTTTGCGGTACAGATGCAGCGCCTCAGCCCATATCTGATCAACCTCAGTTTCATCCAGATCCGTGAACACAACTTTAGTGGCCATCGCCATATTAATTTCCACCGGCCAGAACCTGCGGTTACCGTACTGCCCGCGCAGGAAATCCGGCTTATTGGTAGTTCCGATAAAGATATTCTGGCGAGGGAAATTCTCTACCCTGCGGCCATAAGCCTGCCGGTACCGGTCTTCCTGAGCGGAAATAAAGCCCTTAATCCTTTCCACTTCAGCTTTCGCCATACCGGACATTTCCCCGATCTCAATGATCCATACCCCGCGAATCTGCTCAAAGCCTTCTTTGCTTTGCAGCATGTGCAGGTTAAAGGTGTCTGAGAACCAGTGCCGTCCCAGCTTTTTTAGCAGTGTACTTTTGCCCTTTCCCTCATCACCCACAAGGGTCAGTACGTTGTCGAATTTAATCCCCGGCTTAAATACCCTGGCCACTGCGGCCACAAGTGTTTTACGGGTCACCGCACGCACGTAATCGCTGTCTTCGGCGCCCATGTAATCAATCAACAGGTTTTCAACACGGCTTTCACCATCCCATTCCAGACTGTTCAGGTAATCTCTGACCGGATGAAACATTGTGCGTTCATAAATAACACTGAGCGCCTTTTCCAGCTTCGTGGTGGCGATATCATAGGTCTTTTCGAGGTAGTGTTCGATATTATCATCATCGCGGTCTATTAGATATTTGGAATTCGCAGTGATCTTTCGCCAGGGCAGGTTTCGCTTCGCTACTGGCCGCTGTTCGAACTCATCATAAGAAATATTCCCTTTGAAGGCCGGATCATTCTCCAGCATCAGCACAAGGTTGTGTATGGTAGGGTAATAATTTCCTTTGCGGTCAACGTCCAGCTGCTCCAGCCAACTATCGTCTGCAGGCTCCTGCCCTTCCTGCAACTCATCAGTGATCCCGGCAAAATCGCTGCGGGCTTCAGCCATTTTCTCACTGCCCAGCTGTTTACGGACCTTAGGATCCGCCGTGGCCAGGTTCAGCATCTCCAGATAACTGGGTAACTTATTACCGGGTGTACCGTCCCGGACATCCTCATCCCTGAGGCCGTAATGGTGAAGACGAACCAAGTCAAAGGCGTTACACAGTTTCCCGCTCACGGGATCTGTGCCGTGATGGCTGAAGGCATATTTGTCGTCATAGGTGATCAGACCTGCAGCTGTGCTTCCCTCCTTATACGTATACCGTCCCGGCATATCGCAGGCGTCATACACATCTGCCAGATAGGTATCAATGGCCTCATGGATCGTGTAAGTCCGGCAGAACGCACCAACCACACCGGGTTTCTCCAAAGGATCTCCTTGCTTTTTAATGGCCTTTAGAATGATCCCGCTCTCGCGCTCGGCCATCGGCCATTCAGATGAATCACGCCAGTCGCGGTAGCTGCTGAGGATTTCATCCGTTTTTGTCCACGGGCCGTCCTGGTACTGGAAGACATACTCCGCATCTTTTGCGGTGGATGGCCAGTACATTAACCGCTCCGGCTGGTACGTGGTGGGATCGAAAAGGTTGATCCCGATAATGCCCGCAATCTTGCGGGCTATTGCGATGTACTCATCGCGGGTGACTTCCCGGTCCAGCGGCATGATCAGCCGGTACCTGGGACTGTCGCCAGAGTGCTTATGGGTTGAATACAGGCAGCAGGCGTTATCGTAAAGCATGGTGAAGTCTTCCCATACTCCCGCTTCTGCGAAGTCAAGATCGAGGGTCAGCAGCTGCCGGTGCATTACAGAGCCCGACTTACGCCGGCCACCGGTGAGAAACCCACCAACAAAGCCGCCGATATCTTTGATCTCATCCTGCCGGGATTTTTTGGAGCTCAGGTATTCACTATATGTTTCAGCGGTCCTGTGCGTGATCTGCAGCTTATCGAGCAATTCTGACCATTGGATCTGTTTATTTTTCCAGTTAGTCTCTCTGCGGCTTCGTCCGGTTGCGATGTCTAAAGGCCCGTCGTGAAGGATATTTGGTAGCATTCATCTATTTTTTCAGAGTGATAGTAATTTGTTCAGCAGGTGAGAGCTGTTGCAGTGTAACGCCCAGCCGTAATAAGAAGCAATGCTTGGGGGTCCGGCACTTTTTGCCACTGCGCGGGCAAAGCTCTTTTTAATGGACTTGCGCAGACGGGTATGAGTGTGGTAAAACCGGTATCCCAGAAAATCAATACCGCGTGCGTCCACTGGGAATACCTGATAATTACCCTTTATCTCAAGGCGAAGATTATTCCGTAAATACTCCCGGATCTCGCTGAGTAATTCATGCAGCTGCGCCTTATCTGACCCCAGAATCACCAGGTCATCTGCATAGCGGAAATAATGTTTCACCCCTTTTTGCTCTTTGATCCAATGGTCGAAATAAGTGAGATAGAAATTCGCAAAATACTGACTCAGGTAATTCCCGATCGGCAGACCTGGTGCGCTGTCAATGATCTCATCCAGTAACCACAAAAGTGAAGGGTCTTTAAGCTTTTTGCGCAGAAGAGATTTCAGAATATCGTGGTCAACTGTGGGATAGAATTCGACAATATCCAGTTTCAGGCAGTATTGTGTTTCCGGTGCATCGCGCAAGGCTTTTTTAACCGCGTCCGCAGCCCCGTGGATCCCGCGTCCTTTTATGCAGCTGTAAGTGTCAGCGGTAAAACTGGATAAGAATACAGGCTCCAGTACGTTCATAATGGCATGATGAGTAATCCTGTCAGGGAAATACGGAAGCCGGTAGACTTCTCGTTCTTTAGGCTCATACACTTTAAATACAGAGTACTTCGATGTCTGGTAGGTATGACCTACAAGCATCTGTTGAAGTCTGCGAAGATTATCCAGCTGATTGCGATCGTGCATGATGACGCCGTACTGCCAGCCTTTACCCTTCCGGGCTTTCTGGTCAGCCAACTGCAGGTTCTCCATGCTGCATATTTTATCGTATAGTCCGCCTTTTCGTTTCATCTGCTTTGCTTTTGGGAGGTCACGGTCTGCCGGGTTAGCGGATACTGATGCCCTCTTTATTAGTATCATTTTTTGCCTTGTTGGCATGGTCTGCGCCTCAGTTACATTTTTAGCATAGGTGGGAGCTGACGTTCGAGTTCTGGTTCCAGTTATCGTAGTTCGCGTTCGAAAAGCCACACAGGATCAGAAGCGATTATCCACTCTGGCAGCGCACAACCTTTGGCCTTTAGCCAGTGATCAGGAAATATTCCTGGTAAAGCTTTGAGAATTGTTTCCCTGCGTAAATCGCAATCTCTGCACTCGGGAAGCAAAGGCGGGAGCTGACGGTCGAGTTCTGGTACCAGCCAGCGCAGATCGCGTCCGAAAAGCCACACCCGCCAGGTTTCTTTGCTGTGGCTTTGATCTCGAACCACGCGGTATATTTCAACTGATCGGCATCATGCCAGTTGGGTTCCCACTGTGTGCCATCTTCCCGCAGGTTCAGGGCCTGTGTGATGATCACCAGTTTGTAATGGGCAACGAGTGCCTTTTGATGCTTTTCCGGCAGCATTGACACGTCCGGGAGTTTTCCGGGATCCAGTCCCAGCGCCTTACAGGCGTCTTCGAATGTTTTGATCTTTTTCATGATTTTGATTGATTTATTAATTAAAAACAGTTGCGGCTTTTTCCGCAATCTCTTTTTGAGACTCTGTGAATTCGTCCAGCCGGATGAAGTGGCGAGAATCATAACTACCGTAAGGATAACCGGCAAGCACATACCCTGTCATATCAGGATATTCTATAACCTCTGTTACAATGCAGATTTCTTCTTTGCCGGGGCCGGGCACTTTCCCTGGATCAGTTACCACCTTTGAGGAGCTGAGAAGTCCGAAGAACTTTTTAGTGGTTACAATGCGGCTTACTTTTTTCACTTTCTCCCAACTATCACTGGGGGCTTTGCATATCACTTTGAAGAATTCCATAAAGACTATTTTGATTGTTGAATTAATTGATCGTATGTCTTGTGCGTGATGATCTCGATGACAGCGCAGCTTTGCCCTTTCCTGTCAGAGCTGATAAGCATGAACTTCACCCCTTTTTCTGTGTAGCGGGTGGAGCTGCGGATCATCTTGACCAGAGATTTATTGATCACACGGCTGCGCAGGTTTCCATTACTCCCGAACGGATGGAGATAGAATCCATCAGGGTCTTCATTTTGGAAAAAAGACCATTTCCCATCCGTGTTGTCAAAGTGCAGATACTTACCCGGAACAAGTTTGAACTGTGAACAGGCGCCTGTCGAGAAGTACACCACCTTGTCATCCGGCAGGCTCATGAACACCCTGCTTTTCCACTTTGCAGCAGTATGTATGTCTGGATGCTTTTTGTTAATAATACCCATCGCCGGATAGTTTATTGATTTTGCACTTGAATTCGTGGCACCATACGGAAAGTCGTATCAGCGTGTCCGGACAGACCGAGTTCGTCCAGCAATTCATCGGCTCTTTTCTCCCAATGTTCTTTTTGCTCACGGGCTTTTTTGCCATATACTAACCGCCAGTACTTAGTCCAGTATCTCAGATTGTGCAGTACTTTTACCAGTTCTGCCATCTTCTCGGTCATGTCTTCCGGACTCGCTATTATGATTGTTGCGTTTTTACTCATTACGTCAGTCTTTACTCATTTGCTTGATGAAATCCATTTTAGTTTTAACAATATTGATAATTGAATTCACGTTGTTATTGATCTGCTGTGCCTGTTTTACATAAGCAGGATCTGCCTGCACTTTCGCTATGTTATCACGGAGAATCGCAATCATCTCATCAGCCAGAGCGTTTTCAACTGTCTGTGGTCCAGATACGACCATTTTATTGTTTTCCACTTCAGACCAGTATTTTAAAAATTCAACCCCGGATTCGAATTTCCTGGCAAAGACATTGAGGTTTGTGGTGATCACGAATTTGTCATTCTCTTCATTGATCGTTATCTTCTCAATTTTGTGAACCTGACCGGCATAGAGATAACTCCGGCCTTTCATAGCGTTAAGCTGTTTTATTAGCTGTTTCATTGATAGCTTTATTTAAGGTTAGTTGATGGCGTTTTAAACTGAGGAGGGTCGGATTACTGAGCATCGCTTTCTGCATTTCCCGGTCAATTTTCCCGCGACCACGGGAGTGCGAAAGAAGCTTTGCTGTGTAATTATCTGTGTTGCGGATATTCTCAATATGCTGCACCCTGGTTATGCACTGAAGATTATCCAGTTCACAGTTCATTGTATCTCCGTCTTTGAAAGTGATGATGCAGCCTTCCGGAACTGCTCCGTAATGCTTTTCCCAGATATGTACATGAAGCATTTTCCAGTTCGCTTTCGAGATCCGAATGAACTTGTAAGGCCTTTCTTTCCGGTCACGGTGATTATGCCTTACTACTATTCGCCCGTCCTCTTTCGTGTTGTGTGGCAATCGCCCTTTTTTGAACATTGTGGCCTTCACTTTATCATAGATGGCTTTGGGCATTTTCTTACCCTTATTCGGCGGAGTTGTTCCGGGTTTGATCCTGCTATCTAAGATTCTCTGACGGATTACTTCTTTAGGGATTTTAAGCCCTAACTGACGGAGTCTTATTTTGACAAATGTCTCACTGCGCCCTACCTTGATGGCCAGCTGACTCACACTGATCGTCAGAAAATTCTTCTTTAAAAAGCGGTCTGTTTTTGGGTCTGAAGTCGTCTTGCCCTTCAGTGCCTGGGACTGGAATTTCCTCTTTATGGTTTTTGGAGTTGGCAGGCCATTACGGCGCATCCACTGCCCTACAAACTGCCTTCTGAATCCGAATTTTTCGGACATAGCAGCTGCGCTCATCTTTAAGCGGTTTTTGCGGATAAAGGCCTCCTGCCGAGGCGTAATAATTGAACGCGGCATATCAGATAAATACGTTTGTTTGTTGCTGGTTGTGGGAAGTATGAATGTGTGCGTGCACGAAGTCCTCAAGCTTCTGCCGTTCAACGATATTGTCGATCTTGATCACGCAATGGCCGAAGTCCTGCACTTTGGAAAGGATCTCATCTTCTTCGAACAGGTCAAGCAACTGCGCTTTCATATCGTCATCCAGATCCATCTTTTTCAGTCGTTCAAGGATACTGTCATAATCATCCTCTAGGATCATATCCCTGATGTCAGACTGCAAAGACTTGTCAGCTTCTGACAGCTCAGTGATCAGGCCGTCTTCTACTGCATAGTCTTCTAAAATTGCGCTTGTGGTATCCAGATATTCATCTATCCGGTCGAGTACTTTCTCCGAAAGCGGCTGTACGTGCCGCGCTGGTATTTTTTTGCTTTTATAAGTCATATCTATTGTTTTTTATAATACTTTGTTTCGAATCCTTCAGCTCCCAGTGGAAGATCTTTGGCCCATGAGATCGGTGTTTTCATGATGCTGAGTACTTCCTGCAGTGATCCTTTTCCTTCAGGGGCTTCTATCACTACTTCATCATGTATGTGGAGAATGATCTTATAGCCTGCTTTGTCAATACGCAGCATTGCATCAGCAAGACAATCCCTGGCAACAGCCTGAACGATATTCTCCACAAGCTTGCCGCCATAGGTTTCCTGCCTTCCCCACTGCTTTGTAGTCTGGTCTATTCCTTCATAGGTCAGGACATCCCCGCCAAATCTTCCCTTTCTGAAATCCGGGCGCAGGTATGACAGCTTACGGCCACTGGGAAGAGCTATGAACAGTGCGCCCTTTTCTCTTGTGAATTGGATCCCGTGTTTAATGGTCATAAATTCACCGGGATAAATTGTCCGCATTGCAGCTTCCTCTACCTGTTCCCAATATTTCACGATCGCTTTATTGGTGGATCTCCACATATTGACCAGAATAGGAAGCTCTTCCTGTTGCAGCCCGTTTTTCAATGCCCCCATTTTTTCAAGTGCGGCAGGACCACCGCCATATCCTAAAGCCAATTCAGCGATTTTTCCTTTTGCGCGTAAATGGTAATTGGGGCCTTCAACCTTTTTACCGTTAGCATCAATGTGTGAAATGCTGTCAATGTCAACTTTGAACATCTGTGCAGCTGACGCCTCATATATCTTACCGTGCGATCTGAATACATCATTACGCCATTTCTCACCTGCAAGCCAAGCGATCACCCTTGCCTCAATCGCTGAGAAGTCAGCAACGATAAACCGGTTGCCAGGGGAAGCGACAAAGGCTGTACGGATGAGTTGTGAAAGAACATTTGGGACATTACCGAAAAGCAGCTCCAGCATTTCGCTGTCGTATTCACTTGCCAGTTGACGGGCTAAATCCAGATCTTTAAAATGATTTTGGGGGAGATTTTGTACCTGTACCAGTCTTCCTGC
>OFRO01000082.1_pt1 | contig 33950 bp, 37 predicted proteins | sample 1543091 | NCBI WGS metagenome assembly OFRO01 (sample SAMN07774217, study PRJEB24372) | wastewater metagenome | isolation source: Exp Tend NO 10WW | collected 2016-02
CCGGAAGAACCGGAAGAGCCGCAAGAGCCTGAGGAACCGAGCGACAAAGAGCCGGATCGTGAGAAAGACCCTGATGGCTGGCGCGACTGGCGCGACCGGACACCGAGAGGGGGCGCGTGATGCTTAACCTCGGAACCATCAAGCCAGTGGCGAAAGTGGTGCATCGGTGCGAGAACTGCGGCGGCAGAATTGAGGTTGGTCAGGTCTACATTCGTGCGCGGATCGTGGACGGCGGCGATGCTTGGGTTTGGAAATCTCACGCCTACTGCCAGCGGGCAAGTGAAATCCTGTTCAATGCTGGCGTCGATGGCGACGACGGAACGCTCCCGCTTGTCATGGACATGGACCGAGAGGATCAGGAGGTCATTAGAGAGGCAGATGCCGAACTGGCGGATCGCATCTGGCCAGAGGTCCGCGATGGGGTGCGTGATGACTGACATTCGCAAACTGCTGGACGAGGCAACGCCGGGGCCGTGGGATGCGGACGGCGATCCTTGGAACCGAATAGTATGGTCATTCGCTGAAAATCGCGTTTGCTTCATAGCACATAGCAACGGCGCGAACGATCAGCGCGACATCGCCACGTCTGATCTGATCGCCCTCGCCCCGCAACTGGCCGAGGCGCTTCTGGTGGCGATGGATGGGCTGAAAGGGGTTAGCCAACAGAAGCGCACCGACGAACTGGCCACGGAACATGACGTCGAAGTTGCCGATTTTGAGGGTGGCTGTGATGATTGCATCAATTGCGCTCGGTCCGCCCTCGCAGCCGTCAACAAGATCATGAGAGAGTGAAATGGACGAATTTAAATTTGGGGTGTCTGGACTTGGTATCGGTTTCGCCATTGGCGTTATATGCGGCATACTGAGCGCGGAAACCACAATTCGCTCCAAGGCCGTTGATCGCGGCTTCGCCATCTACTGCCCCGATGACGGGGCCTTTGCATGGAAGGATGAATGCGGCACTTGCGGCGCGGACACCAGCGTAGAGCCGCTCAATGCGCCTGCGATCTGCGAGGATTGCTGCGCGAAATCCGAGATTGGTCACGAATGGGGATACGTTGATCGTACTGACGGCTGGCGATGCAAGCACTGCGATGCGCAGCCACCAGACGATTTCTATTCGGAGGACTATAGATGAGCGAAGCACCGAAGCGGATATGGTCGGGCTGTTCCTTGTGCTTCTGCTGTTCGGCGTGATCGTGAAGGACTGACCCTTGCCTGCACTGTACCCCTACCAGACCGAGGGCGCCGCCTTCCTCGCTGCCCGCCGACGCGCCATGCTGGCCGATGAGCAGGGCCTTGGCAAGACCGCGCAGGCGATCCAGGCCGCGAACCTGGTGGACGCGGACCCGGTGCTGGTGGTTTGTCCCGCATCGGTCGTATCGAGTTGGCGCGGCGATATTGCCCGGTTCGCCACGCCGGGGCGCCGCTTCGTCGTGGTCAGCTACGACAGGGTGACGCGGCAACCGGCCGAATACGAGGACCTTTGGGGCGCGGTCATCCTCGACGAGGCGCACTACCTCAAGAGCCCGTCGGCCAAGCGCACCATGACGATTTACGGCTCGCGGCGAATGCCGGGCATCCTGCGCCTGGCGGGGCATGTGTGGGCGCTCACCGGCACGCCGGCCCCGAACTACCCGGTCGAGATGTACACGCATATGCGCACCCTGTTCCCCGAGAGCCTGCGCATGGCTTCGGACCCGGCACGGACCTACGATCACGACAATTTTGTCCAGCGGTACTGCGTCCTGCGGGATACCGGATTCGGCGCCAAGGTGGTCGGGGCGAAGAACACCGAGGACCTGCGGGCGCGGCTGCAACCGCATGTCCTGCGTCGCCTCAAGCGCGACGTGCTGCCGGATCTGCCGGAGATCCGCTACGAGCCGCTGCTGTTCGACGCGCCGGGGCTGGTGGCCTCGCTGGCCGAGATACCGGCGGGGGAAATGGCGGCGGCGCGGGAGGCGCTGAAATCGGGCGCCGGAGGCTTGCAGGCGTTGGCGATGCAATTGGCGACCTTGCGGCGGGTAACCGCGCTCGCCAAGGCCGAGGTCTTGCGGCAGTGGATCATCGAATTTCTTGAGCAGACCGACCGCAAGCTGGTGGTATTCGGGCACCACCGCGAGCCGTTGGACTACCTCAAGGGCAAGGTCGGGGTCTGGTTCCGTAAATCGGGCGAAGGGCTGTACAATTTGCCTTCGATCTTCGGCAATACGCGGCAGGACCAGCGCGCCGATGCGATCCGGCGGTTTCAGGAGGATCCCCGCCAACGGGTCTTCTTCGGCCAGATACAGGCCGCCGGGACCGGGATCACCCTGACGGCGGCGAGCGACCTGGTGTTCCTTGAGCAAAGTTGGTCCCCCGCCGACAATGCGCAGGCGGCGCAGCGCATTCACCGGATCGGCCAGAAAAACGGTTGCCTGGTGCGCTACGCCATGCTGGCCGGTTCGATCGACGAGGCGGTACAGACCGTCCTGGCACGCAAGAGCAGCGACCTATCCAAAATTTTTGACTGATCTGTCGGAAGTTGCGATACTGGACGGGATAGATGATTCGACAGGAGATCGCCGTGAAACGCCGCTGGACCCCCGAGGAAGACGCGCAACTGCACGCGTTCGTCATGGCTGGCCTGCGCCGCAATGATATCGCGACACGGTTCCCGTCGCACTCCGCACGGAGCGTTCATTACCGGATGCACCGGCTGCGGCTCCGGGCGCGGGATGGCGTGATGAAAGACCCGTTCGATCGCTACGTCATGGCGGCGCTCGGGCACCGGGTTGGCAAGCTGCGCTCTGAACTGAGTCCGGCGGTCAAGATGCGGATCGCGGCATGCATGGAGGCGCATGGGCTCCCCACGGTCGCCGCGGCGGTCAATTACATGCTGAGCGAAACGCCGTGACGGCCTGGTACAACGAGAACGACCCGAAAGCCGCTGAGTGGCTGCGGGAACTCATCCGCGCCGGTCTCCTCGCACCCGGCGACGTCGATACCCGCAGCATAGAGGACGTGACGCCCGATGACCTTCGTGGATACACCCAATGCCATTTCTTTGCCGGAATCGGCGGCTGGAGCCTCGCCCTGCGCCTCGCCGGGTGGCACGACGACAGACCCGTCTGGACCGGCTCCTGCCCTTGCCAGCCTTTCAGCGCGGCAGGCAAAGGCGACGGGTTTGCTGACGAGCGGCACCTATGGCCCGCGTGGCACCATCTCATCCGCGTCCGCCGGCCTCCAGTCGTATTTGGAGAGCAGGTTGCGAGCAAGGCCGGACTCATGTGGCTCGACCTTGTACAAGCTGACCTGGAAGGCGAGGGCTACGCCTGCGGGGCGGGCGATCTTTGCTCTGCGGGCTTCGGCGCGCCGCACATCCGGCAAAGGCTCGGATTCGCCGCCGACGATCTGCGATCTGCCGCAAGTCGGGTACAACACGCCGCGGGGGACGGATGGGGCGAATGGGGGCCCGAACCAGGCTGGCGGGGCGCTCCCGGCGGACGCGGCCTTGACGGGCTGGCCGACCGCGACGACGCGGGACTGGAAGGATGGGGGCAACCCGGAGGTGAACGTTCCGCTGAACGCCTTGCTGGGGCGGGTGACGTGGCTGGCGGGCTGGCCGACAGCGACGACGCCGAGCGGGGGCCAGAGGCCGCCGGAGGGGACAACAGCCGAGGGCAGGACGCCGAACGGCCGCAAAGTGCAGGTGACGCTGAAGGACGTGGCCGCGATGGCAGGCCCGGCCCGACTAACGGTTTCTGGCGAGATGCTGACTGGCTTTACTGCCGGGATGACAAGTGGCGACCAGTTGAACCCGGAACATTCCCGCTGGCTCATAGGGTACCCGGCCGCGTGGGGCTCCTGCGGGGCTACGGCAATGCAATCAATCCGCACCAGTTCGCGGCGTTCATCGAAGCCTATCTCGACAGGGAAACGATCGAAGCCTAGCCACGCCAAATCTGTCGGGTATACTGTCCCGACAAAACCCGACGAATCACCCAACCAGAACGGAGCCCACCCGATGACGTTTACCGTGACGCTTGTTGCCGATTCCGCGCAGGACCTCGCCGCCCAGGTGGCCGATCTTGCCGCGCAATTCGCTGGCGAAACCGAGCCTGCGGCCCGCCCCGCTGCCAGATCGAAACCGGCGGCGAAATCGAAGCCCGAAACCAAGGCGGAAGAACCCGCCACCGAGCCGGTGGCCGAAACCGCCGTCAAGGCAGAGCCGACGTTCACCCTCGCCGACGTCAAGAACAAGCTGGCGGAACTCGTCGGCCTTGGCGAAGCCGGCAGCAAGGCCAGCATCGAGATCGTGAGCGGCCTCGGCGCCCTGAACGAGAAAGGCTTGCCCCGCGCCGATGCGATCAAGCCCGAGCAGTTCGCCGAATGCGTCCGCCTGACCCAAGCTCGCATCGATGAACTTACGCCGAAGGGGGTGCTGTGACCGCCCAAGCCCATTCCGACCGCGACCACGCCCGGCTCGCCCCGTCTGCCATGCACCGTATCATGGCCTGCGGCGGCAGCCTGGCGATGGAAGAACGGTTGCCGCCCGGAACCTCATCCGCGGCGGCGAATGAGGGCACCGCGGCGCATGAACTGGCGGCGTGGGCGCTCACGATGGATCGCGATCCGGTCGAGATGCGGGGCCGCGTGATCGATATCGAAGGCGCTGACCATCATCGGCGGTTCCTTATGGCGGGATCGCCGCTTGGCGACACCGGCACCCGCTGGCCGGTCACTGACGAGATGGTCGAAGCCGTTCAGGACTACGTGGGCTTCGTCCGCAAACTTGGCGGCGAGCGCATGGTCGAGCAGCGCCTGCACATGACCCGCATCCACGATGAGGTATGGGGCACTGGCGACGCGATTGTCTGGATCGCTGAGACCAAGGTGTTGCACGTCGTGGACCTGAAATACGGGCGCGGCGTGGTGGTCGAGGCGGAAGATAATCCGCAACTCGTCTGCTACGCCAGCGGCGCGATCACCCGGCTGGCTGCCGAGGGCGTTACCGGCATCGAGACCGTCAGCATGACGATCGTGCAGCCCCGTGCGCCGCATCCGGTCAGTCGCACACGAACCTGGATGATCGGGCTCGCGGACCTGATCGAGCGCGAAGCCGAAATCGGCCTCGCCGCGAAACTGGCACTGATCGCGACCGGCCAGAACAGCATCGGCTCTCCCGAGTGGAATGCCGAATGGCTGCGGGCGGGGGAGCATTGCCGGTTCTGCAGCTTCGGGGCGCAGTGCCCCGCGAGGGCGCGGCAGGCGCTTGCCGATGCGCAGGCCGATTTCGACACGGGCGGCGCGATGACCCTGCCGGAACCGGAGACCATGAGCCCGGAGACGCTGGCCGACACGCTGCGCAAGGCCCGCCAGATTCAGCATTGGGTCAATGCGGTCGAGGAATATGCCAACGCCGAAGCGCAGGCCGGCCGGGTTCCGCCCGGTTTCAAGCTGGTGCCGAAGCGGGCGACGCGCGGCTGGAAGGATGAAAGTGCGTTCCTTGCCGCCGCGCCGATGATCTTTTCGATCGATGAAAGCGACCTCTACGCCGAGCCGAAACTGCTCAGCCCGGCGATGGTTGAAAAGAAACTGCCGAAGGGCGAGCGTGAGGCGCTGGCCCGGTTCGTCACCAGCAGTTCATCCGGGACCAATCTCGTCCCGGATGAAGACGCGCGGAAGGGCACCCGCCCGACCGCGGAAGATGACTTCGCAACCTGACCACTATGGAGAGTACAAATGGTTGATTTCAATACCTGCGTCGAAACCAAGTCCGGCAACATTCGCACGCCGAAGTGCCGCCTCAGCTACGTCTACTTTGAATCCCCGAACCCGAAGGCCAAGGTGACCTCGGGCACGCATGCCGGCAAGCTGAAATACACCGTGTCCCTGCTGATCCCGAAGGCAGCGGACATTGGCATGCTGAAGCGCGCGGCGGAAGCGGCGGCGATCGAGGAATTCGGCGCCGAGAAGTTCAAGGCGCTGGTCGAAGCCGGGAAGTTCAACACGCCGTTCCTTGACGCGTTCAAGGCGTCGAAGACCGAGAAGAACCCTGGCGGCGACGAGCGGCTGCAGGACTTCATTCTGATCCGCACCGACAGCCTGACGCGGCCCGGCATCCTTGAAGCCAACGGCCAGCCCATCGGCGACGATTACAGCGGCGTCTATGCTGGCCGCTGGGCTTTCGCCACGCTGAACCCCAGCGCGTATCCGTCGATCGACGGCGGCAAGCCGGGCGTGAAGTTCTACCTCGGCAACATCCAGTTGCTCGATCACGACGAGCGGCTTGGTGGTGGCCGTCCGAACGCCGAAGACGAGTTCGAACCCGTCAACGTGGCTGCGGGTGCGTCCACCGACAGCGTGTTCGGCGACCAGGGTTCCGGCAGCGTTCTGTAGAGCCGCCAACGCTCTCGAACGCAGCAGGAAGGCCCGCCCCCGATCCATGCCTCGGGGGCGGGCCACAAACGGAGAGAATGAATGCGTTCCGACATAATCGACGTCGAAGTTCGGGTGCTTAAGCGCACCGAAATGGCCGCTCTTGTGAAGGACGGCAGCGACCGCAAAGCGTGACTGCCCTTGTCTGAAATCGAAATTCACCCGCCCGAAGGTAGCCGGCTTTCACAGACGGTATCGCTGCCGGAATGGCTTGCTCTCGAAAAGGAACTGATCTGATGACACGCACAACCCCCGGCATCGGAGACAATTCGTATCATGTTGCCGCAGGCGAACTGCGCGGATTCATCGAGCGATACGAGGCGCTGGAATCCGAGAAAAAGGATGCCGTCGACCAGCAGAAAGAAGTGATGGCCGAAGCCAAGGGGCGGGGTTACGACACCAAGGTCCTGCGCAAGGTCATCGCGCGGAGAAAGCGCGACAGGAATGCTATCGCCGAAGAAGAAGCGGTGCTGGAACTGTACGAAGCTGCGCTCGGTGCGATCGTTGCCGACATGCTGAACTCGGACTGAGACCCGATATGCCCCGAAAACCGCCCGTCTCAACCGAGCATTTCAGCGACGGAGAACTCCTGACGCTGTGCCGCCTGGCCGACGACATTCACGCCCGCGGCATGGCCTTGACGATGACCGAGCGGGCGTTCCTGGCGATCATGCGGGCGAAGGAACTCTGGACGCCGAAGGGAGAATGACGTTATGGCCGTTACGATTATTTCCGGCGACAACCGGGTGTCTTTGCGTCGCCTGATCGACGAGGGCGTCCGCGTTCACAGCGTCGTCACGGATCCGCCTTATGGGCTGACAAGCGTGCAGAAGCGATTTGGGGCGGAGGGCGCCGCGCCCGCTACTGTCGAAGGTAACGACGGCGCGTTTGCTCGCCTGAGCGGCGGCTTCATGGGCAAGAAGTGGGACGGCACGGGCATCGAGCGCGACCCCGAGTTCTGGCGATTGATTTGGGATATCCTACTGCCGGGCGGGTACTGCTTCGCGTTCAGTGGTTCGCGCACCGGCCATTGGCAGGCATGCGCTATGGAGATGGCGGGGTTTGTCATGCACCCGATGCACGGGTGGGTGTTTGGGCAGGGGTTTCCGAAGGCGCACGCGGCAGGCAAGGCGATAGACAAGGCGCTTGGGGCTAAGCGGGAGAAAATCCGGCACAAGCCTAGACCCGAGACGAGCGGGACCATGGCCGGTAGTATGGACACCCGTCCGTGGATAGAGACGTCGCGCGAGACCGGGTTCCATGAAGTTGATGGCCCCGTTCCCATCACGCCTGACGCTGCGCAGTGGGAAGGTTGGGCCTATGGGACGCAGGCGCAAAAGCCAGCCCTTGAGCCAATCTACCTTGCCCAGAAGCCGTTCAGCGAGAAAACCGGCGCAGCGAACCTGTTGAAGCACGGCGTCGGGGCGGTCAATATCGATGGGTGCCGGGTGCCGACCGAGGAAAGCATCAATGCGACCCGTAATATTGCTTTAGGGTCTAGCGGGAACGGTGTGTTTGGCGTGGCGGCGGTTCCGGGGGTCTACGAGCAAAAACCCGGCGGACGCTTCCCCGCCAATCTCATCCATGACGGTAGCCCGGAGGTTGCGGCACTGTTTCCTGACAGCAAAGGGCAACTGGCGACGGTGGGGCCGCAGCACGGGTCGCGCGAAACGGTTCACGCCTGCGGCAATTATGGCCCCCGACCAGAGACCCCGCCGCGCAACGATAGCGGTAGCGCCGCCCGTTTCTTCCACGCTTTTCCGCCTGACACGGACCCGATCATCTACCAGTCCAAGGCCGGCAAGGCCGACCGCGCGGGCAGCAAGCACCCGACCGTCAAGCCGGTCGCGCTCATGCAGTACCTGATTCGACACATCACGCCACCGGGCGGCACTGTGCTGGACCCATTCGCGGGGAGCGGCACGACCGGCGAGGCCGCGCTGCGCGAGGGCTTCGACTGTCTGCTGATGGAGGCGGAAGTTGAGTACGTCAACTTCTTGCGGGGCCGGTTCCCCAAACCTGACTGGCAATCCGCCGCTGCGGACATGCTGTCATGACGCTTCACCTCGACTTCGAGACCCGCAGCCCCGTCGATCTGAAAAAGACCGGCACCTACGTCTATGCCGAACATCCCGACACCGGCATCTGGTGCGCCGCCTTCGCCCTCGGCGACGAGAACCCGCGCCTCTGGATACCCGGCGAGCCTTGCCCGCCTGACGTCCGCGAACATATCGAAAGCGGCGGCCTCGTTGTCGCCCACAATGCCGCGTTCGAAAGGGTGATCTGGCGCCACATCTTCACGCCGCGCCACGGCTGGCCGGAGCCGAAACTGGAGCAGTGGCGCTGCACGATGGCGATGGCGCTTGCTCTTTCCCTGCCCGCCGGGCTTGACGACCTCGCCGGGGCGCTGCGCCTGCCCGAGAAGAAGGACGAGGCTGGCTATCGCAAGATGATGCAGATGGCCAAGCCGCGCCGCATTGAACCGGACGGCACGATCGTCTGGTGGGACGACGAGGAACGCAAGCGCGGACTCTATGCGTACTGCATACAGGACGTGATCGTCGAGCGCGAGATCGGGAAGCGCCTGCTCCCGCTGCGTCCCGCGGAGCAGGATCTCTGGTTCGTCGATCAGCGGATCAATGACCGGGGCGTCTTTGTCGATACCGATCTCTGCGAGGCCGCCAACGTCATCGCCGACGAGATGCAGAAGCGGCTCGACCGCGGGATGCGGCAGGCCACCGGCAACGAGGTCCGCGCCTGCACCAATTCGAAGCAACTGACCGAATGGCTGAACACGCAGGGCGTGGCCTGCGACTCCGTGGCCAAGGAGCATGTCGACCGGATGCTCGGGCGCGACGACCTCGCGCCGCATGTCCGGGAGGCGTTGTTGCTGCGCCAGCAAGGCAGCAAGACCAGCACGGCGAAGGCGGACGCGCTCCTGCGCGGCCGAAGCGCCGATGGCCGGGCGCGGGGCATCCTGCAGTATCATGCGGCCTCCACGGGCCGCTGGGGCGGGCGTCGCTTCCAGCCGCAGAACCTCAAGCGGCCTGACGAGGCGACCGACATTGCGCAGGCGATCACGCTCATCAAGTCCCGCAATCTCGACGCGATGATGCTTTTCCATGACGATCCGATGAGTGTTGTCGGGGACTGTATCCGGGGTATGGTGACGGCGGCGCCGGGCAAGGTGCTGCGCGCGGCGGACTTCGCCAATATCGAGGGCCGGGACCTCGCGTGGCTGGCTGGGGAACAGTGGAAACTCGATGCTTTCGCGGCCTTCGATCGCGGCGAGGGCGAGGACCTCTACAAGGTGACGGCGGGCAGCATCCTCGACAAGCCCGCAACCGAAGTCACGAAACTTGAACGGCAGAACATCGGCAAGGTTTCGGAACTCGCTCTTGGCTACCAGGGCGGCGTCGGTGCCATGATGACGATGAGCAAGGGCAAGGTGCCGTTCCATGAACTCTACGACATGCTGGCCGATAAAATGCCGGAGCATGCCGACAAGGCGGTCGAAAGCTACGAACAGCGCGGGCGCGGGCAGGGCTTGTCGGCCACCGGATGGCAGGCCGCCGAGATCATCAAGCTGGCGTGGCGTGAGCGGCATCCCCGGATCGTGCAATTCTGGAAGGACGCCGAAGCATCGGCGATCGACGCCATTGCCAATCCGGGAGGCATCTTCGCCGCCGGGCGGATAAAATTCCGGGTCGCGGGAACGTTCCTGTTCATGCAATTGCCGAGCGGGCGCTGCCTCGCGTATGCATACCCATCGCTGGCCGATGACGAGACGCCTTGGGGCAAGCCGATAAAGAAGGTCAAATTCTGGGGCACGGATAGCGTGACCAAGCAGTGGCGCCGACAGGAGACATACGGCGGGAAATTGGTCGAGAATGCGACCCAGGCCGTTGCCCGCGACAAGCTGGCCGATCGGCTGGTCTGGCTTGACCGTCACGGCTGGGATCCGGTGCTGCATGTCCATGACGAGATCGTCACCGAGACCGCATTGGACTTCGGATCGACGGAAGACCTTGAGCGAATCATGGCAACCATGCCAGCATGGGCCGCCGGGTGTCCGGTGGCGGCCGCTGGCTGGAGTGAGGAAAGGTATCGGAAATGACGACGAAGAAGGATCCCACTATCATCTCGGTAGAAGAAGCCAATCGCTTGTACGGGTTCCGCATGGTGCTGCGTTCGGGGGACGACGACCTCGCGGGGAACCCCATAACAGGCGCGCAAGGTCCTGCTCCGCAGACAGTGCTAGACTGGAATTTGGGTATCGAGGAGGACGTTGCGCGCGCAGTCAGTGCCGCGGGGCAGCGCGCATTCTTTCACGGGGTTCAGTACGCGCTCACCGCTTTGCGGTTGCGCAAAACCAATGAGCCCGGTGTGTTGTGCGCGAAGATTCGTAACGATCAGGGTACATGGGTGCGGTTTCTCGCCGTAGACGAATTTCCCACGGCGCTGGAATGGCCCTCGGAAATTGACGAGTCTCCAGATGGGTACGACGCCTTTGAAGCCGCCGAAGACCTAGCGGATGCGGCCAATGCCGCACGACGGAGGGACGTCGACGAGCGCGCTGCGGCAGGGCGGTATTTCCCTCTTACCGAATCCATCGGAGTTCCCACCTCGGCGAGATGGTGGCCAGCCGCTGGCTGGAGCGAGGAAAGGTATCGGAAATGATCTCCGCCTGGGCTTTCATTGCATTGGTCGATCGTGACCCGACCCCCGGCGCCTACACTGCGGAGCCGCTTTCCCCCGAGGAAATCGACGCGCTCCCGAATGCTGACCGCGTATGGGCCACGATCCTGGCCGCGCGGGAATACATCGATATCGTAAAGGAGGAACGTGATGAATCGTGTAGCAATTCTTGAAACCGCCAGTGAGTACGTGACCAAGGACCGCGCTGCCACGCACGGCGACGCGGAGGACAACTTCAGCGTCATCGCGGGCCTCTGGTCGGTTTACACCGGCCACGCGCTGTCTGCTGTCGACGTGGCCGCCATGATGGCCCTCCTGAAGATTGCCCGGATCAAGTCCAACCCGTCCCACCCGGACAACTGGATCGACGGCGCGGGGTATTTCGCCTGCGGCGGCGAGATCGCCACGGCGGAGGTTCCCTTGGAGGATGACACGGGCCTCGGCGCATTGTGGCCGGATCCCGAGGGAATGGGGTCGCCTCCCGATTGCCGTCATGGCGGCAGGCATCATTGGGTGCCTATGCTGGATTCCAACGGGCCGCATCGGCAGTGCCGTCACTGCGGCGTGCGGGAATACGATCTCTAGGTGCCCCGTGAGCCGCTGGAAGGGCAAGATTTGCCGGTACTGCCGCCGGCCTTTGACAAACCCGCTTGGCAGCGGCACGACCGCCTTTACGATGGATCATGTCATTCCGAAGGTTCATGGCGGCAGGAAGATGGTGCCCTGCTGCCGTGCATGTAACGAGATCAAGGGCGACATGACCCCCGATCAGTGGTCGCACGTTATGCGCACCGTGCCGGGGTGGTGGGGTTTGTACACCACGCAGACCTTGCGCGGCATGCGGCTTTTCACGACCCTTAGCCTAAAATTCCCGACAGATCGGTGAACGCCTGCTGCCCGGCCATATAGTCCGGGCAGTGGTGCCCATAAACCCGCTCGACGGTTTCCATCGTGTCGCCGAGCAGCTTGGCGACGTCCCACACCTTGGCCCCGTCCTGCAGCATGTGCGTGGCGCGTGAATGGCGCAGGACATGGGGGCCGGTCCTGTCCTTGACCCCGACCGCAACACATGCGCGGGCGAAGGTCCTATGGACGTCGTAGCCCGGATCGCGGAACAGGTACGGACTTTTGCCTGACCAGAGCAGCAGCCGGCGCAGTTCAACCGCCATCTCATCGGAGATCGGGACCAGCGGTGCGCGTTTTCGGGTACGGGTCTTGCCGGGCGGGGTGAGCGCCAGTCGGCGCTGGTCGAGATCAACCTGCCCCTTCTGCAGCCGCTCGATGCTTTTCCGCCTTGCGCCCGTGGCGTAGGCCAGGATGATGAAGGCCCGCAATCGTGGATCGGGGCTCTTGCTCGCCTCCGCAATGATTGCCCGCAGTTCCTCGCGGGTGTAGAACTTCGCGTCTTCGACCGGCGCATGGGGCGGCAGTTCGATTTGCGGTGCCTGCCCCGCAGAAAGCCGCTTCCAGCGCGTGGCGTGGTTTGCGGCGGCTACCAGCACGTTCAACTCCCGCCGAACTGTAGACGGCCCTGCGGGCGGCGTACAGCGGGCGCGGTGGTCCCGGTACTGCCGACATGCAGGAATGCCGATCGAGGACAATGGCGTGTCGCCCCAATGGCCGCGCAGGTGCTTCGCGGAGATCCATTGCCGGTATCCATCGGCCACGCCTGCGGCTCCGGCGATCGGAGCGCGCGTTTCGGGGTCAAGCCCGACGTGTTCCCGTAGGTAGCTGTCGAGGGCGCTCCGCACAGTCAACCCGCCGCCGGAAGGCGCGTTGAGCCCTTCCAACAGGAATGCGAGGTAACGCCTTTGCGCCTCGTTTGCGTCTTTCGTGTGGAGGCTGTGGCGGCGTGTCCGGCTGCGGTTGGGGTCGTACCAGAATACGTAAAACCAGCCATTTGCATGCTGGTCGAGCCATGGAACGGCTTTCGATTTGCGAGGCATGGCGCACTTTGCTCCGTTTACGATAATCATCGTTTAGGAGGGTTCGGCGATTCGCGCAAGCGAGGCGGCTCCTGTCACTTCGGGATAAGGTACTCAAACTCCGGGCAAACCAGAGAGAAGGCCGCATAAAGCTGCTGGTCCTCGTCCTGGGATTGCTGCGTGTCAGAGCGCGACCGTGTTGGCAGTTTTGCTCCGAGTTGCCGGCAGACCTCTGCCTCAGTCGCGGAACCCGGCATCGTCGAAGTCACGCAGCCGCTTAGACAGATCGCGCTCAACACGATCACGAACGGCGTCAGCTTTGGCATGGTCGGCCGCCTTCCTCTGCTTGGTCCAGTTTCACGGCGTCCCGGCGAGCCTTCCACAGACCGCCGAGAATAGCGCCGACGAGGGCAAGCCCAGCCATGACCTTCGGCCAGAAATCCCCGAGAAGTCCGGTGATGAGGTCGATCATGTCTTTCCCCCAAACCGCTTAGCGAACCAGTACCATCCCTCTACGGCTGCGGCGGCAAGTGCACCGGCGGCAACCTCAAGAGCCAGTTGCACGTCGGGGTCAGCCGACAGCATGTCGCCGAGGTCCGATGAGATGAACCCCGAACCGATCAGCAAGCCGATCCCGTAGCGCGCGAGAATTCGAATGATTGGTGCCATGTCAGCCTCCTATGCAGCGATTTCGGGAAGTCTGCGGAGCATCTTCGTGGCCCCGTATCTGCGCAGAACGTAGTCGCGCAGGCCCTTGTATTTCAGGACGGTGTTCTTTGCGATTTCGAGATCGACGGCTATTTTTCGAACCGACCATCCGGCATCGAGGCGGTCAAAGAGGGCCTCAACCACAACAGGCTCCAGTCCGTTATTATTGCCGGTGAGTTTCATCTCAGCCTCCTAAAAATCCGTTGAACCACGCCTCGACCGCCTGCCATTTTGCGGCCAGCGCGGCGAGGATTGCGGCGATACCGCCACCGACGGCCACTTGCTTGCCCGTGGGGGCGGTTTTGCGGGGCGTGGGCGGCGCTTGGGGCTTGGCGGGGGCGGCTGTGGCGCGCGACAGGAATAGCGCCTTCTCAGCCTCCCTGCGGCGTGCCAGACCCTTCACGACCTGCTTGCGGCCGCCGACTGTCGCCTTGTTCCACGCAAGGATGGCGTTCGCGGCGAGGTCTTTGCGCCCGGCATTGAAGTTTCGCAGTGCCGACGATTTGGCAAAAGCCCCCGGCCCGATGTTGTAAGCCAGAGAGACGAATGCCCCGAATTCATTGTCATTGGCCGGGGCCGTCAGAAGCGCCTCGACCTTCGCGGCAAACTTGTTCACCGCCTTCTGCAGATACCATTCCGCTTCGTCCTTGGTGATGGTCATCCCGGCGTGCGGAGTGATGCCGACATTCGCCGCCGCCGTGGTGCCGTAGCCGATGGTCCAGATACCGGCAATGTCGCGGTAGGCGTCCGCCCGGAATCCCTCGAATTCCTTGATGAGGTTCAGGGCGCGCTGGTTGATCTGCCTTGTCATCGTGACCTCCTCACCATTTCGGCCAGCACCTGCTGCAGCGTCCTGTTGCTGTCGCCGAGCCGGTCTTCGATGGTTTCCAGATGCTGGTTGGTCTTCTCGAAAAGCACCAGGTTGCGCCCGAGCTGTTCGCCGAAGCCCTTGAATGCGTCCTCAAGACCCCGGTCGTTCTTGGGGGCGTGGATGATTGCGCCCAATTCCCTGCGGAGCAGAACCACCGCTGCCACGGCTAGCCCCCACGGGCCGAGTTCGGCCAGCTTTGAAATCAGTTCCTGATCCATTCGCCCGCACCCATGTATGCCCGTTTCATGTCGCGGCCTGCGCTCCACGCGCCCGCCAGTGCCATTGCGGCGCCCCAGCCGTAGGTGTAGCCCGCCGTCTGCCCCAGCCCGGCCCATGTCAGGTACAGGAAGCAGGCCGAATGAACGCTCATCCCGGCGAACCGCAGGGCGGGAGACCAGCGCCAGTAGCCATTGATGCGGATGCCGAGCGCGTGGACCAGCCCGGCAAGGCTCATGGTCTGGCCGAAAAGCAGCGCGTCGCCGTTGCGCAGCCCGGCCCAGTACAGCGGCTCGGAATGGAACGCCAGCGCCCACACATGCAGGCCGAAGCCGACACTGAACACGGCGGCCAGCACCTCGATGCGCTTGCGGACAGGGTATAGGTATCTCATCTGGTGGCCGCTCCTTGTCTTATGCCGCCGAAAGCGGAATATCCGCGCCAGTGCTCATTCTTGCTCTCCGCTTCCAGCTTCGCCGCCAACCAGCAATTCGTTCAGCTTGGCTGACCAGGTATACACCTGCGCGTCGGTCGTTGGGAACCGCAGCATATGCTCCATGATGCGGGGATCCGTGGCAGCGCGCAGGATTAGTATGTTCGCCGCGGCGTCGGCATCGGGGAACATGGCGGCCACAGTCTTGATGCGGCGTTCGACGGAACCTGCCATCAGCGCGCCGCGGGTCATCATCGTCACGATGCCCGCCGGGTTCGCCAAAGCGGTAATGATGCCACGCAGGCCACGCAGGTTTTCCGCCGTGGCCGACCCGCTGGACGCCTGCGTGCCGCGCTTCGAAAGGACTTCGAGGCGGGTCTGCGCCTGCTTCAGGAGGTTCATTTCGTTCGGGTCGAAGACTTCGGCCAGCGCCTTTTCATTGGAACGCAGCACCCGGTCCAGCTTGGCGAGCGTGACTGTCACGTCTTCCCGCGCCACCCCGGCCTTGCTTGCCGTCGAGACATGATCGATGAGCCAGTCCGAAACTGCGGCCTTCCACCCGGCAGCGGCGGCAGGGTCGGCGCTGAACGTTGTCGTCGCCTCGCGCATGGCAGCTACGCTGTCCGGTTGCGCAAAGACACGGCCGACAGCTTTCCGGGGCTCGGATTCGGCAATTAGCTTCAGTGCACCCTCGTTGACCTGACGCTCGGTCAGGTTCAGGTTCTTGGCCGTCCGGTCAAGTTCGGCGGCGAGCGCGCTGGCGTCTGCGTTGCCTTGCCGCGTGCGCTGCAGGAGGTCGTTGAACCGGGTGCCAATCTCGGGGATCTGCGAGAACATGCCTTCGCGCGCTGCCATGAACTTGGCAAGGGCCTGCTCGTTCACCCGGCCATCGCGCACGACACCCGCCCGGACCGCATCGGACAGGACGTAATCGGTGGCGCTGGCCGTCGCCGAGGCGGGGTCCGGTGTCCGGGCGATGATCGCTGCGACGTCTTCGGCTGCCGCGCGACTGGCCGGACCGCCGACGAGGAAACGCCCGGCTGTCATCTCCGGCGGCGTGGCATTGCGGAACGGATCACGATCAATTTCGCGGAAGAAATCGGGAGCGGCATAGCCCTCCCGGTATGTCGGCGCGAAATCCTCGCGGTAGTTCTTGTCCGCAGCGGCCAAGGCTTCGGTGCCGGGAACGCCACTTTCCGCCGCTGTGCGAACGTCTGCGTTGACGCCGCTCTTGAGTCCGCGTGCGGTGTCCGCCCGGCCGAAGTTGCCTTGCGCCCGCGCTTCGCTTTCGATCGTGGACAGGGCCTGCCGGTCTCGCATCGCTTCTTTGAGCGTGCGCGTGACGGGCGGAAGTGGCGGCTCGGCGGAGGGCAAGGTTTGCCCGGTTGGCGGGACCGCGCCATCCTGCGGGAACGTGAATGCTTCAGCCAGCCCCGTAGCCTTCGGGTCGCGCAGTGCCGGGTTCAGCCCGAGATTGCGCTGCAGCATCTCGTCGGCGGTCCGGCGCACGTTTTCGGTTCGGACCACGGTATCCGGGTTCGCCGCTGCGGCGTCGTAGAGCGTGTTTTTCGTTGCCCGGTCGGGCAAGTACGTTTGCTCGACAATGGCCCGGTCCAGATCGCGCGACGCCTGATCGGACGAGCGCCCGCCGGTCAGCGCGGTCACGATATCTTCCAGGATGAGATCCTGCTCGGTCACGGCACGTTGCGCCTGATCGACCGGCTGGCGTGCGGCGGCGAGTTGCGCCTCGATCGACTGCGCGGCCACGGGGCGGGGCGCCTCGGGGTCCGCACCTTCCGGGCGCGTGGCCCGGACGCGATCCGAGATCGTCCCCATCGCCGCCTGGTCCGCCGCGATGAAATCCGGCGCGGCATCGCCGACCCGCAATTGCCGCTCGGTCGAGATCAGCCCCGGATCGCCCGTAATGAGCGCCGAGGTCGGGTTCGCGCCCGGACCGGCAGCATCCAGATACGCCGTAATCTCGTCCGCCGCGACTTTCGGATCAAAGGCTTTCTCCTGCAAGAGCGCCGAAGCGCGTGCGTAGTCGTCCCGCATCACTGGCAGCATGGTCTCAGGGTCGCGGGGAATCACGTTTTCCGGCATCGCGGTAAAGCGATCCGGGACGCCACGGACCCCGCGCGCCGCGCCCTCTCCCACATTGGCCAGCTTGGCCCCACCGAGGCCCCCGGCGAGGCCGCTCACGATATCCGCGATGGGGCCTTGCAGCCAATCGGGTGCGTACTCGCGCCAGCTTTGCATGAGCGCGCCCGACCCCACCCCGGCGGCAGCGTCGCCAGCCAGAACGCGGGCATCGCTGCCCGCAGCCTCGAAAGGCGCGGTCAGGGTTCGCGGCAGGACGTTCCGTCCCTGGCTGATAAGACCGGAGCCGATTGCCGATTCCGCTCCGAGTTCGACCGCGCGGCCAAGAACACGCTCGTCCTGGCTGCGGTCGGACCACGGGATAACGGCGCCTTCGCCAAGCACGGCATCGACCATCCCAGCAGCGGCCTGCGAAAGGTCATTGCTCCCCGCAACCGGAGACCGGACGTCTGGCAAGTCTCCACCAAGCCAGCCCGCGATCATGTCGGCGAGGGACATGCTGGCGTCGAACCCGAGGTTCGCGATATCGCCGGGCAGTCCCGCCAGCCCGGCGGCGCCCCGACCAACGTCCTGTACACCGAGCCGCAGGCTTCGCAGCGTCTGTTCGCCGGCGGATTGCGGCGACGCGCCTCTCTGGTTCCGGTCCCAATATCCGGCGGGCAGTTCCGGTTGCACGGGCGCGGGGCCATCGATCGGCGGCGGCGGGATGGCCCCGGCTTCGTACTCGCGGTCAAGGTCGTAAAGGCGCTGCGCTTCCGCGGCGGGATCGACCGCGGGCTGGCGCGAGGGCGTCGGGGTCGCGCCGATGACAGGCGCGCTTTGCCACCGTGGCTTCCCGGCGGCTGGCGCTACGATGGGGGCGTCCTGCCAGCCCATCAGGGTTTCCTCCGGCGCGACCCGTCCGGCGCGATGAACTCGGCGCCGGACGGCAGGGCGTCGTATTCCTCATCACTGTTGATCTGCGCGGGGCCTTCAGGCGCGGCGTTGGGCTGCGCCAAAGCGTCCACGCCGCCTTCGAGCGTTTCCGCCGCCCGCTGCTTGCGCGCGGTAATCATCTTGTCGAGGACGTCGAGCCGGTTCAGGAACCCGGCCTGCGTGCCCCACAGGGCTGTCGGATCGCCAACGATGCCGCGGAACGCTGTGACGTCCTGGTTCGACAGGCCCCTACCCTCCTGCTGCGCCAACGCGGCAGCAGCAGCGTAGGGCAGCAAGCGCCCGTAAAGGTCCAGCGTGGACAGGTTCGGGTCGTATTCGGAAGACAGGAACCGCGCCACCAGCCCGTCCGGGTCTTCGATGGACGTGATGCTGTCGAGCATGGACTGGTTCTGCTGCGTCAGGGCGTCCGCTTCCTGCGGCGCGACCTGCTGGAACTGCTGCCACTGTTGCATGAGGTTCTGGCCCGCTGTACGCGCGGCCCCGGTAATGCCGAACAGGGTCGGGTCCTTCGCGGCCACGGAGCGTGCTTCGGCCACCATCGAGCCGAGCGTGTCGAGCCCGACAAGGTTGGTCTGCACGCCCGTCTTGACCGGGTTCGTCAAGCCGGTGGCGTCCCTGCTGGTGGCCGAAACGCTGGTCTTGAGCGCATCGGCGGGCAGAGGTGCGCCGTTGACGTCGTTCACGCCATCGATGCTGCGGTAGACCTGCCCCGGATTTGCTGCGCTGACGTAAGCATCGGCCTGCGGCGGGGTCTTCGGTTCGGCGCCGACATAGGCCGCCTGCTGCTCCGGGGTCATATCCATGCCCTGCGCAACGCCACCCTTGACCTCGGAATCGCTGAGGATCACCTGATCGGTCGGCAGGAGATCGCGCTTGCGCACCGGAACGGCCACGCCGTCACGGATGACGTTCACCATGTCGTTGTCGTCTTCGTAGACACCGAGGCTGAAATCGAGGTCCTGGCCGCGTGCCGTCGTGCTGCTGTCGCGCAGGCTGTCCCGCTCCATCCGGTTCTGATCGGCGGCGAAGCCGGAATACGTCTTGTCGTAGGACCCGCCAGCCCCGACGGCGGCGTCCGTCGTCGCCTGGTTCTCGGCGCCGAACGCGCCCGACATGAACATGCGTGCAAGGTTCGCGGCATCGTCCCCCTTTATCCCGCCTTCGACCGCCCGCGCCGCCAGTTCGCCGAAGAACTGGCCGGGGTTCAGCGGGTTATAGCTGCCATCGGTGGCCGGAGCGCCGGACATGCCGGAAGGCGCGGCGGGGGGCAGGAAATATTTGCTCGGATCCTGCGGCCCGCGGTAGCCCTCCCATGCGTCGGTGCCTTGCGTCTGGTATATCCATTTGCCGATATCATCCTGCACTTCCGGGGTCATGCGCTCCGAACCTGTCAGCCCCATGCCTTCCTTGGCTTGCCGCAGCGTCGAGCCAACAACCTGAAATTGGCCCATCGGCGTCGCAACCCGACCGGTTTGGCCCTTGACTGTCTGCCCGTAGGGGCCGTTTGGATCGGCGAAATTCAGCGCCTCGTCGACGGTCATGTCCACCAGGCTCACGTCATCGAACGTTCCGCCGGGGCGATTGGAGAACCCGAACAGCGCGTTGGGATCGCCGCCGCTCTCCCCCGCGAAAATGCCCGCCTTGATCGCAGGCCAGTTTTCCGGCTCCGGCACGACGGGACGGCCGATCTGGTACCCGGTAGCATCAACCGGCGGCACCGCATCCGCAAATTGGCCAATAGGGTACATGCTCTCTGCCGCCATGGCTTCGGGGGAGCGCGCGGGTGCTGAGCCGCCCATCAACCCCGGACGCGTGTACCCTGCCGCTGCCCCGCCGACCTCGCGGAAAAGGTCCATCATGTTCTGCGCGCCAGCGTTCTCGCGCTGGGCTTTCAGGAGTTGTTCCCGTTTCAGGGAAGGCGTCAGCGTGTCACCCCACAGCGATTGCGCGGCGCGCTCGATCGCGCCGGAGATCGGCGACGTGTAGCCCTGTGCGTTGACCCATTTGACCATCAGGCCCGGCCCCCGAGATAGTAACCCCCCGCGGAACCGAGGCCCGACAGGAGCGAGCCGAACCCGGACGGGCGCTTGCGCGCGGAGGCCGCTCCGGCGGCGAGGTCCTGATAATGCGGCAGCATGGCCGCGTCGGACGAGGCGAAGTTGCCCAGCGTCGCGATCTTGCGGCCAACTGTCGTATTTCCGAGATCCTGCCCGAATAGCGCGTCTGTCGTCCCGGAGGTGCGGGCCAGCGCCTTCGCGCGGGTCTTCGCGGCGTCCGTCGCCTTGGCCCCCTCGCTGGCGTAGACGTCGCCGATCACCGATTCCGCGCTGCCCTTGAGCGGGATGGGCGCGGATGGCGCCGTGGTGTCGATCGCCTGCGTTACCCGGTCTTCGCGTGTCTGGACCGCCGCATCACGCGCCGTTGACGCCTGATCCGCTTCGCTCGCCTTCTGGCGCTCCGCAAACAGGCTCGCCGCATCATCGGACCTCTGCTTGTTACGGTCGAGAAACTGGTTCAGTCGGCTGTTCGACGCTTCGACAACTGCGTCCTGCTGCGACGCCGCTTCTTTCGCCTGCAGGGCACTGCCCGCCGCTCCGGCGGCCATCGCGGCGATTTCAAGCCCGGTGCACATGTTCAGCCTCCCACGACACGACCGGACCCGTAGCCGCTGGCCGTGGGGGCGGAACTGCGATAGCCGGGACCTGCGGAATTGCGCCGCGCGGTCTGGTATGCGACGTAGGGCGCCAACGCGCCTTCGAATACTGCGCCGATCGGCGTCACTGCGGCCGGAGCGGCCAGCGCCGTCGCCGAGCCGATGGCCTGCGCGCTGATCCCGGCGGGGTCGGCGGAAGCCCGGTTCAGGGCGTAGAGGTCGCTTTTCTGGTTCTCGACACTGCCGCGCAGCTTGTTTGCCGCGTCCTGCGCCTGATTCGAGATCAGCGCCGCATTGTCCGCATAGACCTTGCCGATCTTGCCGAACCTTTGCGCGCCTGCCGTGGATTCGAGCATCCCCCGCGCCGCGAGGTCGGCGGTCGTCTTGCCGCGGGCGTCGGAAAACTGCTGGTCAAGATCGGGGCGCTGGTAGCCTTCAATGTCGCCGGCATAGTCGTCGTAATACGCATCGTTGTACTGCCTGAACGCGGTATCGATGGACTTTTGCCCCGTGGCGATATTCTTTTCGCGTGCGTCCGCTTCCTGACGCGCCCGTGCTTCCGCCTGCGTCGCCTGGTCCGCCGCGCCGGATTTTCCGCCGAAGCACATAATCGCTACATCCTGGACTCACATCACGGGGGCGAGGCCGGACCGTTGATCGCCTGTCCTACGGATACACGACAATCCCGACAAAGGCAACCTAGCGCCGCGGGTAAAGGAACTCCCGGCGCGTGCCATCATGAGCGATTTTCTGGAAGCCCAGCAACCCCAGCCATCGATCGGTATCGCAATGCGGCGCGACCGTGACGACACAGATCGGCTTGCCGAAATCGAGATTGCGAAAAAACCGCCGGGTGCGCAGCACGCCCTCGATCCCGGTGTCGAAATACGCCTGCGTGGCGATGGTCCACATGCTGACGTAGGAACCGAAGTCATGGAACCCGAAAAGCGCCATCGGCCGGTCTTCCAGCGTGCTGACAAAGACCGGCTCCCCCGCCGCCAAAGCCCCTTCGGCCACTTCCATCGGGGACCGGCCAAGCACGTCGAACTCGGCTTGCGTCTGCGTGGACACTATCGACAGGATCATGTGCGCGTCGTCTCGCCCGGCTTCGCGGATCGTGACGTGGCCGCTCACGCCCGGTACTTCCCGGTGTGGTGCAGCGCCATGTTCGAAAGCCCGGCGAATCCCGCAGCCGAGCATGTCAGCCGCAGGGCCATGTGCGACGTCTCCCCAAGAGCCTCCGCATTCTCGTCGGCGTAGGTCGCATCAACCAGATAGCCAAGGTCGATTTCCGAAGTTTCGTCCTTCGGGTCGACCAGCGCGACGAGGTGCCAGACGTTCGCACCGCCAATGTCGATCCCGGTAAACTGCTTGATACCGGCCTCGTCGCGCGCTGTCAGGAACGGCAGTTCGACCGTGACCGGGAGATCATCCTCGTCCGGGTACTCCGTGCCGCTCACGCCGCCATAAGCGAAGACCGTATCGCTGCTGCGCAGATACGCGACCTTGGCAACGCGGGCCATGCCAGTCACGGTGAACCCCGGCTCGTAATAGGTCCAGCCCCTGATCTTGGTTCCGGGGTAGTTCGTCAGCACAAGGATCGTCGAGCCCAGCGCCAGCCAATAGGCTCCGGTGCGCGGCTCCATGAGCGACACCGCGTCGGCCACGGTGCGCGGGCTCAGGGTGTCCGTCAACTCCTGCACGAACGGATCGAAAGCGGTTCCGGCGTCATCAACGAAAGCAGCGTTGGAACTGTCCCGCGCCCGGAGCGAGCGCACGCCGGTCTCGTCGAGGAAAAACACATCATTGGCCCCGTAAGGCGACACCGCCCGACCGGCGCGGGTGCCGCTGTTCGGGATCGTCTGGATACGTTCGAACAGGTCCGGGTCCGTGCCCAGCGCGTAGATGATGGCCGCATCTTCGGCAAAGACCGCAAGGTATCCCTGAAACGGCGCGAGCCCTGTCAGGATCTGTGTCCCGTCGTCATCCGTCGACAGGACGATCTGGCCCGCCCCGGTCGTCGCCGTGGCATCGGTCCAGTCGGTCGGGTCGTTCAGCTTGCAATACGCCAGCGCCGGACCGGCCACGGCCCATACTCGGGTATCCTGCACATGCACCGCCGTACCCGTGGCGGCGGCCAGCGCGGTCATCTTGTAGTCGGTCCCGTTGATCGTCACCGTCAAGGTATCATCGGTTTCGAACGTCCCGCCGAAAACCACGGATTCCACCTGCGCCACCGCCGCGACCGCATCGACGCCGCCGGAGAACGACGACCCGGACGAGAGCGTGGCATTGCCCTCGGTGACGCCCAGGAGCGTGTACCCGTTATGCGCCATGCCGGTGTCTGCCGGCGCGGTGACCGTCAGGTCGCTGCCCGCCGCACTTGCAGAGTAGCCGTGCAGGTCCGTGCTTTCGTTGATCGCCAGGGCCAATGCAACGACCGTCGTGGCGTCCGACGAGACCCAATCCACCGGACCCGGCAGAATGCTTTGCTCCAGCCCTCCGGGGGGCTTCACGCGAATATCCGCGATCCGGTTGACACCGGGGTCGAACGAGCCGCCGGTAACCATAAGGCTCGCCGTCGCTTCGACCGCCCCCGAGCCAACGACATTCGCCACGATCTGCGTCACCAGCGCCGTCTGGTCATTGACCCCCGCACCGTTCACCGCCGTCGCGGTGATCGTGAACGCCGTTCCGGGAACCGCAGCGGTAACGATCAACCCGTCATCCACCGGGTCAACCTTGACCGCAGAACTCAACCCGACCTCAAGCGCCAAGGCCCGATAGGTCAGGAGCGCTGTCGCAAGCGCGGCGGCCACGGTGTCCCAAGAGGAAACTCGCGTGCCGTCGTAGAAGTGATACCGATTGCCGTTCGCGTATTCTGCAATCACGTAGAACTTGTTATCGAAAGTCTTGACGTCGAGCACGCGGGTCATGGCCGGTGTGCCGGGGGCCTGCAGGCGCTGGTAGTGCACCCCCACCGGCATGCTGGCCGCAAGATCGGCCGAGCCGAAAACGTAGACTTGCCCGCCGATCACGCCAAGGCCGTAGGTGTCATCAAGCCCGGTGAAGATCGGTTTGAACGCACGGCACCGCTCGATATCGCCGCCCCGGCTCAGGTGGCAATTGCGGGCGTCCCACAACGTGCCCGGCACCCCGGCGAAGCGGGGTCGGCGGCGGTCGATGCCGTATTTGAAGTCCTCGATCAGGATATAGGGCATGTCACCCCCGCGAGACGCGGACCGTGGCCCGGCCCCGGTCCATGTTCACAACCGGCGTCCCCGCGCCCAGCCGGGGCGTGGTGGAGCCTTCGGTTTGCGGCAGCACGCCCGCGGCCTTGATATCGATCAGGCGCTGCCGCGCGGCAGCCAGCTTGGAATCGGCGTCATCGGGGCTGATACGGCGCAGGACCGCCTCGGCAGCAAAAAGCACGACCAGCGTGTCGTCGATCAGGCAGACGTCGATCGAGTTGACAAGCCGCTGCCACTTGCGCTTGCCGGTCAGTTCGAGGCTGTAATCGTTGGATGCCGGGACCGGCCATATCTCGATCTGGATCGCGCCGATGGACGTCGAACGCAGATCGTAGCGGAACGGCGGGTCGGACCGCTCGTCGGCCACGCTGTCAAAGGTAGCGTATTCCTCCGGGCCGATGCCGGGGTCCAGCGGGTAAGGGATACTGTCCTGCCACGCCACGACCTTTTCGATCGTGTTGTAATCCAGCGATGACGGGATGTTCGCGTATCGCGACCCCGCCGGCAGCGCCGTACGGGTCGTCAAATGCCGCAGATGGGGCCAGTCGTGGGCGTCGAACAGGGTCTCGTAGACCCTGTTGAGGATGGTCTTGTGCCGATCATTGGCGCCGGACCCGACAGCCGGGTTCGTGGACTGCCCGGCCTCGGCGCGAAGCCGGGTCTGCAACTCGCCGAAGGTCGTGAACAGCGCCATGTGCTTTCCCCGTCAGAGTACGCCGGCCGGTTCCGGTTCTTCGGCTTCTTCGATTTCCTCGACTTCTTCCTCAGCGCGCTTGTACCCCTGCTTCAGTTGCAGGTTGCCAAGCGTTTCCCGCAGGCGGGTGACGCTGGCGTTTCGCGGGGGCTCGTCGCCGCCGAGAGCGGCGATACTCGCCCGCAGCGCGCTCTTTTGCGCTTCGGCCACGGCCTTGGGATCGTTCGGATCAACGGCCGGTGCCGCTTTCACGGGAGACGCCATGTCCGGCAGCGGCGCGTCAAGGTCTTCGACTTCTTCCGGCAACGGCGCGATATCTTCCATCGATACTTCTTCGGGCAACGCCCCGGCGATGGCGCCGAACAGATTGCGGATCATGGCCAGGTGCTTCTGCTTCTGCCCGCCCTGCCCATACTTGTCTTCCAGCCGGCGCCGTTCCATGCGGTGATCGCGCGGCGCGAACGCCTTGGCACCCGCGTCCTGCAGCGAGACGATGGCGCTGCCGCCGTGGATCGTATTCAGGAGGATGACCTCCGGCGCGGTAAGACGTTGCCGGATAACCTCGTGCAGCAGACTGCCATTAATGCGGATCTTGGCGTTGTAGAACTTCATGCTCTCTCCGGGTTGTGGCCGGGCAGGTTTCCCCGCCCGGCCGGTTCATGGGGTCACGCGAAGGCGTAGACGCCGCTCGAATTGCGGCGGTTGCAGGTCAGCCCGCCGACCCACGTCCGCGCCCTGTAGAAGGCGTAGACGTTCTCGGGGCGTGCCGGCGCGTGGTCCTTGTCGGCCTCGCCGTCAATGACCATCGGCTTGATCGCATCGGTGTCGATCACGTAAAGGCGCTTCGACCAGCCAAGATCGTCCAGCGTCGGATCGTAATCGATATCGTTGCCCTTGAACGCCAGGTCGGACACCGACCCGTCGATCCGGCCTTTGTTGGCCCATCCGGTCTGCGTGTAGTAGCCCTGCGCCTTCAGTTCCTTCTCGATCCGGTCCATCATGTCGGACCCGGCCAGCCATTTGGACTTCTTCATGCCGCCATAGCGGCGAAGCTGACGGACTTCGTACTGAAGCGTGTTCAGCACGGCGCCCGACTCCGGGCCGGACCCGAGGTTGATGGTCAGGGAGGCGCGGTTACGCCACCAGGTATGCGACACCTGGTTCAGGCCGGCGACGGTCAGGTCAGCGGTAGGATCGTCGACGATGAAAGACGTCACGCCGGGCGACAGTTCGGCGTCCTGCGTGCCATCGAGCCAGAACATCTCGTTCATGCCCCGCTCGGTGCCCTCTTTCATGTCTTCGAGTTTGTCATCCAGCAGGTTCGCCAGCATGATCTTTTCGCTGCGCGACGCTTGGGACGTCTTCTCGCCCGTCGTGGAATCGACGATCGAGATGCCGGACTTCAGCAGTTCGTGCATCGTGAACGTGATACCCGAGTGAATCAGATACCAGTTGTACACGGCCTGCTTGATGTTCGCCGGGTTGCCGTAGGACACGGAATCGTCGGCGGTGAAGCCTTGGATCGTGGTCGAATAGATGCCCTTGACGCGGACAGTGATCTGGTCCTTACCACCGGGGAACATCTTCTCCGCCGCCCGCATGGCGGTGTAGAGAGGCTTGTCCTGAATGGTTTGGGCCGCGACCTTCGGGGTGTCCTTGTGGAAGGCAATCGCCGCATTGGCGGCGTGTTCAAGTTCTTGCGCAGTGAAAGGCATCGCTGATCTCCAGGCGATCCGGCTACTCAAGCGCCCGCAAAACGGCTTCCTGCACGTTCTTCGGCGGGTCGGCTCTTGTCGTGCCGGGTGAAGAAGAACTCTGCGGGGACTTCTGCGTCGGTCGTGGCGCCGGGCGGAAAGACGATACTTGCTTGCTGACCTTGCCGTAAACGTCCTTGAAACGCTTGCGCAGGTCGGCCTCATCCTTCGGAAACCCGTTTCGCACGATGTCCGACGCCAGGGCGTCCTCCATCAAAGGCTCCTTCAGTTTCCAGTCAGGGTCCGTCTGCGCCATTTCCGCGGACAGGGTATCTCCGACCTTCGCCATCGACGCGACATGCGTCTGGTGGGCCTCGATCTCACGCTGCCGCGTTTCCGTGGCCTGCCGCTCCTGCTCCCGCTGGTCCCGGCGCTGGGCCTGTTGCCGGCCCTCCTGCGCCGCAGCACGAGCCCGCGACAGTTCCAGCGCCTTGGCCTGCGTGATCCTGCCGAGACGAACGTCCTCTGCAAGATCGGCCGAAAGCGCCGCACCAGTGATCTTCGCCAATTCAGCGTAGATCGGCTGGAGCCTTCGAAACGCCTCTGTCGGATTGTTTCGGATCAACCCGGCGAGAGAAAGCGCCTGCCCCGCGTCTTGCGGGGCGAGATCGTTATCGCGGAGAAATTTCTGGATCTTGCCGTAACTCTCGGCGGCGGGCTTGATCTGGTCGACCTCGGCCCGCACCGTGCGAAGTTCCTCATGGAGCCCGCGACGCTGCGAAAGCAGATCGTCGATCCGGGTGCGAGTCTTCGCGTTGAGTTGCGACATTTCTTCTTCGGAGAGCGCCGTCTTGTCGGCTTCCCCGGAATCAGACCCGTCGTTCTCGTCCGCGGTGTCGGAGGTACTGGCCGCAGCTTCCGCCGCTTCCGTACCCGGTTGCTCCGTCGAGGTCGGCGATACCTCTGGCTCATCGAGAGCGGCCAAGACCGCATCTGTCAGGCTTTTCTCAGCGCCTGTGCTTACGGCGGGCGTGTCCGTAGTAGGTGCGCCCTCTGTTCCGGTCTCGACCGGAGTGGCCTGGCCTTCCGTCAGCGACACGGAATTACGCTCCTATGTGAACCAAGGTCACCCTTCTATCGCACAATCCGACACGGCAGACAAGAATTTACAAACCCGCTTGTAAATCTTTACACGCCCGGCATTGGCCCCGGCATGGCCGGTTGCCCCGGCGGAGTGCCCTCCGGCGGCGCTTCGGCGTTCTGCGCGCCTCCCGCAGCCCCGGCAGGGCCTTGCGCCTCGGGAACCGGCCCGTTGCCGCCCGGAGGCGCTGCCGCAGGCTTCGCCATCGCGTTCTGCGCCACGATCGACAGCGCGCCGCGGGACATGAGTTCGTCCGCATCGATATCGAGCAGATCGGCATATTTCAGCGCCAGCGGCTCCGGGTTGATGCCCGGCAATTGCGACAGCGCCGGCCACGCGCGCTCGGTATTGGCGAGTTGCGCCGCCTGGTTCGGGCGGCCGCTCGACCCGGCACGAATTGACAGCATGATCTCGTCGGCAAGCTGCTTGCGGTTCTGCGGCGCTTCCGGCCACGCGGCGCCCGGCCCGACGATCTCAAGGACTCGCTCCTTGGTCAGCATCTGCGCCATGATCTGGCCGGTCATGCGTGCCAGCCGCGTCAGCATGTCGTCGAGGTCATCCGTGTTGTCGCTCAGCGACGACATGCGGCTGTTCTCGGCGATCGAACTTTCCGTCGCGGTGGCGCCGCTGGTCCCGCCAAGGTTGGCTTCCTGCGACCCGACCGAACGCTGCATGTCGGTGAAGATGCCCTCCGTCTCGTAAAGGTTCGGATCGATCGGCGCTGTCGGTCCGGCCTCGACCACCGAAGACAGCGGCTTGTCGCTGCCGTCCGGCGTAACTTCGATGATGGCATGCGCGGCATGCGCGCCCAGCGCGGTCTTGTCCTTCTCCTGCAAGCGGCCACGCGCCGCCAGCCAATACGGCCTCGCGGCGATGCGGTGCTCCCGCAGCCCCTCACGCGAACGGTTATATTCGAACTGCATGTGCCGCGCCGCCCACACATCGCTCGGCGGGTAGATTTCCTCGTCGTGCTCGATCTCGTTGAACACCAATGGGACGATATTGAAGAATTGCTCGACAAAGATATCCGGTTCCGCGGGTGCCTTGAGGAAGCCTTCGTAGGCGTCGCAAACCATGAAAACCTGTTTCGCGGTCTTGTCCTGAACCTCATAGACCCGGTAGGTCCGGTCTTCGCAGCCGGTGCTGTCCAACATCTCATGCGCGTCCCGGACGTCCGGGGCCATCGCTGCCTTGATATCAACCTTGCAGAGTTCCTGGATTTCGTCCGCCGTCAGGTCGAAGTAATGCGCCAGCCAACGGGTGCCGAGCAGGGACTTCAAATGCCGGGTTTTCGGGTCGAGAATGATCTCGCAGGACTTCGGATAGTCGTAGAGAACCTGCTCGCGCGTCACCCGATCCGGGTTCTGCATGATGTCCTGCACCATCGTCTCAAGGCGCAGTCGATCGGCGTCTTCGTACTCGCCGGTTTCACCTTCGGCCGCTTCGGCGGTCCCGCGCTCGATTTCAGCGATCTTCTTCGTGGTGTCTTCCAGAAGCGCGGTCGTCTCGGGGCGCAGTTCCATCTCGCGGACAAAGCCGACTTTGACGTAACCGACGCCGTTGACCTTCACCCGGCGCACCAGCGCCTTGATTTGCGTCTTGAAGTCATAGGGCTGCTCATCCACCTGATAGGCGTGCAGAATCGTCATGGTCTTGGCCATGCGGTCCGCGAGCGTCTTCTGGATCTTCGCCTCTATGATATCCTGCGTCACTGCGGTCAGCATCTGCGCAGCCGCCGGATCGCCCATCATGGCCTGCGCGCCAAGGAATGTCGGCTGCTCGGTCGAACCATCCCATACGGCGTTATAGAGCCGCTTGCGCGGCGCCGCGACGGCCTGCGGGTTCTTGGCGTAAAGCTGTGAAACCGCCTGGTTGATGTGCCGGTTCAGGATCGGGGCCACATAGCGGGTTTCTTCCTCGACCCACTCCTTGTACGCCCCGTGCGCCGCGATCTGCTGGCACTTCTTCATCCGCTCGAATACCGGCGTCCAGTGTTTTTCGGCGGCCTTGATCTTCTTCAGCCACCGGGCCACGAGGTCTTTCTCGCCCTTTGGGACGATCACATCGGGCGTCACTCCCGCCGTCGCCATCGGGGCTTCCGCGCTTTCCGCCGTAGCGTCATACACTTCACCAGCCATTGGTCGCGGTCCTCTGCTGCTCTTTCAAGGCGCGGATCTTCGTTTGCCGAAGCGTCCAGAGCGGCGAACCGATCTGGATGACGTTGCCCGCGTTCCGGGCCTCGGTGGCATCCGCCGTCACCATCGTATTCAGCCCGTTCCCGATATGCGACAGGAAATCGACAAAATCGTCATGCGCGCCATAGGGGAACCGCAGAATCTGGCCCCTCGCATCTGGCCACCAGGACGCGAACCGGGGGAAATGCACGGTCTTCATGGACATGCGGCCTTGAATGGCCCGCGCGCGGGTCTGCTTGTCAGCCGAGGGGCGTACCCCCCGAATGACCGGGTATACATTCTCCGCCAGCAGGCGCTCGCGCAGGAACGGACCGAACGACTTGGAGATGAGTTCGTCCTCCATCCACCAGACGACATGCTCGCGGCGGCGGAACATCGTGACGAACTCGTCGACTGCCTGCCGGGTGTCCATGCGACGCCAGACCAGTTCCGGCAGGACCCACAGGTCCCCGTTCTTGTCCATGCCAACGTCACCCAGCACCGTGAAGTCCCGCTCGGCCTTCGTCGAAACCGCGTGGTCGGACGCGCCGTAATAGCGCAGTTCCGCCGGCAAGTCCTGCGGATCGTATTCCTGCAGCCAATCGGCCTGAAAGAACGCACCGTCCTCCGGCGTGGGCTCGCCCATCACCAGCGCACCGAACGACCGCCGGTCACCCCGCTTCCACTGACTGAAATGCTGGAGGTTCTTACTTTCCTCCCACAGGGCCACCATCGGCTCGGAACCGAATTGCTCGACCACGCGGGGCTCGGTCGGAACCGACAATTCGAGGCCAAGCAGGTCCGCCAACTTCGGGTCCTTGATGACGCCGGGGAGGTTCAGGTACTCCCAATCATCGGCGATACCGGCATACATCTTGTTTCGCTCGGGGTGGTTCTTGTCGCAAAGGCGGCCGATAAGGTCGTCTTCGTGCCACCGGGTATGCAATACGATCATGCGGGTCTGGTTCGACCCCCGCGAGTAGGCCACGCTGAAGAACCATTTCCACAGCTTTTCGCGGAAATCGTCGCTTTGCACATCAACGTCGTTCTTGATCGGGTCATCGATGATGAAATAATCGGCGGTCTTGCCGGTCGTGCCGGACCCCTGCCCGACAAAAAACAGCTTGCCGCCCTGAATCGTTCGCATCGCTGTCTTGGACCGGGAGCTGGTCGAAAGCTGGAAATTCGGGAACACCATCCGAAACAGGGGCGAATCGACAACGGCCTTGAAGTCATCACCGAGTTCAGCCGCGCGGTCTTCATTATACGTCGCCACGATGATGTTCGCGGTCGGGAACCGGCCCCATATCCACGCCGGCCCGAAAGTGGACAGATGCACCGTCTTGCCGTGCTGCGGTGGGACCGAGACGGCCATGCGCTTGCGCTTGCCGGCCGCGACGTCGCCGATGATCTCGCAGAACAGCCGCCCCTGCGGCGTCAACTGGTACGCCGTCAATTCCTCGTCGACCCCCGGCATCATGAACCGCATGAACATGGTCATGTCCGTTCGGGCCAGGTGCGCGGCAGCATGGCGCCACGCCGCCCGGAGGATCCTGGGGTCGCTTAGCTGGTCGGCATCGACGGTCATGGCAGCGTCATCAGGGAGGGTTGCGGCCGCACCGAAACACCGTAGAACGGGTAGGTGTCCGCCGCGAAATAGAGCGCCGGGACATGCTCGATCAGCATGTCTAGGAATAGCCGCGCCGTCACATCACGTGGCTCGACCAGATGCCCGCTTGCTTGCCCGCGCAGGTATTCGAGCCGGTCCCCGGTCGCGAACGCCGTTACGGGCGTGATCCGCACCCAGCCCTTGCGCGGCGTGCCGCTGCCGCTGTCAATAATCGTCACCGTGCCCCGGTAATCGACCGGGTAGCTGGTCTCGGTCGTTTTCATGACCGGGCGACGAGCGCTATCCGCATCGGCTGCACGGCGGATTTCAAAGCCCACCACCGGCTGGTAGTGCGGCGGCTCGGTGCCGGGGGCCGCGATACTGGCGAACTGCCGGATAGTTGTCAGCGTGCCGCCGTTCGGCAGAAGCACAGGCACATCCGCATAGGCCCCCGCGGGACCGCGCACCACATTGGCGCCGTCAATCGTCGGCTCGGACACCGTATAGCCCGAGGCCCTGAGCACCGCCGGGGCGAACTGCATGGCAAACTGCGGCGTCCCGAACGGGTCGTCAGGCAGCGGGTGGATGCCACCGCCGAAGTCAACAATGTGCGCGGACGGCCCGACAGCGGCAAGAAACTCCTGAACGCGGCTGTCCGCCCCAAAGGTAAGCAGGGCGTCGCGCGCCGGGCGGTCAAGGTGGTTGATGCGGCCGACGATAAGCCCGCCGGTGCTGTCGTGCGTGAAACTGCGCTGCTCGGTCGTCTGCGTGTCGTGGAATGGCATCGGCAGCAGAAGGTGCAGTTTCGTCCGGCCCGCCTTGTAGAGGCCCCGGCCAAACTGATCGGTCGTCGTCTCGGTATCCCAAAGGCAGTGATCGACATTGCCGGCAGTAGCATCCGGGTTCGGAACGCCGAGAGTGAAGGCGCCTCCGCCCCACCGCTGGCCGAAGTAGAACGGCGCCCAGTCATTGCCGAAGGTGCGGATCGTGCCCGCGTTGGCGTTGTACCAGCATTCAATCACATGACCGATTTCACCGCCCGCCGCCCGGATCGTCGCTGCGGGAGTGCTCAGATCCGACCAGAAGAAGCCGGTATTGGCGTCATTGTGAAGCGCCTGCCTGCCCTGCCCGGAAATCGACTGGTCGATGACGCAAAGCTTTCGGCCCGGCCTGATCCTGTGGAACAGGTTGGACAGGGCCACCATCGCCACGTTGACGGTGTTGATCCCCGTCGAGGTGATCCGCCGCGAGGTGTGCACCCCGCCGGTCGAGGCCAGCGTCAGCATCGTGAGGTTCTGCGCCAGCAAAGTCGGGTAGGGATTGCCGTTGTAGAACGTGGTCACGTTCATCAGGTATTCGAGTTCGGACTGCGAAGGCCCGAAGGTGACAACATCGCCGCCCGCAAAGGTGTTGGCGTGGGTCTGCTTGGTTGAGTCATTGCCACTGATCCGTGCGGCTGGCGTGTACCAGTTGCCTGCGTTCGCATCGAGCGTGACGGAGATGGCCCAATTGCCTGAGCCGTCCACCGTACCGTCGAACCAGGCTGTGTTTCCGCCAGCGCTTTCACCGCGCGCTTGCACCAGCGCCCCGGCAGTGCCGGTTCCGCGCAAAGTGCCCTGCACCGTATCGGTCGAAGCCGCATCGAACACAAAGCCGTCCCACGGCAGGGCGCTCAGCGTGACGCTTGCCGCGGTGATCGTCGGCAGAATGTTCGACGATGCCGAAACGATGCTGTTGCCGATGCCATTGGTCGCGTAGACGCGAGCGCGGACGTTTGTCGCGGCGCCGGTCGGGATGAAACCACCAGCCAGTACCCCTGCCACAGACGTCCAGGTGGTGCCGTCAGTGCTCCACTCGATCGTGTACCCGGTGATGAGCGAGCGCATGTTGAACGGGCGCGGCATCGCGGCATAGGTGAAACCGCCCGGAATGGCGGTGATGACTGGCGCGGCCATCGTCGAGGGAATTGTTGCCGGGTGGTTAGCTAGATTAGGATAGGGGACCGGAGCGGTGATGCCTACAACCTGACCAGCAACGACAGATGCGGCATAGTCGAAGCCTCGAACATACCAGTCGTCGATGCGGGAGAAACTCTCAAGCAAGCTGTTGTGTTGCCGCAAGTCGTAAAGGCAGTCGTACATGCGAACGCCGGTAGCAGAAGCGCTGCACGGGCTGAGCAGCACAGAGTCGCAGAACGCGTCATCCGATCCGACGAAGATCAGGTTCTCGTAGGCCCGTCCGGTGCCGTCGTAGCCGTGTGAGTCCGACGAAACGCAACGGATGGCCGCATTCATTCCGGTGGAAGGGATGCTCGCGTTTGCCGGGCTTGCCGGGTTGCGATTGCCGAGGAAAAAACTGTTGCGAATGTAGGACGCCGGACCTGCGGCCTTCATATCCACCATGTCAAGGTGTGCTGAACTCACAAGC
>OFRO01000085.1_pt1 | contig 33711 bp, 47 predicted proteins | sample 1543091 | NCBI WGS metagenome assembly OFRO01 (sample SAMN07774217, study PRJEB24372) | wastewater metagenome | isolation source: Exp Tend NO 10WW | collected 2016-02
CAAGCCCCTGCCCCTGGCACCGCACGAACAGGCCGCGCTGGGCACCTCGTTGAATGTCTGGATCGAACTGGCGCTGGGTTACCTGCGTTGCTTCGACGAATCCTGCGGCAGCATTTCCGCCTCGCGCGCGGCAGCGTTGCCGTTTTCCAGGCCGGCACCAACCTCGGCGCAGACCTCGTCGCGAAATCCGCTGGTGACGGCTATACGCTGCTGATGGGTACCGTCGGCACGCACGGCATCAACGTTTCTCTGTACTCGAAGATGCCCTACGACATGGTGAAGGACTTCGTGCCGGTCGGCCATGTCGCGTCGATCACGGAGATCAAGAAGTCTTGGGATTTAATGCTTAGTGTTTTGCGCGCTTTGTGGCGATGGGGCGAAGCAGCCTTTTGAGTTTGTTTAAGTTTCGAGCATGCCGTGTGATCAGGACCACCTCGACCCTGATGGCCACCGCATATTTCGCACTTTCGATCCCATAGCCCCATGCTCACTCTCACTCTCCTAGTTTTGCGAATGCAGCAGCCTCGTCAGCGAACGCGGCATCGACTTTGTAATCCTTCGGTACGACGATGGGTTTGTTTGGACGAACCATCTTGCCGGTCTGACTAACGATGGTGCCGTACTCGCAATTACCTTGACGATCCGGATGGTATGGACAATATTTACAGGTGATAATGTTTGGGTTCGGCTTGAAGTTCGTCGTCTCGGTGAACTTGCGACCTTTACTGTCGAAGATGCTCAGATACTTGCCGAGCTGACGACGATGCAGCGTGAAGCTGGCCAGCTCGTTCTGGTCGAAGTACCAGAGTTCGCAGGTGACTTGCTCAACTTCTGGATAGCGAATCAGCGCGCAGACGGCGTAGAGCTGCAGCTGGACGGCGTGCTTTATCTCATTGCCGAATCGTTTGCCGGTTTTGTAGTCGATGACGACAACATGGCTACTACTGAGGTGACAGACAGCGTCACATTTAAGTCGGAGCCATCCTGAACGCCAGTCCGTAACATTCCAGTTACGGTCATACGCCCATTCTTCTTCACAAGTGACACGCCCTTTTGCATTATGGTTCTGGAGGGCGGTAAGGTCGGTGGCAAAGTGCCGGAGATTCGAGGTGATGGGAGCTTTACCAAGGACATATTCTTCCGCTTCCGTATGAATAGCCGTGCCGCGATCTGCGGCCGTCTTGGGTTGCAGGTCAGCAATTTTGTCGAGCCACTGAAGCTTGGCACGATACTGACACTGCTCGAACACCTGAACCCTGCTAATCGACCAAGACTTGATTGTTTTCACGGTCACGGCTGATCCTTAACGCTTGGGCGGGAAGATCAAACTATCGATCATGGCTATCGCCTGTTCAGGAGACAGTTCGTGGACTTCGACTTTGTCAGTGGAACGACGCAGGTTGGAACAATCGCAATCAGCTTTACGGCGATCAACGCGAGCGCCTTGGTTTTGAGCTTGCTGTGCGTTGGTATTCGTCGACGTACTACCGCATGCAGCAATTCCGCCGACCAGCGCATTGAATTCAGCTTGCCGTGCATCACGAGTTTTTGCAGCCTTGGCATTTTCTTCTTCGATCATCTTGTCGAAGTCGGCAGAGATGCGAGCGACAACGCGGTCGGCGATGAGAAATGCACGGTCGACAAGTGCGTCGTAGTTGCTGGTGAAGGGCGCTAATTTCTTCACCAGATCAGTTGCGAGGTCGTCACGGAACAGGTGGTGTTCGTAGGTCATTTTAGATTCTTTCAGAGAGTTGGATGTGTTTGGTGGGGCGGCACAGGTGATAGACATCACGCCGGCTCTGCGCTGTTGCTCGACACGGCAAAGCCGCCCCCATTGATCGTTACTGCTGTGCCCAACCGATGTCGTCGGTGCGCAGGCCACGCGGATGCTTGACAGCGATGGCACGCTGGATGGCCTTGCGAGCCATCTTGGCACCGGGATAGCCATGTGGCAGAGCGGTCTTGTCGACGTAGCCTTTACCGCGACGAGGCGGTGTGGCGTTGCGGAACGAACGATTCACGATGTTTATCGGGTTGAAGGCGGCAGCACCAAGAGCTGCGGCGAGAAGTGAGAAGAGTCCGAACTTTTTCATACTTTACCTCGTGCGTTAGAATTTGTAAGAGTGTATCAGAGAGTTAAACAAAGCGTTGAAGGATTTGGAACGGAGACTAACCGTGGCGAGAGGGAGCTGCGAAGATCACACCTGCGATGAAGCAGGCCAGCCCCATGAGAATCAGCGTGCTGATGTGGAATTCGAACATCATTTTATCTTCCTAAGTCTGGTTTTCGGGCTGACTACCGCCTCGATGTCCTTGCGCAGCTCGTCGCTGATTTTCCACTCAACGTGAATGCCGTACGTTTTCTGGCCGTTGTGGCGAAGCTGTCTGGTTTCAATGCCGTTGTGGCGAAGCAGGGACGTGATGCGGTTTGGTTCTGGGCGAATGTTGCCGACGTTATACTGCAGGATGATGGCCATCTCGTCACGCGAGAGGGTCATCTTGGGACAGACCAGTGCCTGCTCGGCGATGCGCTTTATGAGCATATTGTAAGACTGCGCATTGTCAATGTGCGTCGTACGCACTGGTGCCCGGTTGATCAGTTCGTCGTCGATCATCGACATCCAGAGTTTATCGAAGTCGCCGTCCTTCATGATGTTGCAGGTTTCTGTCACACTGGAGACACCTAGTCGTTGGATCAGGTCACGTGCGTCTGTCTGTTGGATCATATTGGCAGCTTCGACATCGGCCTTGTGAGCCAGCAGCCATTCGGCAAATTTAGTCAGTTCTTCAGCCACGATTTTGTCATCCGGAGGTGCAAGTTTGGTCGGTTGATAGTTCCCTACGTTGTAGCGACGATCTGTCGGTGGGATATACACCGGCTGGGGGCGGTTGGAGCTGAACAGGAACGAGGCATAGTTCGGTGCGTCGATGGTGCTCTGACGCATGCGACGAAGGGCGATGGTTGGTTCAGTGATGTAATTGCGCAGCTTGGCAGTTACGCGGCCTTTTTCACGGAAATCATCGACTTCAATTTCATCACACAGAATGAATAGTTTGCCTTCGATCCAACCGTTGAACTGGTCTTCCAGATTGCCCACGGTGATGCTCATGGCGTTCTTGGCGCTGAGTAGCGGTGAGGCGATCTTGTTGTAGAAGTAGCCTTTGCCGGTGCCTTCACAGCCGTGGATGACCCATGCGGTGAGTGGCTTTGCCTTGCGCTGCAGAATAATGGCGAACCAGTTCAGGAATGCTTCGCTGAGTGTCGTGTCTTTGCCGACTTCGCCAAGCAAATGGCGAATGATGGCGTGGATTGTCGGGAAGTCCTTGGTGGTCCGTGAAGGGTTTGCTTCGAGGCCCATGTAGTGACTGGGGCGGAAGGTGTTGATCTTGTGTTCGTCCTCGCTGATCACCCAGTCAGCACGTGGATCATACTGAATGTCCCACACTGGTATGAAGTCGCCGATGATGCGTCCATGTGAGCGCATCCAGTGGTCGAGCTGCGTCTCGTTTTTGGCACGATACAGCTCAAGGTTTTCAGTTTCGACGTTGAACAGGCCATTGTAATACTCGGCTGTCTTCAAATCGCGGAAGGCAAGGATCAGATCGCCATTTTCAGACGGTGTGGCGTTCAGTTGTCGTCGTGCTTCGACTAGCCCTTGGTAGTAACCGGGCACCAGCTCCTTGGTTTTGTAGTAGGTGTCGGACTTGAAATCATGAATGATTTCAAAGTTTTCCTTGCTGTGCCAGTAGGCCCATGAGTCGCCACCGTTCAGGTTGAGGCGCACATAGTCGCCTTGTTCGCGTGTCTCGGTGACTTCGCAGGTGTCGGGCTTGTTTTGCACTTCAATGCCGCCGACCCATGAGGTCTTGGCGACACGTTTCGGTAGGCCTTCACCTTCGCGCAGCAGATTCAGGAACTTGCGTTCGTCAACTTTTAGAACGGTGATGTTGCGCTCGCCGAGATTGTCGCTGCTTATCGTGTTCTGCTTGCGTTTGATTAGCTTGATGCGATCCTTCAGCGGGTCTTTCATGCCAACGAAGGTGGGTGGTGCGATGTAGAGCAGCTTGTCATTTTGGCAAGTGGTGACATCAAGCGGCCAGCTGATAACGTTCTTGCTGTTGCTCAGTCGCAGATCATCCTTCAGGTGATCCATGTTGAGCGCCATCAGCCAGCTCTTTAGGCGTGGCGCCGGGATAGCCTTGTCGAGGAGCATGAAAACGTGGGCGCTGATAGTGCCTTCGTTTTCAGCCAGCCCGTGGCTGGAACTGTATTGGATGATGTGGCTGATATCCTGCAGGCCGAAGAGTTTGAGCACTTCATCGATATCGCTGCATTCATGTCGGTCGAAGTCGAGGCAGACCCACTCGGTATTCTCGTCTGTGCGGGTGGTGCCGGCACGAGGTTCATTAGCTAGAGGGCGGGAGATGGTGCCCTTGAGTAGGCAATGGCCTTGATCTGCGTGGAAGATGATGGCCTTGTGGAGCTGGGCGATGGTGTTACATTCTTCGTTGAAACTAGTGAAATTCTTGACCAAAGGGTATGCGTCTTTCGTGCCGTTCTGGTTGATACGTTTTGTCAGGGGAAGGTCAGCCCCTAGAAATGTGATGATCGGCATGATGGTCTTTGTGTGGGTGGGAGGTCTAGGAGTGTGTCAGAGTCCATCAGAGACGGCAAGCGACTTATCCACAGGGTGGATTAGAACGTTCCTTCCCTGATTTTGTCTGCTATTACTTGAAAATCAAAGCTCGCATCGGATTCACACCATAACTTAGCAATCCTCTCTACTAGCCGTGCATCTCTCTCGCGCAAGAGGTCGGGGGAGGGCTGGATGGAAAGGGCTTTAATCAGCTTGGTCAGGTATAGGTGCATTGTCACAGCACCGCTACGCATTCCTGTATGAAAGTTCCACCCATACATATCATCTTCAGCTTTGAGCTGTTCGGCTTCAGCACCTTTCTTTTTTAGTAGCGCAAAGTAATTGGTTTCAACTTCTCGCATTAGCTCTGCTGTAACCATGATAGCCTCAGCCATTTCTTCTAGCTGCTTGGTTTGCTCGGCGATGATTGCTTCGAGGTCGGCTCGGGCTAGGGTGGCGAATGCAATAGCATTTCTCTCGCTCCATTCAAAATGCAATCCTCCCGGCATTGTGTCTAGCCCTGACTCTTTCGCCCACTGCATTACCTGCTCTCTGGTCATTTCAGTTGCTCCCTCCAAGCCAAATCAAATGCGTACATGGCATTTTCTGGACTATTACCAAACCCGGCTACGCCTTCTTGAAGGTTTTCCCCAAATAAAGCGCACCATTGATTACCATCAAGGCTAAGTCTGGGTTTCCAGATTACACAAGGGCGGTCGTAAGAAGCTGCGGTTTGTTGCCACGCTTGCCCTGCGCACCACGCCTCGTGGGCTATAGCATTTGCTGCCATATGTTGATATTCATCGTTGAGCATCACTTCTCTCCTATCGCGGCGAGTGCTTCAAAGCAGATCGCATGAACTTCTGTTGTCGAGAGTAACCTAGCATTGAACAGGTGCCCGTTTCGTAACTTTTCCAGCGCATCCACCGCCGTAGCAATCTTGGAATGCCATCTGGCGAAGGCTTGATTTTGGTTGAATGCGTTCAGCGCCAAATCTGCAACCTGCTCTTTCAGCGCGGCGTTTTCTGTTTGTAGCTTTGTTACCCAATCGCCCATAGTGCAATCGCAATCCTTTGCGCCACACACTTTGCAGGTTTGGTAACGTACCTCACCTGTATCTGTCATTCTCACCGGATTCATCCAGTTGGCGCGATCCTCTGGGTGCTGACTTATGCTCAATAGGCAAGGAGTGCCATCGTCTTTGAAATTACCCCAAGCAACCGGCTCCGCATCCTTGCTCAGTTCTGCTAGTACGTCGTGTAGAAAATCCATGCACTCTTCTGGAAGTTGGGCATATTTTGTTTCTGCTAGACGTAGTGCAATCTCTTCGATATTCATGTCATATTCTCCGTAAAGCAGTTACTGAAACCTCCTGTCACGAGGTTTGGATAAGTGCTTACAACGATTCGACCATCTTGCGCAAGTCATCGAGCGACTGGCCTGCGAGCTGCTCGTTTTCCTTCTGGGCGATCAGGCCGAGCAATTGTTGGCGTTTTTCGCTGCGTTCGGTAGCAGTGCGTTTGGCTTCGTTCTCAGCCAGACGTACAGTTATGATGTGCTTGACGATCTCGAAGGCGAGCTTCGTGTCTTCGTCGGCAGCGTTGGTCTGGGTGACGAACGAGATGGTTTCGGTTTTCAGTTCGGCGTGCAGGCCGCGTGCGATGTCATCAAGGTTGGCTTTGTTGGCGCTGGTCAGCGGCAACTGCCACAAGTCTTCGACGGTGAGCAGGCCTTTCGGGCTGTTGAAACGGAGAGCTTTGCGTGAGGCAAGTTCAAACATGGTGATGCTCCTTAGAAATATAGTTCAATTTCATCGAGGTTGATTGGACGGTACAGTTTCAGTGCATCAATGCCGACATCAAGTCGGAAGGGTTTCTCTTGCGATGTACCGTGCGCGTGTCCGTGTAGATGGATGCGGTATTCACGCCGCCAGCTTTCGAACGGGTAATGACACAGCACAAATCGACGTTCTTTGTCGATCTTTAGGTAATGCACTTCTTGGGTCACTTCTTGCATGTGCGGAAATACTTTCTTATCCCGTTCGTGATCGTGGTTTCCCGGTGTCAGGATTTTGTGACCGTTCAGCTGGCTGATGCGCTCGTAGTTGTGGAAAGCCATGTCGCCAAGGCAGTAAACCTTGTCGGCTTTGTTAACGACGGCATTCCAGTTATCCACCAACGCTTGGTCCATCTCCTCAACTGAGCTGTATGGGCGCTTGCAGTAGTCGATAATCTTGTTGTGCCCAAAGTGCAGATCGGAGACGAACCAAATGTTTTGCATGGCATACCTTAGAACGTGATGTTTATGATGCGAGTGAATGCGCCGGTAACACGACACAGGACGTTGTTGCGCTGTGTGCTGCTGAAGCCTAGGCCGCTGAGCTGGTGATCAGACTCAATCGTGAGCATCTTGCTGCCGACCATTTCGATCACCTTGCGATGTTCAGTTAGTTCGGGCTTCAGGAACTCGTTGAAGAAGCCACGAGCCTTGCCCTCGTTGATACAGCTGTCGAGCATAAAGAAGTAGTGCTTGTTGCCGACGCCTTGATCATCCCAGTAATTCGGTGACATCATCACGACATTCACTGGTTTGTAGGTCTGCGTGGCGATGTTCCAGAGCTGACACGAGGTTTGCGTGGATGGCAGGGAGCTGATGATCTCGATGCCGTCCTTAGATTTCTTGAGCTGAGCGATCTCGATGGTCTTGCTTTGGCCGAGCACGCCTTCATAGTTAATCGTGTGCACAGTGCCAAGAATGTCGATCTCGACTGTAAAGCCTCTACCTGTCGACGAACGACGGCTGTAGTTGTTCACCTTCAGCGAGTAGATGCCATCGCGCATCGTTGAGAGTTTCTCGTAGAAGATGTTCTCGACTGGATGAGCCATCATCCCACTGCCACCGTTGGCGTCGACATCGAGCTTGCCGCCGTTCAGCGACGTTTGCCGGCGTGTGCTGAAGTAGATATGGCCACCGTTCGGTTCGTGCATGTGAAAGTCGAGGTCATCGGTGTATTCCCATGCGAGACGACAGCAGAGTTCACCAGAGACATTGCCGCCAGCGGCTTTGACGCGCTCCTTGATGGAGTCAGCGAACTCACCGTTGTACGACCAGCTGAAGCGGTTGTCCCACTTGAACATGGGCAGTGCAGTTGGGTCTGTCGGCGCAATCAGGCTGACGAGGTTCACGGCATGGCGGTTCTCGACGAGTAGCTCGATGGACTCGGCCTTCGGCAGGATGTCGACTAGGAACTTCTCGATGGTGACCTCTTCGACCTTGTCCAAGGACTTCGGTTTCTTGTCAGTCACCTTCGATGCCAGCTCGTTGAACACGTCGCCTTCGATGCTGGTGCGTGCGCTGCGGTTGGCGAACAGGATGTTGTTAATCGTAATGTCGTTGATTGTGGCGTAGCGACGTTCGAGCGCAGAGACAAGGCCCAGTTCTTCGAGCTTGGTCTTGGCCGCGTCGATCATCTTCTTGGTAACGAGCGCAGTCGGGCGCTTGTAGTTTGCTGGTGCGACCATGGCTTCGAAGGCCTTGACAGCATCCTCCATGTCGACGCCTTCGGACAGCGCGACAAGTAGCGTGCCGATAGAGGTGTTGCGAATGCGAGTGACTGCAGGTGAGACGCGACCGATTGTGTCCCAGACGAAATAGTCGACTGCGCTTTTGAGTGCGATGGTGCGATGGTGCTCAGCTAGCGCAGCGAAGGCGTTGACTGCGAACTTGTGCTCCTCACCACGGTACAGCGAGTTTTGTGCGATCAGTTCGAGCACTGTGTCGATGGCTTCAGGTGTGATCGTTTTTAGGCCACGCAGAAGCACATCGTGTGTGGCGCGAATGTCACCGAGTTTCGGCCCCATGTCTTTGCCAGACATGACGAACTTCGCAGGGATGTTCACAAAGAAGTGGTTCCACGTTTTGACGCCGTCGATAGTGTCTTCGAAGTTCTTGTCGTGGCCGGCGGTGCGTTCGACGTGACGGAATACATTGTCGATGGGCTTGGAGGTGACCAGTGCGCCCATAGCACGAGCGACAGTCTTATAGGTTGGGTCGATGTCTGTGGCGAAGTCCCAGATGCTAACAGGGCGACCATCGATGATAGCGATGACGTTGCCAACGTTGCGGATAAAGTTCTTGCAGCAGTTGCAGTCGTGCTCGGTGCGCTCGCGGTAGATCGGGTTGGTTCCTTCTGGGAAGGATGCAAGGTAGGTATCCCACATGTCGTCCTTGCTGGCTGTCGTGCGGAAGAGTTCAGGCTGCTTGCACATCAGATCGAACTGTTTGGCAACAGCATTCTTGAAGTCGATGAAGTTCATGGTATTACCTCGTGAGTTTGTTAGAGAGTGTCAGAGAGCGGCGCGTAGCGTAGCGTAGACGAATTACAAATGTCTACGAGTTATTTAGGAACCCACTTCACACCGATTAGCTTCATGAGGAAGCGTTTGATCCAAGATGGTTTGGTGAATGTAGATGCTTTGCTATGTGGATAAATCCAGTATCCAACCACTTTAGACATGTGGTTTTCCTCGTGCCCATAGATGGAGCGTGGTGTGAAAGTAAATCGCACCCAACTCTATGGGCTGGGTGCGATAGTAGGTTAGGACTGCTTAACGAGAGCGCCGAGTTCTGCGAGCGATGATGCTTTGTTTTTCGCACGTGTCACGGCAGCTTTCTCTGCACGCTTTGCCATGGCTGCATTGTGCGCGTCCTTGTCGACGGCTACACGATGTTCTTCCTGTTCGCGTGCGATGCGCTCGGGAGACTTGATCGTGGTACGCGTGGCGTGGGCGACTGGCTCGTCGATGGGTACGAGGGCTGCGTCAGCTTCGGCAAACACAGTATTGAGATCAGCCTCGTCGGCGGCAAGCTCGGAGTCTGCTGCGAGCAGCTCGGCGTCGATGCGTGCATTCTCGTCGGAGATCTTTTTCCAATTGATACCAAGCTCGGTGCCGAGGCGTTCGAGTTCAGCCATGAGGGCTTCACCGTTCGCACACGTGGCAGTGCGGTAGCTGTGATCTAGCACGCGTTGCAGTTCTTCGCGTGCGCGAATCACTGGCTGGACACATTTGTCGAGCAGGCCGTCGAGCAGGTAGGCGTAGGCGTCCATATCTACCAGTTCCTCGTCCTTGTAGACGAAGATGGTGGAATACTCGGTGGTCACCATATGCTTGTGGGCTGCGCCAGATTCAGCATCACCGACGGGAGCGAAGGCCAGCTCTTCATCGCTGCGATTCACGATGAAGAACACTTCATCGAGAAGGGCTGCTAAGCGGCGCTTCTTGGCGCAGGCTTCTTCGTACATGCCGGTGCTGAGTTGGACGTAGCGTGCCTTGACAGCAGATGGCATCAGTTTGCCTGAGCGACGTTCGATCTTGATGCGATCTTGCGCGATGCGACGAATCTCTTCGAGACTCACGTCTTTTTCGTCTGGACGCAGGCAGGCCTTGATGACTGCCATACCGATGTCGTTGTCACCAACCTGACGGTTGAAGTGACGCAGGCTGGCGAGTTTGACCTTGAGCTGGTCACCGCGCTCGCCGCGTTGTTCTTCGATGGGCAGCTGGGCCAGCACGGCAGCGGTGTTGATCAGGCTCCAAGCAAACGGCTGGCGCAGAGCGAAGCCAAGGTTGCTGCGCTTGATCAGCGGATGTTCAACCGCAGAGGTTGCACGGACAACGAGGGAGAAGATGGTAAGTGCGTTCATGGTGATGCTCCTAAAGAATGAGGGATGCCCAGCACGTTGTGCGCTGGGTGGATGATGCGTGGATCGTGGTATTACGCGTAACGTGCGAGGTGTAGACGTTCTTCGCAGAACTTGTCGATGTTTGGTTCAAGCTCAACATGCGAGCGTTCGACTTCGCAGGTGGCACGACGGTGGCAACCATCGTCGGTGGTGGGAAGCAAGTCTTCCCAGTCTTCGTCACCCATGTTCATGGCGACTTGGGCTTCAACAGACAATTCAATGTTTCCAAACATGTCAATCTCCTGAGTGTGTGAGCGGGACACGATGTCCTCGGCTCCACAACGAGAAAACGACGCCCTGATTAAATGACGCGTGCTTCTTGCGTCATTTAATCAGGGCTTTGGATTAATGTTGGCGAATGTAAACCTTGCCATGTGGTTTGCTTTTAAACCACCAGCAGCTGCGATAATGATTGTCACCAAGTGGAATGAAGATGTCGCAAGAGATGCGTCCAGCGTGGCAAACGATATTGGTTGTTTGTTGCAAGCGTTCGATATGTTTCTTCGCTTGGCGGAAATTAAGCTTAGCGATGCGCATAATTATTTACTCCGAAACAGGATTGGAAGGAAAAGACCAGACAGCAGGGCTGCGATGGTTGCAGCAAAGCCACCAGTCATGGAATGACCGTGCAGGGTGAACACGAGCCAGAAGACGAATACTTCGGCAAAGAATGCGAGCCATTGGTTGGTCTTTACCTTCCAGCACATGCTGAGCAGTCCGAGGAAGATGACCAGACCGTAGACGAGTGGTTCGAGTGATCCGTGGAGAAGAGTGAGAGAGTTCATGAGTGAGTTTCCCTGAATTCGGTGTCATGGTAGTGGAGCGTCCATACCATCTGCCCTTGTTGAACTTCGATGCATAGGATCGGATATCCTGAGTTGTGGTGACAAGCTTCGAGTGCTTCTTCCATGGTGGGGAAGTCTTCGATGTACTTGATGTTGACATCACCCATGTCTGGGCGACCGCCCACTACAGTGATAGTTGTTTTCATGCTGCCTCCTTGAGAGCGTTTATGAAGTGTTTGCGAAGATGCTTCGGGATCAGCTTAAGAAAACGCTGCGCGGTGTACCAGTCGTGATGCTCGAATTTCTTCTTTGCTGCGACTTGGCAGTCAATACCGAGACGATGACATGTCACGTAATATTGCTCCTCTGCGAGTAGTTCAGGATCGTCAGTTTTTCCGACGACTGTGAAAAGTAGTGCCATGACGATGTCCTATAAAAGGTGAAAAAAGCTGCCTGTGCAAAATGGTACATTTCGGGACACTTTTGGAGTTATCCACAGGCAAAAAGTTATCCACAGGCTCTGTTTAAGAATGTGAAACACTCGCTGGAAAGTTATCCACAGGCTAAAAGGCCTGATTTCGGTACAAAATGGGTATGATTGGTACAGATCGGTACAGCGATCGGTACAGCAAATTCCCTTTAGAATTAGATACTTACTGCTATTTGTACCAATGTACCAGTATTTAAGAGGTAACAGTAGTAGAAACAAGAGCTGTTGCTGTTGAGGTGGTGCTCTTTGTTTGGCAGATTAAACCTACTTCAGATCGGTACAGCAAATATTGTCATATTTTTTTTTTCTCAATATCTACTACGCATACAACAGTGGCATGTGCCTCGTACCACGTTGGCATAAACTGAGAAAGTTATCCACAGGCTGCGTTATGCCGAGAGCATTGCGCTTCGCGCTGAGCAAATAAACTTTTGCGGATGACGTGCAAACAAAATGTTTTCCCAGCACCGCAAAAGCCGCGAGACAGAACTACGTTCCTACTTTGCCGTGCCCATAGATACCGTGCATCACGACGTTAAATCCCCGCCCAACTCTTTCGAGTGGGCGGGATGTGCTGGTTACTTCAGACCAAGACGCTGAGCCATGAGCTGAGCCTGACGCTTGTGCTCAAGAACCTTGGCCTGTTCGTAGCCGTCACCGGCAGCAGAGGCAGCGGCAGAGATGCGACCTGCAAAGCGCGTGCTGTTCGCAACTGCGTCGACAGCGGTGTCTTCAACGAGCGCGGTAATACGATCCATGATGCTGCGCTTCGGTGCTTCGTAATCGTCGGAACCGTTGAGCTTGCGCGACATGTATTCAGCGATGAACTGGTCAGCGGAAGGAACGGAAGAAACTGCGTTGTTGGACTTGGCGGCCATGGTAATTCTCCTGAAGGTTGGATTGTGGCGAGACGATTCTCGACCTACACAAACAGAAAACGACGCACGTACTGCCAGACCACACGCTTCATCGTGGTATGGCAGTACGTGCTGGTGGTTACGAGCAGAACCACTCGAAGGCGTCGGAATACACGGCGTCGAGGTTGCTCGGTTCGACACGTGCAGAGCTAAAGCCACCAAGAAGGGAGAGGCAGAGATCGCGAGCTGTGTTAGCAGCATCGGATGTCGCGAAGACGGTGGCGAGTGTGTCGTCAACGAAGAGTGCAAAGGTCATGGTCAAACTCCTTAGTCGAAGGAAATCGGTGTGTACGCGTTGAGGATGAAGCCGCCCTCGGGCAGGATGCGGCAGATGTAGCGTACGTCGAAGATGTAGATGACGGTCATTCTTCATCTCCTTGGCCATATGCGATGACAGCAGCGATTAGCAGGGGGATGACGATGAAGAAGACAATCGCAACAATGATCAGTGTGAGCACGATGCTCTCTCCTTGTGTGGGTGGATAACACCAAGGACAACCACGTCACTGTGACGATGAACACACGCTTCATCGTGTTCATTGGCGCAGTGACAGAGCAGCTTGCTGCGATGGGTCTGCGTAGTTGCGTGCCTTTCTTCGAGCAACGCTCGCTGAATCGTAGGAGGCCAAGGGACTCCTACCCGGATTCGGGAATCCGAATCCGAACCGGGTAGGTCGCTGAGCAAGGGTGGGGAGGGGTACGCCGCGTCTAAATACTCTGATATTTTCTAATGAACTCTGTTAGAATCCGAAGTACAAGACACGGAGGAACCATGAAGACTTGCTCACGATGCAACACGGCAAAACAATTCTCAGAATTCACAAAGCGCACCGCCTCGAAAGATGGATTGTCGTCGGCATGCACTAAGTGTCTAAAAAAGCAAAAGCGGATCGATTACATATGCGAGCCAGAGAAGACAATGCTTCGCGTGAAGAAGAACCATCGCGCACGGCTGGATGATCTGGCCTACCGCCGAGCGTGGCACCAGTGGGTTTATGCGAAGGCGGCAGGACGTGTGCCAAAGTGGGTAAGGTTCGCACGAGACATGCTGCCAAAGTACCGCGAGCTTCTGTCACAGTTTCCAGACTGGTCAGTTGACCACGTAATCCCGTTACAAGGAAAGGATGTTTCTGGCCTGCATGTACCATCGAATCTCCAAGTGATGCCGCTATCAGACAACTCATCCAAAGGCGCAGCATTCAGTGACAACCTGCTCAAATTGCATGATTTTAAATCCCAAGCCACCCACCCACCCTCTGACAAAATCTGAAAGTGGCCTATAATATTTTTAATATTTTTCAGAGAACATGACGAGAGCATACTCCATGGCACGAACCAAAGGCGCTATCAACCGAGCACCCAGCAAGGCAGAACGCGAGAAGTCGGCTGTCGTCGATGCCAAGCAGAAAGTCTTCGCGGATGCCGTGCTCGAAGGACACAGCCAGTCAGATGCTGCGCGTGCAGCGGGTTACCATCCGGCCAGCGCAGCCAGTGTCATGCGGCAAGAGGAGATTCAGGGTTATCTCACTGAGGCACGACGTGAGATACGCGATATCACGACGGTGCGCCGTCTCGATGTGCTGAACATCTTCATGGACGCCATCGACATGGCTAGAACACTGGCAGACCCAGCACAGATGATCAACGGAGCGAAGGAGGTGGGGAAGATGATGGGATTCTACGAGCCTGAGACGCTGAAACTTGAGGTCGAAGGTAATACACGCTCGCTGTCAGCAAAGTTCAAGGCTCTGACGGACTCTCAGCTTTTCGAAATCGCAGCCGGTCGCGCCACGGTCATCGACGGCGAGGTGGTCGGGTGAGCACAGCGTTCGATGTGTTGCGCGATATGTGGCGATGGGTGTGGACGCGAAACTCCGAGTGGCTGTTCTGCGTACTGATCACGATAACCTGCCGCATGTCAAAGCAGGAGCTGTCAGATGCCGAAGACTGGATTCGTGCGCTAAAGGATAGTCAATGACTCAGTCGCCGACCACCCAGCGCAAGCGCCCCACGAAACTAGGTGACATACTCAAAGCCAAGGAGATCGAAGATGTCGAAAAACGAGCTGCCAAACCCACTCCAAAGCGTCGAAGTGTTCCTGTCGGAGTACCGAGTGAGCCTGTTGCGGTGGTTGAAGCCGAAGAACGTCCGACTGAGTCGGCTAAGCCAGCCAAACCTGCCCGAACCCCACCTCTCAGAGCCAAACTGGCCAAACCAGAGCTGCAAGCAGCTCTAGACGAGGCGTTTGAGCTTCCGTACGACCCACCGAGCTACCACTTTGAGCCATCCAGTGACCCGATGGCTGAGTTCGCAGCGCGGGAGCTGTGCCGACGGAAGCTGCTGCCGTTCATCCAGCGGTTTCGGCCAAAATACACCGCCGGATGGGTCCACGAGGACATCTGTCGGCGCATCGAACGGTTCATCAAGCAGGTAGAGGCAGGCCTGTCTCCGCGCCTGCTCCTGATGATGCCGCCACGAAGCGGAAAATCCGAGATTTCCAGCCGCCACACGCCTGCATGGATACTCGGTCAGCACCCAGACTGGGAAATCATCGCTGGTAGCCACACATCCAGCCTCTCACTGTCATTTTCGAGGTATCTCCGCGATGTCATGCGTGACCCTGCTTACACTGCTGTGTTCCCTGATGCTCGTCTTGACCCCAGTTCTCAGTCTGTGGAGAACTGGAATCTCACGAAGGGTGGTGGATATTTGGCGGCTGGTGTTGGTACTGGTATTACTGGCCGTGGCGCTCACGTCCTCCTCCTCGATGACTTGGTAAAGGACATCGAAGCGGCTGACTCGCTGACGATCCGAGACAACACGTGGGAATGGTACTTGTCGACGGCCTACACCCGCCTCGCACCGGGCGGCGGCGTGCTGGGCCTCATGTGCATGACAGGCGACACCCCTGTTCTCATGGCCGACGGCTCAGAAAAGCGCCTTGATTCTCTGAAAGAGTCTGACGCCATTGCAACATACAAGAACGGCGAGCTGAAAACCTCTCGTGTCGCCGCTATGCGGTCAAGTGGTCGTGATTTTATCTACAAAATTACGACGATTTCTGGTAAAATCGTCAGAGCGAATCAGAGACATCCGTTCCTGACGATCACACCAGAAGGAGAGCTTGTATGGACAAGAGTGAGAAGCTTGACTACGGCCCACAAAATCGTAGCCTCAAAGGCCAATGGGGAAAGTGGAAGGGCGTTGCCTGCTCCGTGGATGGATGCGACGAACCCGCAAAGTGTCGAGGGCTATGCAGCTCGCACTACTACAAGAAAAAATGGGCAGACGGGCATCGCTCAAAAGCTGACGGGTACGAGCCGCGTAGAAATGCTCGGCTCAAGTATCGCTACGGGATCACAGGGGCGGAGTACGACGCTATGTACGCCAAGCAGGGTGGAAAGTGCGCAATCTGCGGAAGTTCGAGAGAACGCCAGCCTGCCAACTGGAAGGACAAGCTTCCAGTTGACCACTGCCACGATAGCGGGAGAGTGCGAGGACTGCTCTGCAACGACTGCAACGCAGGAATCGGACATCTTGGAACTGAGTCGGTGGCACTTGCCGCAGCAAAGTATCTCCGACTTCACAGCCGAGCAAATAGTTAGCATCGAGGCCGATGGCGAGGAAGAAGTTTTCGACGTGCAGGTCGACGACACCGAGAACTTCATCGCCAACGGCCTAGTTTCACACAACACGTGGTGGCACGACGATGACTGGGCTGGTCGCATCCAGCAGGCTATGGCCGCTGACGACGGCGCTGATCAGTTCGAGATCATCCGCTACCCGGCGATCAACGACTACGGCGATGAGTACATCCTGCCTGACGACACGATCCAGCAGCTGACCGCCGATGACATCGTGCCCGAAGGCTCACGGCTCACCCGGAAGCAGGGCACCGCCGTCCACCCGGCGCGCTACACGACGGACATGATGCTGCGGATCAAGAACAACTTGATCGGTGGTGGTCAGAAGCGCGTGTGGGACGCGCTGTACCAGCAGAACCCAATCCCGGATGAGGGGAATTTCTTCAGCAAGGAGATGTTCCGCTACTACGGTACTGCGCCGAACCGCTCCGAGCTGTACGTCTATCAGGCATGGGACTTTGCGATCTCGGAAGGTAAGGAGAGCGACTACACGGTCGGTGTCTGCCTCGGGCAGGACCACCGGGACAACCTCTACGTGCTCGACATCCGTCGTTTCCGGGTGCAGGACGGTGGCTACATCGTCGATGAGATACTGGACTTCGCCCAGACCTACCAAGCAGACCTGCTCGGCTTTGAGGACGGCCAGATTTGGAAGGCCATCGAGTTTCAGTTCCAGAAACGCTGCGAAGAGCGCGGTCAGTATCCCAGCTTCGAGGTGCTGAAGCCGCTGACTGACAAGATGGTGCGGGCGAACCCGTTGAAGGGCCGCATGCAGATCGGGAAGATGTACTTCGACAAGATGGCAGTGTGGTTCACGGACCTCTACAAGGAGATGCTCCACTTCCCGGCTGGCAAGCACGACGACCAGATCGACGGGCTGGCATGGGCAGTGCGCCTGACTCTGACGCGCTCAGCGCCGCGTGAGAAACGCCACGAGCCGAAGGTGAAGAGTTGGAAGGATGGCCTGAACCGCTTCATGGTGGGCGGGCAGGGCACTCACATGTCAGCATAACTCTCTGCTATACTCTGACGCACTCGAATGGAGCCGCCATGATCGCTGAGCTGATTTACCGACTATTTCACGCACGCACTGCTGCGCACATCATGCACCTGCAGACGCACTCGTACTCTGGCCACAAGGCGCTGAACGACTTCTACGATGCCGTCGTCGACCTCGCAGACAGTATCGCCGAGGGCTATCAGGGTGAGCACGGCCTAATCGACTTCACAGGTAAGAGTCGCTACGTGCAGGAGTCTGATCCGCTCAAGATGATCTCTGAGCTGAAAGAGTGGATCGAACAGAACCGCTACGAGGCCGTCGAGGCCGAGGACACGTTCCTGCAAAACGTCATCGACGAGGTCGTCCAGCTCTGCTCACAGACGATCTACAAATTGAAATTCCTGAAGTAATGGGTACGCCAATGACCGACGAGCAGAAGTTTCAGCTCCTCCTCATCGACGCCATCTGTGGCGTTGGCTTCCCGGCCATCACCATCGCCGCTGAGTGCGAGCGTGTAGGGATGGCGACCTACAGCTACTCCCTCGACGGCGGCACGTGGCTGTGGGACCGCAAGGCCCTGTGGAACGTGACCATCGACGACCTGCAGGAGCTGTATTCCGGCCTCTGCGAGCAGCGCGAAAAGAACATGGAGCCAACGGCTCCGCTCGACGAACCTGAATCACGCATTGTGCTGAACTGACATGGCGAACCCGCTTCCAGGCTTTGAGGCTTTTGGCGCAGCACGCGATGCGCTGCTGGATGCGCCCATTGCAGGTACGCAGATGACGACCCGAAAGATTGGGCGCGGCCTGCGTGATGCGCTGATTGATCCGCTGACTAGCGATATTCAGCAGAGCAACGTGGCGATCAAGCAGGTGCGTGACCAGTACCCGACAGTCGATGCTCTGGCCGGAATACACCCGGCCATTGCCGCAGGGCAGGTGGCCAACGATGTGATGGCTGCTAAGACGGGAACTGACACGGTGAGCAACGCGCTGCAGGCCGTGCCGATGATCAAGAAGGTGAACATGCTCCACAAAGGGTTGCGGGTAGGCGGCTACGGAATTGATCCGAGGGCTACGGCTCTGAAGAACTCTCTTTTAACCCAAGGACAGATTCTCGGGCAAACCGGGAACGTGGAGTAACGCTATGCCAGTTAACAACGACCTTACGCAGGACCAATGGCAACGTTTTCAGTGGTGTCGTGATCGTGGCCACCTCGAATTCGTTGCGAAGGCCGACAAGTGCGACAAGTTCGCCTTCGGCGACCAGTGGCACCAGCAAGACCTTCAGGCGCTGGAGCTGGTCAAGCGTCCTGCTCTCACCATAAACAAGATTCTGCCCACGATCAGCACGATCATGGGCGAGCAGGTGAACAACCGCACCGAAACGCTGTTCCGCCCGTCTGCCGGCGGCAACGCCGAGGTGGCTGACGCGCTGAGCAAGGTGTACATGCAGATCAGCCAGAACAACCAGCTGCCATGGATACGCTCTGAGGTGTTCGGAGATGGTCTGGTGCGCTCGCGTGGCTTCTACGACGTGCGGCTCGACTTCAACGACTCGATGGAGGGCGAGGTTCGCGTCACCCAGCTGAACAGCAAGAACGTCGTGATCGACCCGGATGCCGAGGAGTACGACCCGGACAGCTGGAACGACGTGTTCATCACGAAATGGCTCACGTTCCAAGACATTGCAACCCTCTACAGCGAAGACGATGCCGAATATCTACGACACAAGGAAGGCAGCTCCTACCCCTATGGCTATGACTCCATTGAGCGTGTACGCGACCGTTTTGCGGGAATCATTCCGCTTGGTGGCTATTACGGTATCGCTGACGACGCAGGCGTACGGCGTAACATCCGCGTGCTGGAGAGACAGTATCGAAAACTCGACCGCCAGCTCCACTTCGTCGACGTAAAGAGCGGCGACACGCGCCCGGTGCCGGTCGGCTGGGATCGCAACCGCATCGCCCTGCTGCTGGAGAAGTCTGGCGGCACCCTGTCGACGATGAAGAAGCAGGTGAAGCGCATTCGCTGGTGTGTCACGGCGGACAACGTGGCCCTGCACGACGACTGGTCGCCCTACAACCACTTCACCCCGGTGCCGTACTTCCCGCACTTCCGCTACGGGCGCACCGTCGGCGTGGTCGAAGGTCTGATCGGCCCACAGGAAATCCTCAACAAGGCGTCGAGCCAAGAGCTGCACGTCATCAACACTACGGCCAACAGCGGCTGGGTGGTCGAGGCTGACAGCTTGGTGAACATGACGATTCAGGAGCTGGAAGCCAACGGCGCGCAGACTGGCCTCGTGGTCGAGTACAAGAAAGGCGCTCAGCCTCCGGTGAAGATTCAGCCGAACCAGATTCCTACCGGGCTGGATCGCATCACCTACAAGGCCGAGGAGCACATCAAGAGCATCTCCAACGTCAGCGACTCGATGCAGGGCTTCGACCGCGAGGACGTAGCGGCCAAGGCCATCGCCTACAAGCAGCAGCGCGGCTCGGTGAATCTGGTCAAGATTCTCGACAACCTACAGCGCACCGACTTCATCCTCGCCCGTAACGTGCTGGACATCGTCCAGAACTACTACACCGAGGAGCGGATCATCAACATCACGCACGACGACGTGACCCGTGAGCCGGAACAGCTGACCATCAACAAATTCGACCCTGTAACCGGTGCGATCACGACCGACCTGACCATCGGTGAGTACGACATCGTGATCACCAGCACCCCGGCCCGTGACAGCCTTGAAGACAGCCAGTTTGAGCAGGCCCGTGCCCTCAAGGAGCTTGGCCTGCCGATTCCTGACTCTGTGCTGATCGAGAACAGCCGCCTGATGCGTCGTTCCGAGATCATCAAGCAGATGGAGGAGGCCGCTTCCTCGCCCGAGCTGCAGCAGCAGAAGCAGCTCCAGATGGAGGGCTTGCAGGCTGATGTCGATCTTAAACACGCACAGGCTGCGAAGACGGCGGCAGACGCCGGCAAGTCGCAGGCTGACACCCAGATCAAGGCCAACGAGGCCGCTGTCGGCCCTGACGCTGAGCTGCAGAAGATGCGCGAAGAGATGGCCATGGACCGCGAAAAGATGTTCGCCGAGCTGCAGCAGATGCGCGAAGAGATGCAGATGAAGCGCGAAGAAAAGCAGATGGAGATGTCGATGAACGCCGAGAAGCACCAGCAGGACTTGGCGATCAAGGGACAGCAGGCCCAGCACGACATGGCTCTCAAAGAAAAGCAGGCCGAGCAGCAGGCGGAAGCTCAGCAGGCACAACAGCTTCGACAAGAAGCATCCGCCAATCAACCCACCGTTAGCGAGGATTAACCATGTCTGACCATAGCATTGAGCAGGAAATTGTAGCCAAAGGCCTCACCGCTCCGCGTGTGACCCCGGCTGACATCGAGGCGAACATTGCCAGCGAGCACTACTTCACCGCAGCAGAGGGAGCAAAACACTCCGCGTTTGGTGGTATGCGCGACTACGACCTAAAACCTGCGTCGTTGGGTCTGTTGACGTTTTGCGTTCTGGAGTTACAGAACGGGTTCACCGTCACCGGTGAGTCCGCCTGCGCCAGCCCTGAGAACTTCGACGCCGAGCTGGGCCGCAAGATTGCGCGCCAGAACGCCGTCGCCAAAATCTGGCCGCTCATGGGCTACGCGCTGAAGAACAAACTTGCTGAAGGAGCACTGTAATGCCTCTGGACATGGAAAATCTGGGCGCAGCCCCTGACATCGACAAATTCGACGCTTCGGCGATGGATCGTGGCGACAGCATCGTCGCCCCGGAGGTGAAAACCGAGCCGGTGGTCGACGACAAGGTCGAGGACATCTTCGAAGAAAAGAAGGACGAGCCTGTCGACGAACCCGCCGACGAGCCGAAGGGCGACGACAAGGTCGAGGATGAGGCTGAAGACGAGAAGGCGCGTGGCAAGGACGGAAAGTTCGAGGCCAAAATCCCCAAGTCGCGCTTCGACGAAGCCGTCGGCAAGGAGCGTGACGCACGCGAAGCCGCCGAGCGCCGCGCTGCCGAGCTGGAGCGCCAGCTCAAGGCCGGCGAGCAGGCCGCTGTGCGTACGGTCGAGATCGAAAAGGTCGAGGCTGACATTGCTGCCATGGAGGAAAAGCACGCCGAGCTGATCACCGACGGCAAGGCGAAGGAGGCTGCTGCGGTGATGAAGGAAATCCGCATGGCCGAGCGCCAGATCGCTCGTGCTGAGGCCGACGCTGCCGCCGACGTGCGCATCACGCGGACCATGGAGAAGCAGAAGTTCGACACGGTGGTTGCTCGTATTGAGGCCGACAACCCGGAGTTCAACCCGGAATCGGAGAGCTACGACAGCGATCTGGTCGAGCTTGTGCTCACCAAGCAGAGCAACCTGATCCGCACGCAGGGCTTGACGCCGTCTGCTGCCATGGACATGGCCGCAAAGGATGTTGCTGCGCGCTTCCTGACCAAGGCAGAGGCCAAGGAAGAGGCCAAAGGTCTGGCCAAGGCGAATGCTGCAGAGGATCGCAAGCAGGAGCAGGTGAAGAAGAACCTCGACACCCAGAAGCGCCAGCCTGCCAGCCTGAAAGAGTCCGGTATCGACTCCGACAAGCTCGGCAAGACCTCTGAGATGGACATGTCGACGATGACTGCCGACGAGATCAACGCGCTGCCTGAAGCAACCAAGGCTCGCCTGCGCGGAGACTTCGTCTGATGACCCATCTCCCTCACGAACAGCGGGTGATCGACGAGCATCAGGAGCTGCACGACAAACTGTCGCGTTTGTCGGTGTTTCTGAGCACCGACACCTGTCTGACTCTACCGTTCGAGGAGCGCAGTCTGCTCGCCCGCCAGCTGAAGATCATGAACGAGTACGCAGAGGTCTTGGCGGATCGAATCAACCGCTTCATGGCGCGTCACGAATAAGCTTTCTAACGGGAAGGGAGGTGATCGCATGTCTAAAGGTAAAGGTAAAGGCGGTGGCGGCAAGAAATGTTGAAAGAGTTGCTTAAATCTTAGGCACTCTGATACACTCTGAACCGCACCTACCTCGTGCTTGCATCCACCCGGATGCCGACCAGCCCCCGTAAGGGGCCACGAACACTCGCAAGCCACGGCGACACAGTGCACGGCCCAGCTGACGGCCCTAAAGCCAGCCGACTCGTCCTCGCAAAGGTCGTTCGATTTCGCAAGTTGCCAGCGACACAGGCACCGCGCAGAAGCCACGAGAGAGCTTCAGAAACCGTTCGACACTTTCACAGGAGGACACATGTCCACTACCAATTTTGCACTGCTCACCAACGAGCAAAAAACTGTCTGGTCCCTCGACTTCTGGAAGCAGGCACGCAACCAGTCGTTCATCAACAAGTTCCTTGGCAAAGACGCAAACGCCATGGTTCAGCACATCACCGAACTGAAGAAGACCGAAAAGGGTGCTCGCGCAGTTATCACCCTGTTGGCCGACCTCGAAGGTGACGGCGTTGTTGGTGACCGCACGCTGGAAGGCAACGAAGAATCCCTCAAGTCGTACGATCAGGTGATCCGTATTGACCAACTACGTAACGCCAATCGCAACGAAGGCCGCATGGCTGACCAGAAGTCTGTGGTCAACTTCCGCGAACACTCCCGCGACAAGCTGTCCTACTGGCTGTCCGACCGCATCGACCAGATGGCCTTCCTGACGCTGGCTGGCCGCTCCTTCTCCTTGGGCAACTCCGGTCAGATTCGTGTTGGCTCCGACCTGAAGAATCTGGAGTTCGCCGCCGATGTCGTCGCCCCGTCTGCCAAGCGCGTCGGTCGCTGGGATGCCACCGCCAAGACCTTCAACGTCGGCACTGGCTCCAACACCGTCGTCGCCGCCGACCGTCCGACTTGGGAACTGTTCATCGCCCTGAAAGCCTACGCCAAGGAAAACTACATTCGCGGCATCAAGGAAAACGGCGGCGAAGAAACCTACCACGCCTTCCTGTCGCCGATGGCAATGTCGATGCTCAAGCTCGACCCGACCTACCGTGACAACCTGCGTTACGCCCAACAGCGTGGTGCCGGCAACGAGCTGTTCACCGGCTCGGCAGTCAAGGTCGACGGCATCTACCTGCACGAGTTCCGCCACGTACCGAACACCCGCCTCGCCGTTTCCGGCGTTGGCAAGTTCGGTGCTGGTCTGAACGTCGACGGTTGCCAGATTCTCTTCTGCGGCGCGCAGGCTCTTGGTATGGCTGACATCGGCAATCCGGAGTGGGTCGAGAAGGAATTCGACTACGACAACCAGCCGGGTATCTCGGTTGCCAAGATTCTTGGCTTCCTGAAACCACAGTTCACGACCCAGTACAGCGGCGGCACCAAGGAAGACCACGGCGTCATCTCCGCTTACGTGTCCCAGCAGTAATGACACAGCCCTCGTCGTGAGGTGAGGGCAGTTCCCAAATCTTAGGAGATTCAAATGACAAAACTTCTCGCCGCTCGCACTGCCCAGTACGTCATGGAAGCGGAATTCGTTTTCAACTTCGACGACACCATTGTCCCGGTTTCCGGTGGCACCCCGATTGTTGGCACTTCCGAAGTTGACTTCGGCAAGACAAACATCGTCGCTACTGTGGTCTCGGCAATCAACCTGCCGCAAGGCGCAGTCATCGTTGGCGGCTCGCTGACGACCGAAACAGCCTTCGACACGGCATCCTACACCGTTTCCGTCGGTGACTCTGGTAACGCCGCTCGCTACCTTGCTGCTGCCGACCGCAAGGCTGCTGCCAGCGTCGCCCTGTTGACGCCGGGTTATCGCAGTGAAGGTGAAAACCTGACCATGACGATCACCAACGCCGACGTGTGTACCGCTGGCAAGGCCACCTTGCGCGTGCTGTACATCACCACTGGTCGCGCCAACGAATCCAACCCGAACTAACGTGGGCTTCACCGGGGCTTCGGCTCCGGTGCTTTTACAAGGTCGCCCTTCGGGGTGACCTGCTTAAACTAAAACGAGGTCAGTCATGCCACTTTACACGTTGCACCGCAATTACCTGCACAGCTCCACGCTCGGCGTCATCAGCTTCGTCAAGGGCGAAGAAACGATGGTGCCGCCGCTTCTCGAACGCGAAATCATCGCCATTGGCGGTCGTCGCGTTGAGGGCGACAACCCCGATGTGCTCGACGCCGAGAAGGCCGCACCGATTCCTCTGTCGTTCGACGAGCGCCGCGATGAAATCTTCGCCGCCTTCAAGCTGCTGGTCGAAACCAACGACTCAAAAGACTTCACCGGGGCAGGTGTACCTACCGTCGCCGCTGTGAAGAAATTGGTTGGCCTCGACGCTGACCGCGCCGAAGTCATCGAACTGTGGTCTGAGTTCCGCGTTCTGGCTGACGAGGCCAAGTAATGAACTCAACGGGCCTGTACGACGCCTTCCGTTCGGATGTGGTCGACACGGCCCGTCCTTATTTGTGGTCTGAAGACGAAGTCTGGCGCTACGCCAACGACGCCTACCGCATGTTTGTGCGGCTCATCGGTGGCGTGCCTGACTTCGACTCTGACATCTGCGCTATCGACGTAGTGTCGGGTGAGGCGGTTGCTGAGATAAACCCGAACATCGTACGTATCATGAGCGCCACACGGCGCTCGGATTCGAACGTGATCGACATCATCAACAGCACCGACCTCGGCAAGATGCGCTCCAAGGACTACGGCCAGACCAAGAAGCTGGTCATGGACAACGTCGCTGGCCCGGTGCGCTACGCTGTGCTGGGGCTACGCAAGAACGCCCTGCGCTGGATTCAGGTGCCTATCGAAGCCGACACTGTCGATCTGGTGATTTACCGTCTGCCACTCAGCACCATCAACGACTTCGACCAAGAGTTGACCGATGTCGAGGAAGACCACCACCTGCACCTGCTCGACTGGATGAAACACCTCGCCTACAAGAAGCATGATGCGGACACCTTCGACCCGAACGCGAGCGCAAAAGGGGAGGCCGATTTCAGAGCCTATTGCGCACAGGTGAAGGCCGAGATGTCTCGTTACCAGCACAAGACCCGTACGGTCACCTACGGAGGTCTGTGATGCGCGATCTGAAGTTCGTACTGATTCGCGGACTCACCCAGAACATCTCGGGGGCCGAGAGCTTCACTCCCGGTGTGATGTACGCCAACGGGCTGCGGTTCTGCTTCACCTGCGAGGATCAGGATCGCTTGCTCGAAAAGGGCGGAATGAAGGTGAAAACCCGCACCGCCATCCCTCGCGGACTGTATCCGCTCACAACGTCGATGTCGGCTCGCTTTGGCAAGGAGTTGCCGGAAGTGCAGGACGTTCCCCAGTTCTCAGGTGTGCGCTGCCACGGCGGCAACAAGGCTGAAGATAGTGAAGGGTGCGTCCTCGTCGGCAAGGTTCAGACAAAGACAGGGGTCGCAATCTGCCCTGACACTGTGCGGCTGATGATTTCCATGATCAACGCTACCGAAGCCGAAGGTGGCAAGTGTTGGCTGGAGGTTAAATGAAAAAGTGGTATCGCTCAAAGACTCTCTGGTTCAACACCATCGTGGCCGCTCTCGCCGCGCTCGAGGGCGTTACGGGCCTGCTAGCCCCATACACCGGTCAGAATTTCTACAGCGCACTGTGCGTTGTGCTGCCCATTGGTAACGCCATGCTGCGAGTCATCTCGACCGAGGGACTGACGAAATGATCCCGATTCCAGCCACGTGGTACGCCATCGCCGCTCTCGCGCTGAGCAACCTGTTCACCGGGTACATGTGGCAGCAGGACGCGCACAAGCTGGAGATCGTCAAGCTGACCAGCGAGGTTGCAGCAGCTGCCTCCGAGGCCACGATCAAAGCCCAGAAGCAAATTACCGAGGACACGAAAAATGGATGGAAAGCTGCTCTTGATGTCACTAACGATTCTTGGGCTAAGCGGTTGCGGCTCGCTAACGTACAGCCAATGTCCGGAATTTCCGGTCCCACCGGAGGAGTTGATGGCCTCCCCACCGACTCTCTGGCTCTTGCAGCACGATGCGCCGAAACAACCCTCCAATTGAAAACCCTGCAGAACTGGGTGCACCGACAAGGATCAGTACGATGACGACCACCCGCGCCCTTTACGAAGGCCCAGACCGCCGCGTCAGCACGCACATTTCCGATGAGCAGATCGAAGTGATTGCCGAGAAGGCCGCTGAGAAGGCCATCGAGCTAATGACAGCGGGCGTGTACAAGTCTATCGGCAGGTCCGTGGTGGACAAATTCCTGTGGCTCGTTGGCGCACTAAGTCTAGGGGTGTGGCTGTGGGCAAAGAAAAACGGCTACGTCCAGTGAGCCTCTGATACAATCTGACGCACTCTGACTGAGGCACGTATGGCTGAACCCAAAGACCTGACCATCCAGCAAGGCAAGACCTTCTCCCTGCCAGTGCGCTGGGAGAACGGTGATCTTGTCGTTCGCAAGCCGATCACTGCGATTTCACTGGCTTTCGGCGCACCGCGCCTGACGGTAGCATCGCACGGGCTTCCAGCTGGTTGGCGCACATACGTCACCCGTTGCCAAGGCATGAAGCAGATCAATGCTGCTAACACGCCTCCACGAGATAGCGATTACCACCCTGCGACAATCATAGACGCAACTACCGTCGAACTGAACGACATTGACCCTGTCGATGACAACGGCAAAGAGTGGTCAACCTACACCGACAGCGGTTTTTTGAACTGGAACGCCCCGGTCGACCTGACCGGCTACACAGCGCGCATGAAGATCAAGGACAAGGTGGGCGGTACTGTGCTCGCCTCGACTGACGTGCTGGATGCGCCGAAGAACGTGTTGACCATCACCATCGACAACGCCCTCAAGACGATAACACTGAGCATCGCAGCGACGGATACAGACGACTTCGCTTGGAAGACCGGCGTGTATGACCTTGAGATGGTCAGCGCCAGCGGGGCAGTCACAGCGATCTTGACCGGAAAGGTCAGTGTTACCCGTGAGGTGACGACGTGAGTTCCGGCCAGCAAGCAGCTACGGTCGAGCAGGTTAATGCGCTCACCGAGTGGCTCATGCAGCGAGGCCACGGTAAAGACATCATGGCGCTCGACCGGCGCGGCCTTGAGTTCCTACTCGAAAAGCACCTGCCCACACTGGGGCTTCGCATCCTGCCCGATGACGAGCAGATCGGTGGTGGGCGCATCTACCTTGGGTTGGTCTTCTGATGAGCTACGCACTCCACTCCCTCGCAATGGCCTTCGGCGTCCTCGGTCTGGTGTTCTTACTGATCCTCTTGCATGGAGTCCTGCACGCGGACAAGCAAGCGCTGATAGCCTTTGATCAGTGGCTTGCTGTGTGCTTTCTCAACGACGCCTATGCCGACGAGACGATCAGCGCATGGGCGCACCGGAAGTACCACAAGCGAACAGAACGATTCATCAACTGGCTATTCAATGACCCGAACCACTGCGCTAAAGCCTACGTCAGCGAAATGCGCGGAGCGCAGAACAACTCTATTTACCAACAGGAGCAATAACTCATGGCAAATGCAATTTATTCGAAGTACAAAGAAGCCTGTATGAAAGGCAGCGCCAATATCGACATCGACAATGGTACAGTCAAGTGTGCGCTGGTCGATACCGGAACCTACACTTTTTCTGACACACACGAGTTCCTCTCGTCCCTGTCTGGTGTTGTTGGTACGGCTCAGACCATCGCCAATACAACGGTCGGTACGGTCACTGCTGCTGTCTTTGATGGTGACAACGTAACATATACTGCTGTTACGGGCGCGTCAGCTGAAGCTCTGGTTATCTACATTGACACAGGGGTAGCTGGTACATCGCGCTTGGTTGCATACCTTGACACTGGTGTAACTGGCCTGCCTGTCACTCCGAACTCTGGTGACATCGACATTACCTGGAACGCTTCGGGCATTTTCAAGCTTTAATGGCCTCTCCGGTTGCTGATTCGTATAACTGCGCCTCCGGTGGCGTGATTGCTGCCGGGCGGCACCGCCTCCTGCCGGGATTCCCATCTGCACCTTTGATGTGGGCAGAAGTCGGTGGTAATACGCTGTCCGCTGTCGACCCGGCACTTGATCCGCTGGTTAATCCAAATTACCCGAGTACCGCCCCGTGGATCGGCTCGAACGGTCATCCGTCGGTTATCTCGGCGTGGTCTGGCGGCGCATGGGATGAAGCCAACCGCCGGCTGTTCATCACGGGTGGTGGTCATGCGGACTACGCAGGTAACGAAGCCTACGCTTGGACGGCATCAAGCCGCGCCTTCTCGCGACTGAGCAAGCCGTCCGGGGCCATCGGCAACACAGGCACGCTCAACGATGGTCAAGACGCGACGAACCCCAGCTACTTCGACGGTCAACCGCGCTCAGCGCACACCTACGGCAACCTGCTGGTCGTGAATGGCGAATTCTGGAACTTCCAGGGTTCGAACTACTCCAGCGGCTTCGGTGTGCGCTCGGCATACAAGCTGGTCGGTGATTCGTGGGTTCGTCAAACCACCAAGACCTTCGGCGCATCCTATGGCATGACCGTCTGGGACAGCCTGCGCAGTCGATTCCTGTTGATATCGAGCGGAAACGGTCGCCCTGTGTGGTGGAAGCCATCCGATGACACGACGGGCCAGATGACCTACTGGACGAACAACGATGCGCAGGAAGCCTACGGCGTCTATGACGCTCGGCGCGACATCGTTTTGCAGTTCTCGAAATACGTCACCTGCCTGAAGTGCGATGATACGGCCGATGCCGTGCAGATCACGACGACCGGCACCGATCCGACTTGGGCAAGCTACACAGCCATCGGCAACCCGTCTCGCACCGGCCTCGTCTATGACTATGACAATGACCGCTATCTTGTCTGGGGCAATGGCGCGTCGATCTATGTCCTGACCCCTCCGGCTGTCGGTCAGAACCCGCTGACAGCTACATGGACGTGGTCAAAAATCGACCCGGCCGCAGGAAATACCGTTACCCCATCGTCCGCCGCATCGAACGGCACCTATGGCCGATTCTGGTACTCACCATCGCTCAAGTGCTGCGGCGTGGTCAATGCCACGAATCAAAAAATGTACGTCTTCCGGCTGGCATAAAACATGGCATACACCCTCAATACAAGCCACGCGCTCTACGGCAACCTCGTCGAACTATTCGGCGTGCAGAGTGGGGCGCTTGTCTCGCACAAGACGGCGCGCACCTTCACCAAGCACGCCGACGCAACATACGGCACCGGAACTTATGGTGAGCATTTCGCCGCGCTGGCGGGTGGCTATACCGCGAAGGGTGCGAGCTTCACACCGTACCTGACGCTGAACACCAGCACGAAGCCGAATTACACGGTTGTCGCCGTGGTCAATTCGTCTGGCGCGGTGCAGGGTGGCACGATTAGCACGTTCCTGTCGCGAACGGCGGGCGGTGACTCCATCCGCTCAGGCGGTAAAGACTCCAGCGGGAACGCCTTCGGCTACCGAGTCACCGGCGCGACGATGGGAACCGGCACTCGGATGATCACCTACTGCCGGATTGGTGAGACGGCAGCGAAGCTGTATAACAACACGACGCTTGATGTTAATTCGACGGGCCTCGGAGCGGACTACAACAGTCCGGATTCCCGCGCCGATTACCTGTGCGGTTGGGACGGTCAGAACTCCATGACGGCATCGCTCGTCTGGCTTGCCGTCTTTGACAAGGAATTGACCAGCACCGAGATAACCGATCTGTACAACTCGCTCGGTTCGAACAATGCGTTTGGGCTGGTGGAGTCTAGTGGCACACAGACATTGTCGCCTACAATCTTCACAGGTACTCCGACGTTCTACGCCCCATCCGTGGCGTATAGTCGTAATCTCAGCCCAAGCGTATATAATAATAACCCTAATTTTTTCACAGCAATAGTGTCACTAGCTGGCACTATTGTTACGCCTCCACTAAAAAACAACACCGGAACATTACTAGCATCGCTAAGTGGTTGGACAGTAAACGTTTATGATGTATCAACTGGCGCATTTGTGCTTCACAAGACAGGTTTATCTACTGATGCTAGTGGTGTTCTGACGATAAGTGATGCGGCATTGAGCGCGGCGACTACATACGCTTATGAGCCTGTACACGCCACATATGGCCGCCGACTGCCGACAGGAACGACATCATGAGTCTGAGAGTCGACACGACTGAGTTGATCAGCGGAGCATTGCTGATCGGTGAAACGGGCCTCGGCGTGCTCGGTTCTGCCATCCCTGCGACGGGTGACAATGGCGCAGGCTACGCATATAACGACTTGTCCCTTCCTGCTGACAATAGCAAGGAGATTTGCGGGCGAATCACCACATGGCCTTCAGCCGGCACGCTATTCGCCTATGAAGATACCAGCTTTGACTTTACGGCACCCGATGGCGCCTACTCGTTCCAGTACCAGCTTTATGTTGATGGAGTAGCGACTGGATCACCAACCACGGTAAATTTACAGGTTGGTGTGGGGCCGCAGCAACTAACAGCGAGCCAACTCAACAATACCTCACTGTTCTACTCGCCGACGCTGGCGCCGGGGGCTGTCACTGTAGCGCCGAGCCTTTACAGTAATACAGCGATTTTCTATTCGCCATTACTGTCGCCTGGTGCCGTGTCGTTGGCTCCAGCCCTGTACAGCAATGCGCCTACTTTCTACGTACCTGTCCTTCAATCGATCGTTGGTTTGTTGCCGGGAATACACAGCAATAGCTCAGCATTTTACCTATCTGTTCTCTCTACTAGCACCTCCCTTTCAGCAAGCATCTACACCAATGGTCAAACTTTTTATATACCGACGGTTAGCATTGCAGGAGGCCCGCAACAACTTACATCCCCACGACTTGATAACACGTCGCTGTTCTACTCACCCCTGTTAGCCCCCGGCGCGGTAAACGTTGCGCCAAGCCTGTATAGCAACGCTCAAGCGTTCTACATCCTGACGCTGACGACCAGCAAGACACTAGCCCCTGCGCTTTTCGCCAACAGCAACACTATTTACGATCCGCTGGTCAGCTTAGGCTCGGCGCCACAAGTTGTCACCCCATCGCTGTTCGTCAACACGCAAAGTTATTTCACGCAGACGGTGTCACCCGGCGCTGTGTCACTATTCCCCATTCTGCTGACCAATAGCTCGACGTTCTACGCTGCCACCGTGGCAAATGGCGGTAGCTTTACGGGCTCGCTATCAGACGAGGACGTAGCTCGTATTGCTGCGGCTGTTTTGCAGGCCATCGCTTCGCTACAGGCTGGTCCGATCCCCGTGGTCGTTGCCAATCGAGATCAAATAGCGGCTGATGTGTGGGGCTTCACCCTGCCATGACCACCGGCGAATACCTCGTTGCTCATTCAAGCCTTCCGTCAGGTACGGCGCTGGCGCATTTGCTGGCATTTAACGCTGGTTCGGGTAGCGGTCTGGGACAGACTATCTTCGCATCGCGGTTCTCAGTCACAACTGGAGAGGATCGCTTCTCTGTCGTGCGCAAGGTCAAGCGCCAAGCACCAAAGCCAGAGGTTGCGCCACGTCAGGTTAAGCAGCCTAGCCCTGCCAATGACAAGGGGCTGTTTGCAGTTGCACGCACGCAGGGTGTCACGGTGTCGAACCAAGCCGACAGCATCACCGTCATCCAGAAAACACAGTGCCAAGTCGCCACCACTGACCTTGGCAACCTCACAGTCAATCGAAAGGCTAAAAAATCATGACAGTTCGTGTCTATCGCTCCACCGATTACGGCCACCCAGTGCTTACCGGTACGGCTGGTGATCTACTCAAGATTCTGGACATACTTGTCGACGGCTACGGTAACAACACACTTAGTGCGCTGACCCAAACGGGCGGTGTTGCTACAGCAACATGTGCTAACGCGCACGGCATGCCGCTCGGCAGGTCTGCCGTGCGTACTATTTCCGGGGCGAATGAGACCGGATACAACAAGGAAGTGACAGTTACCTCCACAGGGGCTAACACGTTTACGTACCCGGTCCTTGTCGGCACACCATCTGTCGCTACAGGTGCACCAAGCGTGCGCTGCGACGGCAGTGGCTGGACGCGCCCCTTCCCGAAGGTAGGCAACGTTGGCGTGTATCGCCAGCCGACAGCCGGTGCAAACGGGCGCTATCTAAGGGTGGATGACAACACGGTGGCAAATATTTCTAGGGTTATCGGTTATGAGACGATGGCATCTTTAAGTAGCGGTTCTGGCGGGTTTCCAACAGAAACGCAGTTCGCAGGAGGGCTATACGCTGGAAAAAGCGCGTCATCAGATGCAGTAGAACGGCAGTGGAAAATGTATTGCAACGGGCCGATGGTCTACCTCGTAATCAATGTCGCATCTGCCGCAGATTGGGGAACATCTCAGATAATGGCGTTCGGTGACTATCCATCAAACGCTAGCGGCGACCAGTTCAATACTTTAATTATCGCCGGAACCAGTGCGAGTGTCAGCTCTAGCGCATTCCAAACACTCGTGACGACCCTAATTACCGCGCAAAACGGCCACTTCTCTGCAAGGAGTTTTTCTCAAATCGGAACATCCGTCGCCATCAATAAAGGTGCGGATAATTACTTTGGGGCTGGGCAGATATCCATGGGGGCGTCAGGGGTACTCTACCCATGTCCAGTTGATGGTGGTTTATATGTGTCTGCTGTAAGAATTGGTGAAATTGCCTCCCCGCTATCTAACTCTGTCCCACGAGGAATTTTGCCGGGGGTATATAGCCCACTCCATGCTCGGCCTATGGCTGATGGGGACATATGGGTGCCTACCGGAGACTTGGCGGGTAAGACTTTCGAGGCCGTCAATTCATCCACACAATCCCAGATTCTATTTGAGATTTCGGATACTTGGTAAGTCATGGCTACTATCACAACTCCGGCGAATAGAAAGTCGTTCAGCTATAGAAACGATTATTACGCTAGGCCGTCCGTAGCAACGAAAGCTAAGACGGTATCATTCGTTGAGCTTATTCCTTGGTGGCGAACAGACCTTACAGGAGCGAACAACGGGCAAGCGTTCTGGGGAATAGACAGGGCCGGAACGATTTCTGGGACGGTTCTTGACGGATCAATCCCAGTCCCATACGCCCTTGTCCACCTATACCACAAGCCGAACGGCATGCTTATTCGGACGGCTACTTGTACGGCAAGCGGCACATTTCAGTTCAAGGGGCTTGATCGATCCTCTTCTGACTATTTTTCAACCGCGCACTACCCGAACGACAACGCTCAAATCTACGACAAGCTCACCCCCGCATAAAGGAGCACCAAATGATTATCACACCTTCTCCCGCACTGGCCAACGCGACTGCAGCCCTCTGGCTAACCCAGCTACAGGCCGGGGGTTCAGCCTCAGTCATCGAGTTCTACACCGGCTCCAAGCCACTCGGCCCGTCTGTCGCTCCGGACGGCACGACGCAGATCAAGCTCGGCACTTGCACCTGTTCGACCACCCCAGATGTCGGTGTGGTGACAGCGGCTGAACTCGCCTTCGGCACGGTTACGCAAGACGCTGCCGCTGACGCTGACGGTACGGC
>OFRO01000086.1_pt1 | contig 33502 bp, 48 predicted proteins | sample 1543091 | NCBI WGS metagenome assembly OFRO01 (sample SAMN07774217, study PRJEB24372) | wastewater metagenome | isolation source: Exp Tend NO 10WW | collected 2016-02
GGCCTCCCACCTCTCGCGTGCGGTGTACGTGCTCTTCGCGGTGACGATGGTGTCGCGCGCCCGGTACTTCGACGGGTTCGCGTGTACGGCGTCACCGTTGATCTCGACGATGATCTTGCGCGTCGGGTGGAGTTCATCGACGCGGTAGGGGCCGACCTGTTGCTCACTCACGAAGCCGAGCGCCTCCAAGCACATCCCCTCGCGGAACCGACGGTGCAGCGCCGAGAGGTTGCCGGTGTGCGTGCGCAGCCACGGCGCGAGCGTCTTCACGCGGTCGTTGCGTCGTTTCTTCGCGGCGCGCGACTGGTCACACGACGCGCACGGCGAGACGTGGAACTGACCGTTGACGCAGCCCTCGGATGGAGGGCGGACGCAGCGGACGGAGAGGGAGGCTCCGCACTTCTGACACTTGCACTGCGATGGGTTGGCGCGACGCCAGACGGACACGAGTCTCATGCGGGGAGGTACGGCGCGAGAGGGGCGGGTGTTACGCAGCGATCAAACGCGGTTGTTGCCGCGAACAGACGCGGAATCAAGATCGCACAAACACGAAGCGCCGCCACCCGCGAGGATGACGGCGCTCCAATCTCAACAGGTGCCCTGTTTGCCGCGATGCGATGTCGGGCGTTGCTCCTCGCATCATGGCGGCGATGGTCTACATGGCGGCTCCGTGGTGAGGTCTCGCTAGAGGCTTGCGACTGTACTACGGCGCGCGGCGCGATGTGTTACGCGCCGTCACGACCAGCCCCACGCGTCGCAGACCTCGCGAGCGATGGGCCACGCAACGCCCTCGACGTCCACGCCCGCCGCGACGCGGGAGAGGGCCGTGCGCGCCGCTCGACGGACGCGACGGGCGGTGACGCGGCCGAGCTCCGCGCGGGCGCTGCGAGGGGCGTAGCGCAGCGTGCGAGCGACGCCGGTGCGGAGAGGGGAGCGTGCGGCTCATGGCTTCTCCCCCGCGAGCATCGCACGCACAGCATCCCATCGCGCGGGGTTGGCGATGAGCATCGCGGCGAGGTCGGGCGCGACGTGACCGGCGAGCGCGTGCCACACGTCGCGAAGCGGCCGTGGCACGTTGAGCGCGTCAGCGATGCGAGCGAGTAGTTGTGCGCTCACGCCCTTGTTGCCGTGAATCACGTCGCTGATGCACGCGGGGGTGACGTTGCACGCGCGAGCGAGCGCCGATGATGCGCCGTGTTGGTTGCCGAGATGGGCACGGATCGCAGCGCCGAGCGCATCACGATCCTCGAAGCGGCAAAAATCCTCGACGGCCTCGGGTCCTGCGTTGCCGCGCCACTCGCGCCCGCGTCGGTCGGTGTGCGTGGTCATGGTCTTCTCGCGTTCTTCGTGAGTCGCCACCGCTGCGCGCGACAGGCGCACTCCCACCACGTCGCGAGGTAGTCGGTGTGGAACGTGTGCTCGGGGAACAGCGCCGCGACGAATCGGTGCGGGACGTCGGCGCGGCAGACCTTGCAGCGGTCGACCACGAGGTGCGTTCCGAGTCGTCGCGGGGTCTCGCGGAGGTTGAAGCGTGGGGCGCGGCGACGGCGGATCATGGCGCAGCCCATCGGCAAGGCTCGCGACCTCGCAGCACGCGCCCGCCTCGCACGTAGATGTCGCCTGCGACGATGGTGCGAATGATGACCACGCCGCAACGATCGCAGGCGCCCGCGTCGGTCGTGTGCGACTTCACGTCCCCTCCACGGGCGACCCGTTGGCGTCGTACGACGCGACGAGGACGCCGACCGCACCCGCGAGGTCGCCAGCCGCCATCATCGCACGCGCCTTCGCCGCGACGTCGCGACGAGCCTCGGCCGCGGGGTCGATCCAACCGCCGAGGATGCCCGCTGCGCGCGCGACGTCGGGCGAGTCGTCGAAGGCGAACGCGATGCCCGCCGCACGCTCCACCGAAGCGCGCAGCGACGGGCGGTCAGCGAGGAGCGCGGGGAGTGTGACGGGGAACTCGCGCAGGAGTTTTCGCGCGCCGTAGCCCGCTGCGCCGAGGTGCTCCGCGAGGTGCGCGACCGCGGCTGCGTCGTCGAGGCGAGCGGCGGCGAGGATGGCGGCGGTGAGGTGGTCGGTCATCGGCGCCTCGCGACGGCGCGACGTTGCGCGCGGTTCATCCGCGGTTCGGGCGGCGTCTGCGGATACGGTGCGATGCGCACGAACTCCGTGACGTTCTCGCGGGCGTTTGGGCCGACGCTCTCGGGGTCGTTTAATGGCGCAGCGAGAGCGGTGGCGAGTGTGCGCGCGGCAGCGAGGAGACGTTGATTCATCGGCAGGCCCTCAGCACGGCGAAGCGCGCGTGTTCGTACGCCTCGCGCTGTTCGGTCGTCAGCGGTCCAGTCATCGCGCCGAACGCTCGCGCGATGTCGACCTCTGTGTCGCTCGGAGCGGTCATCGGAGCGCATTCGAGAGCGCCGCGGAGGAGGTGCAGTCCGTCGTTGACGCGCGTGTCGCTCCCGTCGTTCACGACGCGATGTTGCACGATGTCAGCGATGCGCGAGAGGCCGATGGCGCAGAGTCCCGCGCAGTGCGCGTTGATGATGGCGGCGTGGTCGGTCATGGCGACACCACGCGGTCGACGAACACGACCGCTGCGCCGACGCAGAACACGCCCGCGACGTACGCGCCCGTGAGCAGGCCAGAGACGACGATGAGCGCGCACGTCGGAGCGCACGCGATGGCGCGGCGGATCATCGGGGCCTCGTCGCGAGGAGCACGAGGGCCGCGAGGTGCTCGCGCATGGCGTCGCGTGACAGCGGGAGTTCGCCGCTCTCTCGCCCGTCGATGAGGGCGGTGCTCCCGAGGAGCGCGGCGAGTTCGTACGTGCTCGCGCCGATCTCTTCGCGGATCGCGCGCAGCCCGTGGCCGATGATGCGCTGTCGCGCGAGTGGGTTGCCGCCGTCGTCGGGCGGCGCGGGAGGAGTGCGTTTGCGATTCGCCATGCCCGACACTACGCGCGCGGCGGGCGGGTGTTACGCGTCGTCGGCGAAGCGGTGCATGGCAGCGCTCGGAGAGTACCCCGCGAGCACGTTGGCCGTCGGGCGGAACGTGCGGCACACGTCGGTGCGGAACTTCGGCAGCGCGTGCCACGTCGGGCCGTGCTTGCGACGCGCGAAGATGAACTGACGCGCGGGCTGCGGGATGCTCGCGAGGGCGAGGCCCACGTCTTTATCCGAGGCGTCGCATCGTGCGGCGTGCGCGTCTTCGGTGGCGCTCACGACGTCGACAAAGCGGCGGGTGAGGGCTGCGCGGATCGTGTCGAAGTCGTCGTAGAACTCCTCGGGGATCTCGCGCCGGATCGCGTCGAGGTCGTCACCCGCGGCCATCGACTCCCACAGCGCGAGCGGCGTTACGCGCGAGACGAGGCGGTGAACGCGGAGGTACTCGTCGCCCTTCACCTTGAGGCGGTAGCCCGATGCGAAGCGCACCACGAAGCCCTCGCGGTCGGCGGCGAAGCTGCGCGCGGCGAGAACCATCGCATCGAGGGAGTCGTACTCGTACGCGGCGACCACGAGCGAACCGAGGCGCGCGGCGGCGACGATCACGTTTTGCGTCGGCCACTCGCGCCCATCGGGGCCGTAGACCGCGAGAAGCGCCAGCCCCTCCCACGGGTAGCGCACGACGATCCGGTTCGCGGTGTACACGATCTCGAAGCAGTACGTCGCGCCGCGGGTCAGCGACGACGTGTTGAGCGTTGCGAGGTGCGCCGCCGCCCACTGCGCCTGCGTCGACGTGAACGACCCCTTCGTGGCGACGCGCCACGTTGACGCCACGTCGTCGAAGAACACGACGCCGAGGGAGCCGTCGAGTTTGTCGAACACCTCGAACGGTTCATCGGGCATCGCCGCGGTGCGCTCGCCGTGGTTGAAGAACTTCGGAAACGGCGTTGCGACGACGCAGCGCGTCCCGTGGTCGATCACGAGGCCGCGCGCCGCTTCGATGACGGGCGTCCATGCGTTCTCGTAGACGCATCGGTTCGTGTAGCAGTACAGCGCGAGGTCGGGGCGGTCGGGGTGACGACGCTCCGAGACGTGGCCGTCGCGAACGGCGGCGGTGAGTTGTGCGACGAGATCGTTGAAGGGGATGGCGTGGGCGGGGTGGATGCTCATGCGCGGAGTACGCGCGCCGCGCGAGGGTGTTACGTGCTCGCGCGGACGAGGGCGGCGGTCGTGGCGTCGTCGACGTCGGCGCGCAGCCACGCGAGTGCGGTGGTGTCGTTGGCGATCGTTGCGGCGAGCACAGCAGCGGCGCGCTTCTGTTCTCCGCGAAGTGCCGTGTACGCCGGTCGCTTGTGCTTGCCGCCGTCGCCCGCGTACGTCGAAGCGCACCGCACGAACGTCGCCCATCGCTGCGCTTCAGGCACCGCGGCGAGGGCGTCGACGTAGCGCGCGACGTGCGACGCCATGCCGCCGTTGCCCGCGCTCCACGACGAGAGCGCGACCATCCATGCCCACAGCGTCCACGCGACAGGGAGCCCATCGGCGCCGAGGGCGGGGCGGATGCGCGCGTCGAGGCGCTTGAAGACGTCGCGGCCGTGATCGACGATGGATGCGACGCCGATTGCGACTTGATCGTCGACGGCGCCGTGCCACGCCGAACCCGTGACGCCCTCGCGTCCGAGCGCGCGCTTGACGCCCTCGGAGCGCGCGAACGCAGCCCACGGGGTGCCGTCGACCGCGACGAGACCGGGCACGCGGCCAGCCTCGCAGCCGAGCGGGCCGAGTTCGTGGAGGTCGCGCCCGTTGACGTTGCCGTAGCCCGCGAGCGGGTCGCCGCCGAGAGGCTTCTTCCCGACGCGCACAGCCTCCGCGCGTTCGGCGTCGGAGCATGAGAGCCACGCCGTGGTGTTCTCGTTGCGGCCGCCGTTGCAGCATGCGCCCACCACCGCAGCGACGGGGACGCCGGGGCACATGGCGGCGACGCTGCGCGCGATGATCGGGGTCAGTGCGGAGACGTAGCGCGCGGCCTTGTCGCGCTTGTCGCGGGACCAGTCTTTAGGCGTCGATGTCCCCATCACAGCACCTCGAACGGATCGTTGTCGTCGACCGCCGAGACGGGATCTTCGATGAGCGCGGGGAGGTAGTTCTGCGGGATGGTCATGGCGTCGCTCCGGTCAGTTCTCGTCGCATGAGTTCGTCGCGGATCGCCGCGTCGAGGGTGAGCGGCGGGCACACCGCCATGTGAGCGACTCGACACGCGGGAGCCTCGCAGACGGAGGTCTCGGCGCAGTCGGCGCACGCCCACCACGTCAGCGCTCCGCAGACGGAGCACGCGCGTTCGGTGTCGCTCACGGCGCCTCCGCAATGCTGCGCATGGCGTCGTTCACGAACGGAGCGATGACCGACGAGATGCAATGCGCGCGACCTGCGCGGGCCTCGGCGCGATACCACGCGACGGCGTGGCGAGTGTCGCGATCGAACCCCGCGTCGATCATCGCGCGTCGTCGTTGCTGTCGGTTCACGACGGCACCCGCGCGTTACGTCGACGATCGCACGACCCATCGCAGCGCCCGTCCGTCGTACGGCATGAGTCCGATGGTGCGGGCTCGCGGTCGTGCTCCGCGAAGCGCGCGAGCAAGTTGCCCCACCGCGCGAAGATGTAGTCGGTGAGTCGGTCGCGTGTCACGACGGCACCGCCGCCACCCGCGCGAGCACGTCGGCGGGGATGTCGTCCTGCGCGTGGAACCACCGCGCGAGCACGATGCACACGTCGAGGTTCGGGCACACGCCCGCGCGGATCGTCGCGAGGTGCGCAGCGATGATCTGACGCGCCATCGCCGCGTCGCCCGCGTCGAGGTGGTAGAGGTCGCCGAGTGTCGGCGCTTCGTCGGGGAGCGCGCCCGTCAGGACGTAGCGCATCCACAGCCCCGCGGCTGCGGCGTCGGCCTCGCGTTGCGCGCGGAGCTCGCCGCTCCCGAGGTAGTCGACCGTCGCTTGCACGATGCCCGCGCGCTCGACCTGCGAGCGATGGACGAATTCATGCGCGATCGTCGCGGCGTGCGTCACGTCGTCGGCGACCGCTGCGGGCGAGAGCACGATCACGGAGCCGATCGTCACGGACACGCGCTGCGAGAGCGTGTCGAGCGACGAGAGCACGACGCTCGTGACCGCGCGCATCGGCGCGGGTTGCGCTGCGGCGAGAGCGGAGTAGAGGCCCACGGCGACGGTGTAGAGCACATCGCCCGGGCGCAGGATCGTTGAGGGGTAGTGCGGTTGGAGCGCGGCTTCGATGCGTCGGGGGTCGATGGTCACGGCGTCACCTCGTCGGGGCGCAGCGATCGTGCGCGCAGGTACTCCACGCGTGACGGATCGCGGCCAGTGTCGATGACGCGCGTCCGCGCTCCGCACGTCGGGCACGTCAGCACGTCGCCGACCGCGACCGTCGACGGCGCGTCGAATGAAGTCGCGCATCCGTCGGCGATACACCCCGTCGCGAGCGGGTTGAACGGTTGCTGCGTCGCCCTCCACGCATCGAGACGCGCGCGGGCGACGGCGTAGATCGTAGGGTCGCTCACTCCGCACCCCCGTCGCTCGCGTCAGGAGCGTCCGCAGCGGCGTCGCTCTGCGCGCGGGCACAGTGCGCGGGGCCGTCGGTCGGAGCGACGCAGACGGCGCCCACGCGCGAGCACGGGGCATCGCCGATGGGCTCAAGGCGCTGCGACTGCGAGCACACGCGGGGCTGATCGTTGACGCAGACGTACGACCCGACGCGGCACGTCGTCTGCGGCGGGAGGTTCGGGTGACACCCGATCGACAGGAGCGCGAGCGCCGTCGCGCCGCTCGCCACGCACAGCAGCGCGACGGCGTAGAGCGCGCGGAACAGCGGGCGATAGTCGCGACGGCGCGGGGGCTCCACGAGGGAGGTCTCGCGGTAGGGGTGCATCTCAGTCTTCACGCTGGTTCGCCGCCTTGTTCGCCCACATCGCCGCTTCTTCGAGGTGCGTCATCGCGAGCGATCGTTGACGACACGGCGGGGACTCGGCTTCGATGAGGTTCGCGAGCGCCTCGAACGCGTCGCGGAACTTCTGCATCGCGGCCTTCTGCGCGTCGGTCGGCGTGTGGAACTGCCACGGGTTCGCCTGCTTCATCGCGCACCTCCGCGCGCAGGGCGCATCGGCCGCGTCGCGACGGGGCGACGCATCGGCGTGGGGCGCACGAGGACCGTAGCCTCGTCGCGCGGATCGTAGAGGGGTGCCGCGGGTTGCGGCGGGGTGGGGTGGCTCATGCGCGCAGCGTACACCAGCGGCGCGAGCGAGGCACGAAAGGCGGCGGGGTCAGACGTCGCGCGACTGCGCCGTGACGCGCTCGCGGATGAGGCGAAAGCCGGTGATGCGGAACGGGGCGATGCGGACGTAGCCGTCAGCGTCGACCACGCCAGCAGCGGCGAAGGCGAGCGCGCGACGCTTGATGCCATCGAGCACGTCGTCGGCGGGTTCGGCGCGGAGCGGGATGTGGACGCTCGAAAGCGTCGGCATCCGAAACGGATGCTCAGGCGATACGCGATGCCTCTCGCCACTCGCTGCGATTGACCATCCCGGCGTCACGTACGCCTCCGCGTCGCCCGTCACGAGGTGGTGGAGGTCGGGGCCATCGTACTCCGACGCGATCTCTTCGAGGATCACCGTGGGTTCGTCGATGACGACGCCCGTGCACGCAGCGAGCACCTCGCGCTCGATGTTCCCCGCGTACGTGTCGGTGTCGATCACGAGCGAGAGGCCACTCCACTCGCCGTCCGTCGTCGTGGCGTTGTCCCACGTCACGGCGTCACCTCGGGCCACGCGACGATGGCGCGCTCTGCGTTGATCGGACGCCACAGAGCGCCAGGGTTCCCCGCGACGAACTCAGCGAACGGCCACGAGAAACCATCGCAGCGCACGCGACCGTCGATGATGGTCACGACCTGCACGTTGACCATCGCGTCGAAGTGCACGAGCCACGCGCCGTCATGCTTCGCGGCTTCGGCGAGCGTCGGAGCGCGCGTCTTGCCGCGGAGAAGGCCGGTCATCTTCGCGCGCTCCCTCTGCGATGCCGAGAACTGACGGCACGCGGAGACGCCGTAGTGGATCGCGGTCTCGACGCTCGGAAGCCATCCCGTTGTACACCCGCACCCGAGGCTGCATCCGTGCGGGCACGGGTCGAAGAGAACGCCGCTCCACCGCCCTTTGTGCTCGGGACACGGCACCGTGCGGAGCGCCTCGCCGCAGTGGATGAGGCGGTCGAGAAGGCACGACTTCGTGATGAGCAGACGCAACCGCGAGGCGTCGCCGTCGGGGTCTTCGTCGCGCTCTGAGAGGTGCGTCTCGAACGCGGCGCAGTAGACGTCCGCGTCGCGCGGCGTGTCGTCGTCTGCGAACGTCGCGCGGAGGTGCGCGAGCGAGTCGGCGAGGACGGCGCGTTGACCGTCGGTCAACTTCGACACGCTCGCCCACGTCTCGAACGCGGCGGTGTATTGGGCGATGGTCAGAGGGGTGTCACTCATGCCCACCACTACGCACCACGGCGCGCGGTGTTACACGGTGGCGTCGTCGAGGAGGTCGCGGACGAGCGACGCGAGGGCGTCGTACTCCGCGGCCATCGACGCTTCGCCGCGCGCAGGGTCGGGCTTCGGCACGTAGCGCGCACCGACGCTGAGAGCGATGGCGCGCATCGACGCGTCGTCAGTCGTCGCGCTCGACACGAGCACGGCGCGCATCCACGGTGGGCGCTGCGCGAGGTACTCCCGCGACGTGTCGCGACGGAGCAACCAGTCCGCGACGACGACGGCGGGGCGATCGTACGCGCGCACGCGGGCGCACGCGGCGCTGTCGGCCTCGAGGATCGGGACGCTGAGACGCGTTGCGAGCGCATCGACGATCGACGCTCGCGCGGCGGCGCTGTCGTCGAGGACGAGCACCACACGCGCGGGCGGGCGAGAGTCGCGCACGTCGCGAGCGAGGAGGCGCCCCACGGCGTCGCGGAGATGCGACGTCGCCTCGATCGTCAGCGCGCACGCTGCGGAGAGCGCCGACGCGCCGAGGGACACGACGTCCACCGCGGCGCTCACGAGATGCCCCCGGGCGGGAGACGCGGCGGATCGACGGGCGTTGAGGGGCGGTCCATGACCGCACGCTCCAACGATTCGACCTTACGCGCAAGCACCTCCAGCGCATCAGGAATGCGCGCGACCTCGTGGGCGAGCCCCGACGTCGACGACGCGCTGTCCTGTAGCGCTCGCGCGAGGGTGACTGCGCGCTCTGCCGCAGCCTCGCCGCGTCGCTCGCTCGCGGCGTTCTGCTCGCGCATGAACGCGACGAGTTGAGTCTGCGCGGTGCGGTCGTCTTCGGCGGCGGTCTTCGCGGCGTCGGCCTTGCGGTCGGCGTCGACCTTCGCGGCTTCGGCCGAAGCGGTCGCGCGCGCCTTGAGGTAGAGCCACGCCTCGCGCACCGCGCCCGCGAGGACGGTGCTCCCGAGGAGCGCGGTGATCGCGTCTTGCGCGGTGCTCATGGCGTCACCGCGAGGTCGCCCGTGACCAGCATCGCCACGACGACGCCGATGGCGGCGCCGCCGAGGATGCACATGGCGATGTCTGCGAGCGTCACGCGAGCCCCCGCGCCTGCGCGTAGAAGCTCGCCCACGCCGCCGCGTCCCACACGGTTTCCTCGACGCCTGCGCGGTAGAACGTCGCGACGGGATTCTCGTTGCCGCCGTTGCTGCCGAGCACCAGGACAGCCGCGGGAACAGGCGGAAGACGCGAGGACCTGGGCGTTGCCGGAGGTGCCGGAAGTGCCGCGGGCTCAGAAGATGCTGCCGGAGCGATGGTGTGCCGCTCCCCCTGTTCGATTTCGCTCATTGTGTCTCCAGCTCTGATCCGAAGGATGTTCTCAGCCGAGCCAGTTACCCGTCGAGCGCTGGACGAACTCGCCCCATTCGCTCGCGCCCCAGACCACGTTCGCGGCGCCCGCACGCGCGATGAGTGAGGTCGACGCGCCGTTGCTCGGGTTGCTCCCGAGCCACCACAGGCCCGTCCCGCTGCCCCACGAGATCGTACCGGGATGCGCTTCACGCTTCGCCAGCACCCCGTCGAGCCAGAGACACACGTAGGCACCGTCGTAGGTCACACCGAAGATGTGCTGTCGCCCGACCACGTACGGAATGTTGGACGTGACTTCGACGTAGGTACCAGAGATGCCGAGCTTCGCGAGCCATGTGGTTCCGCTGATGACCGAAATCGTCGCGGCCACGTACGGCGCCGGTACCTCTGCGAGCGCGAAACTGCGCGAGAGGATGTCCTTCCGCGAGCCTGCAGCCGCTTCAAGAACTGCCACCGCGAACATCGTCAGCGCCACGCCAGAGCCAGCCCCCGGCGTGATGCCTTCCGCGCCCTTTGCGTAGCCGTTCGTAGTCCCGTCGAAGCGGGCGCCGCGTCCGACAGTGGTCGGGCCCAGCTGCGACCGGCTCGTGCCGCTTCCGACCACGGTGAGGTTTCCGGACTCTTCGAGAGTCCCCGTGTTCACGAAGTCGCCGGTCGTCTCGTTGCACTCCCACACGAGCCCGAAGTCCGGAAGTGCCGGGCGCCGCCCGACAGGTGCGCCGCCGATCAGCGAAGCAGCTTGAGCCGCCGTGATCAGCGCGCCGTTGCCTGCGTCGTCGGTCACGAAAAATCGCTCAGGGGTCGCGCCCGAGAGGAGGTCTGCGGGGTCCGAGACGGGGATGGATGCGCCGCCGCCACCGCCCGTCGCTGCACCGCGGACCGCGTAGAGTGAATCGCTCATGGCAGACTCGACGTCCCGTAGAAGTCGCAGTTGACGGTGGCGTCAGTCGCCGTCGCTTGTCCGGTCACGCGGATCGCATACGTCGCGTTGTTCGCCTGCTCGATGATGAGCGGAGTCGCCGCCGTGACGGTGGACGTGAGCGCCGAGACGATCACCTCCGCGACGTTCGGGCCGACGCGCTTGTAGACGCGCACCGTGATCTCGTTGTCCGTCTCGACGGAGAGCGCCCACTGACGAACGACCTTCGTGCCGAGTTCGCCCGCGGTGCCCGACGCGAGCGAGAGGAGGTTGACCTCCGCGGCGCTCGTGACCGTGACGGCGGATACGCCGCCTGTGACCGTGCTCATGTTTGGTTCTCCTCGATCTCGATGCTCGCGATGTACAGCGAGCCCGCGGTGGTCTTGCCCTCGAACGTGATCGCCACGATGCGGTCGGTTCCGTCTGTCGGGATGTTGACGTCAGCCCAGTCGCTCCACGCCCATGTGCCAGAAGTGAGTGCTGACGTCGTTGCGGTCTGCGTGCTCGCGGCGCCTACGCTCGTGACCGTGCATCGCACCGCAGCCGTTCCGCCGCCCGACACTTGGTAGAGGTAGCGCACGCGGTGAGGTTCACCCGTCGCGCTGTTCGGGTTGTAGACGACGCGAGGGCGAGCGCGCCACGACCACGGCGTCGTGCCGCTTTCGAGCATCCGCGTGAACGCGGTGAAGGTCGCGCTTGATGTCCCCGGCGCGATGCTCGTGTCGGTTCGCCACGCCGCAGAAAGCAGCGTGTGGTTGCTGCGCACGCCGCCTTCGATGGTCTTCGCGATGCGCTCGTATCCGATGGTCGTCGTCGCCCCCGCGACGACCGGGCTGCCTGGATTCTCAGGGCCCGTCAGCGCGCCGTACGTGTCTGTGTCGTAGACCTGCGAGCGCGGGCACTCCCACCCCTCGATGCGATCAAGCGTCGCGTCGGCGCCGCTGCGAGACCAGTCGAACTGAAACGTCCACGACGACCCGGTGAGCGTCGCGGCGATGGCGTCGAGGTCGATGTACCCGAGCGCTCCGAGCGTCGGCAGGTCGAAGAACACGACACGATTCGCGCCGATGGTCGTTCCGTCGAAACCGAGCGGGATATCAGACGACGCTGACGTTACGGTGTTGCCCAACTCGTCGCGGATCGTCGTCGTGACGCTGATCGTGTGGAGCGTCGCGAATGGATCAGGGTCGGGCCAATAGTACCACGCGAGCCACAACTGATTGATGGACGCGTGTGAGCGCACGTATCCGAAGTGGTACGACGCCGCAGCGCCCGCGCCCATCGACGGACCGACGCGGCGACCGGGGCGCCCGAGCGCGACGATGTTCGCCGCCGAAGCGCGCGTGATCGTGTGACCTCCGCGCACCGTCGCACCTGTGATGCCCTCGGCGTAGAAGAGACGCGGGAAGTCCGGGATGAGCGCCTCTGAACTCACGGAACAGGCTCAAGCGTCAGGGTGATCGCAACCACTTGGCACTTCCCCGCAGTCGAGAAGAACGAGCACCAGAACGTACAGGCGTCAATGACGACGGACTCGCCGAGCACGCTCGCGCCGCTCGATCCTCCGTCGCCAAGAGATGGCGTCTCGGCGACGCCTGCGGTCATCTCGTTGATGAGGTTGATAGACACGTCGAGGTCGACCCATGACCCGCCACCACCCGCAATGGTGCCCGCGGCGTAGGTGCTGACCTGCGGAGGCCCTGCTCGACCGGGCGACGCGACGAGGATGTACCCCAACTTGTCGGCCCCGACAGGCGGCGGTTCGACGCGCGCGCGCATCGTCACGCGCGGCCACGTCGCGGTCGCCGTCGCAACGCGGTGGATCGCGTGCGTTCCGAGACACGCGCACGCTGGCGCGGGCGAGTAGGCTGCGGAGTTGGCTGGCAACCAGTCGAAGTCCGACGGTTGCAGGTTCGTGGTGTTGCCCGTCGGACCTTGGCGCGAAACGTCAGTGAACCCCGGGATGCTCGCGAGTTGTCGGTACGTCGACTCTTCGCCCAGCCAGTTAAGGTCTGACGTCAGCGCGAGTTGAAACGCCCCCGACGTCAACGCGTGGAGGCTCGCGAACTGGTTGGACGTCGACGCGGAACCCGCCGCAACGCGCTTGATGACGCGTCCCACGGTGTCGGCTGGTGCGGTCATGTAACGTCTGCCTCAGTTCTCACGTACAGTAGGGCCATGAGACACATTCTCGCGATCGTTGCAACGCTTCTCGTCGCGTGCGGTGCGGAGTCTGGCGCGTCGCGAGACTACACGGTTTCGGTCTGCCCCGCGAGACCTGCGCCCGGTCAGTCGCCCACGCTCTGCGACCGCGGAGGCGGCGAGGAACCGCGCTTCGTGCCTGTGCCGGAGTGCGTTGCGGAGATCGGGCTCCCGATGCCGAACCCGTGGGCACTCGGATCGACGCACCCTAGCAGCGAGCGGTGCGCGGCGCAGGGCGGGGCCGTGCTGGTCACGTACGACGACGTGCGCGCCGCGCTCTCGCGCTAGGCCGCGAAGACCCTCGCGGGGTGAGTAGCGTCGAGCGCGTTCGTCACGTCTCCAAGGTACGCGTACTTTTCCTGCGTCGCCGCGTTGGCGCCCGCCGAGATGGTCGTCCAGTCGTCATAGAGCACCATCACCTTGAGCGCGCTCGCGGCGAGTGCGGCGAACGTACCCGATGGCGACGGCGTGAGCGAGATGGTTGACCCAGAGACCGCGGAGACGGTGTGTTGCGTCGAGGCCGTCGGGCTCGTGGAGTCGATCTCCATGAGACGCACGAGGTCGCCCACGCGGAACGTCGAGGCGCCTCCGTTGGTGTAGCCCGCGCCCGCGAAGTTGCCGCCGATGGACGCGCCGTCATGCGTCAGCGTCGTTGTGTCGAGCGTGACCACGGCGCCCGCGATGCCGCCCGCGGCGACTAGCGCAGATGGAGCGTACCCGCTGATGTTGTTCGGGTTCAGACGAATGACGTAAGCAACGTGGCCGGTGCTCTCGTTGGCATAGAGCGTGACCTCGCGACCGATGACCTGCGCGATCTCGTCGGTGATGCCGCGTCCGCCGCTGCCGTTCGGTACACGCCAGAGCGTCACGCCGATGAGGTCGCCGATCTGCAACCCGTAGCGGTTGAGCGGTACCTGAATCGTGACGTGGCGGTACGGGTAGCGCAGCGGACCGAGCACCGTCACTCCCTGCGCGAAGACCTGCGCGTAGAGGCGCGACACGTCTTGCGCGTTGCCCATGAGCGACCGCGGCATCGTCGCGACAATGGATCGCTGACCGCCAAAGCGCGCGCGTGACGTCTCGTCGGTGATGTTCACGGTGACGCCCGCGTCCGGCGCGTGAACAGTGTACGTGTTGACGATCCCGTCGACGCCCTTCTCAAACCCCGGCGACGGTGACGACGCATCGAGGTCGTCGGTGGTGATCGTGTCGGACGTCGGTTCCGTGACGGCGAACTCTGCGACGCGCGCGATCGAGACGCGTCCGTTGTACATAACGAGGGTGAAGCCGTTGAGGCTCGCCTCGTTCTGGATCATCGAGAGAAGCGTCGTGTTGAGGTCGACGATATACTCGCGCCGCGTGTCGATCACCGACGGGTACGCGTTCGCGACGCTCGCCATGTGATCCCAGTCGATCGCGTCGTAGATGCACGAATACTCGATGTCGAGTGACTGGCAGACGTACTTGAGCGCGGAGACCCATGTATCGCTCGCCACGTAGAGACCAAGGCGCGCGGTCGTCACGTCGCTTACGACGAAGCCTGACGCGTACGGACCTCCTCGCCACATTGGAGGCGCAGCGCTCGATGCCGAGTTGAAGAACCCGATGAGCCGCACTCGCTCCCGCGTGATCGCGGTGCAGATGAGGTAGTTGACGCCGCCCGCGGAGGACTGCCCGACGATGCGCGCGACCTTGCGCGATGAACGGTCCTCGTCGTCGCCGAAGATCAACGCGAAGTACGCCGACGTGTTGGTCGCAGCGGCGTCTCCGTCGAGCGTCGGAAGCGGCGGGACGCGCGCGTAGTCGGTCGACGTGAGGTAGACGCGCGACTCCGTGAAGATCGGCACCCATGCGCGAGCCATCGTTCCCATGCTCGCGGTGAAGTCCGCCACCGCGCTAGGCGATGGGGTCATCTGCACCGCGCACGATGGCGCCTGAATGGTCACGAGGCGCGACGGCGACAGGCCAGAAACCGTGATGCGTAGGTCGTCGCCTGACAGCGATGCGCTACACGCAGCGCCGAACTCCGTTCCGATGACCGTTGATAGCGCGTTGACGAATGACTCCCGCGTCGGATGCCACCCGCCGAGGTCGGGCGCCGCAGCATCGCCGGTCAGCACCGCGAGCTTCGTCACCGCGAGGGTGCCGCTGTTCTGCGCGACAACCCACGCGGGGTTGAGATCGGTCTGCGCGGGAGTGATGAGCGTTGTACGCGCGCTGAGGTTGCCGCTGTGGACGTAGCCACCGACCGACACACCTGACCCGCGAATCACCTGCCCCATGCGCTTGATGGCGTGGTCGACCGTGATGAGCCACCCGTCTGCGCCATCGTCGCCGCCGCCAATGAGCGCGGGACCCGTGCCGATGGTTCCGTAGTGCTCCAGCGCGAGCGCGGTGATGACGCCAGACGACGAGAGTTGCGCGAGCCACAGCGTAGCGGGGAGGCCGACGACCTCGACGGGGATGTCTGTCACCTGTGGGTTGCCAAGCCCCGACCCCTGCGCGACGCTGTAGACATGACGCGATGGCTTTGACCCGTACGTGCCACGTCCGCCCACGGGGACCGTGAAAGCCGTCGCTGTCTTGCTCGTGTACGTGATCGCCTCTTGGTCGAGGTAGATCACGCCGCTTGACGCGAACCCTGTCGTGCTCACGACCGGAATTGAGAGGTCCGTCGCGGCAACCTCAGCGGTGATGTACGACGCAACCGCGAGGTTCTCGGACGAGAAGAGTTGCGTTGCTGCGAGGTCGACGTCCGAGAGTCGGATGGTCACCTCTGAGACGTCGAGCACCTGAGCTGCGGCGGGGATCGCGCGCTCGGAGATCGTGAATCCGTCATCGTTGAGCATGTACCAAGGGCGCAGGTACGCACTCCAGTCCGCGAACGTCGTACCGGGCCACCACGCGTCGGGCGGCGCAACGACGGAGATGCCTGTCACGCTCACGCCCTCGGGCACGATCACGACGCCGACGCCGTTGATGAGGAGCACAGGGATCACCCGCGATCCCTGCGCCGCTGTGCTCCATGTGATCGTCACGCGCGCGTCCCCGTCTGCGTCGACTGTCGAATCCAGCGCGACGTCCAGCGGAAGTATGCGTTCCACGACTCGCGCACGCGATCCTTGCGCGCGGCAGCGATCTCAGCGAACGGCAGCGTCACGAGGTCGTACGTCGCAGAGGTCGACGTCAGGAGCGTTTGCAGGTTGCCCGACGCCATCGCGCAGGTCTTCCCGCCCGCGGTCTCAAGCACGTCGCGACACGTCCACTGACGGGGCATCGCGGCGCCCACGAGTGACCCCGCGTTGGGCATCCACGGTGTCTGATTCACCGCGAGCGATGTACGCGTCGATGGGTCACGCGGGACGAAGCCGAAGGCGATCTCGTCGTCTTCGCGCCACGCGCCCGAGTACACGCCGAAGCCCACGCCCGCGTTCGTCTCCGCGCCGCTCACCGCGGACTTCGGCGACCAGTCAGCGCACACGCGCTCGATGAACGTCGCGAAGTTCGCGGGCGGGTAGGTCGCTGTCGCGGATGTTGCGGAGACGATCGACGCGCTGAACCCGAGGAGTTTCATCGCGTCGTTGATGGTCATCGAGAATGCCGACGTGCACGTAATCGTAACGAGTGAGTCGGTGCCCATCGTGAGCGTGAGCGTGTCGCCGCGCCCTGAACCCGTGACGGCGCTGTTGAGCGCGGACAGCACCACGCGAACATAATCCGTCGCGAGCGGCGCGAGTTGCATCCGATACGTGCCCGACGGCACCGTCACGTTGACGGGTGACGGTCCGCTCGCGAACGTGATCGTGATGTCGGTCCCCGCTGACGTCCACACGAAGGGGACCGCGACGGCGCTTGTGAGGGTCGGCGCGCTCACGATCCGGCGCCTCCACCCATGAGCACGCCGGGAAGGAGTTGCACGCCTCCCTGCACCGCGCCGCGGTTGATCGCTCCGACCATCTGCCGCGCCGCTTGGCGAACGCCGCCCGTGCCGTACATCGGTCCGCCGAAAGTCACGTTGTAGACCGTACCGCCCTCACCGCTCGACGCGCTACCCTTCGACAGTCGCGCGGCCGGTTCGCGCGGCGCGCTTGCGGGCGCTGCGACCGACGGCGACGACGGGGCTACCGCCGCGGCGCCGACGCCTGCGAGCGCGGCGACGCCGAAGTACGCGCCCGCGGCTGCGAAGTGTCCCGGCGCGAGCGGCGCAGTCACGATGCCAGCGAGCGCAGAGATGCCCTCCGCGAGTTCGAGCGCGCCCTTGACCGTCGCCTGTTGAGCGATCGAGGCGAGCGTGTCGGAGAGCATCCCCTGCAACGCGTCGCCGATCGTCTCCTTGCCCGTGACGAACGCTTGGAGGTGCTTGCCGAACGCGTCGGCCATGCCACCGAACGCCGACGTGACGCCCTCTGCGAGTGCCTGCGTGGAGTCGAACTCTTGCCCGTGGAGTTCCTCCATGCGTTCGGTGTACGTGCGCTGCATCTGATACCGCCGCTCAAGGTGCGAGCGTTCGCGTTGAAGAGCGCGCTGCTGCCTCATCTCCTCGATGCGCTCGCGTGCCGCTGCGGGGTCTCGCAGGTCCGCGGTCTCGGCGCGTGCGGCGACGGAGCCCTCCGCGCGTTGCTGCGCCATGCGCGCGCGTTGCAACCGGATCTCCGCATTGGCCTGCTCGCCCGCGAGTCCGGCAACGTGCGCCGTGATGCGCGCTACCTCGTCGGCGTGCGTGGCTTGCTCGCCCCACTGCACCGCGGCGCCGTGGATGGCGTTCTCGTACTCGCGCGCCTGACGCACAAGGTCTGCGTAGAACTCTCGATCGACGCGCATCTGTGCGGTGCGTCGCTCGCGGTCCTGCTGATCCATCGCCATCTGCGCGGCCTTCGCGCTCTTGGCGTGCTCGTCGGCGTGACCACCGCCCATGCGCCGCGAGATGTTGGCTTTGAGCGTCTGCGCTCCCTCGTCTGCCGAGAACGTCTGGCGTGCGCCTTCGCCGCTCTCCTCTTCGCGCCCACCGCCGAAGCGTCGAGGTCCGGCACCCGCAACACCAGCGACGCCCGCAAGAGGCCCCGTCCCCTCGCGTCCGCCCTCGCCGCCGCCACCGCCGACGAGCGCCCGTGCGGCGCCAACGAGACGAGCGCTCGACGCCTGAACGTCTGCGTCGAAGCGACCGATGATGTCTCCGATCGACAGAGGATGCGCGCGGATCTCGGAGATTGCTGTGAGCAGGCGGCCCGCGGTGTAGACCGTATGACTCATCGCCTCGGCGACGAGATTGACCGCGCTCGCGATGCGGTGGAACACCGCCGCGCCGGTCTCCCCGACCTCGCGCCAGTGATTCGTGATCGAGTCGGAGTCGTCACCGACGATGCCCGCCGCGCGGTTGCTCTCGCGTTCAAGGCGTTGCAGTTCTTCGAGGAACCCCGTCGAGAGTTCGCGTGCCGCGCTGTGGAGGTTGCCCTCGAAGCGTCGCAGCGAGTCGGCTGCGTCGTCGGTCGCCTGCGGCACCGTACGAGCGACCGTGACGAGAGCAGCGAGCCGATCCTGCGCAGTGTGGGCGGAACCGCCCATCGCAGCGAGCGCGGGGCCGAAGCGACGCAGTCCCTCTTGCTCACCATTGAGCAGCGCGTCAGTGAGTTGCTCGATGCTCGCGTTGAGATCCCGCCCCGTCGTCGCGGAGTAGTTCCCCGCGACGCGCATGAGCGAGTTCAGTTGCTCTTGCGTTAGCGCTACGCCAGCCTCCGCGAGACGTGCCGCGGAAGTCATCGAGGTCGTTGCGTCGGTGTACTTCCCCGCGGCGTCTGCGGCGGCGTTGAAGTTCAGGCCGAGCGACGAACTCACGCGGTCAAGGCGTGCTTGCTCCGATGCAAGATCGGCGCTCTCGTGAGCGAGGCCGCTCACTGCGCGGCTGAGTTGAGACGCTGCGGTGTATACGTTGTTGAATGCGAATGCTGCGCCGCTGATGCGCTCGAAGATCGTAGCGCGACCTGCGTTGTTGCCTTGCGCTGCGAACTCCTCCATTGCACGCGTCGCGCGTCCAACCGCCTCGGTATGGCGCGATGCCGAAGCCTGCGCGAGCGACCCGAACACGCCGCGCTCTGCGTCCGCGGCGGCCTCTTGCTGCTTCTTGTGGATCTGTTCGAGTGCGTTGATTTCGTCGTCGGCCGCTTTCTTCGACGCCGCGGCGGCCTCGCGAAACGCCTTTGCCTTCTCGTCTGCGGCGCGCTTCGCTGCCTCTGCGGAGACCGGAGCCTGCGCTGCGATACGTTCGAGCGCCGCGCGGAACTCGTCAGCGCTGACCTTGCCGTCGATGAACTTCTGCTTGAGGTCGGCGAACGCCTTGCCGCTCTGGTCGCTCTTCGCCGCGAGCGCGATGACCTTCTGTTCCAGCGAAGAAAATGCCCCTACGATCTGCTCCAATGCGAGTTTTGCGAGATCGGCACCGGGGACTGTGATCGGGATGTCTACGCCGTCGCTCATGTGCTCAGTGTCGCGTGTGCGATGGTAAGGGCCGCAACGATGTCATCGGACGTGAGAGCGAGTACGTGTCCGCGCACGCTTCCGACGTTGGCGTCACTTGCGCCATCGGCGAGCGCATAGCGGATCGTCTGCCCCCATCGAGCAACGAGAGCGTCGAGCATCGCGGCGCCCACGCCTTCAGGCACATCGAGGTCGACGAGGATCAGCGCGCACCGCTTTTGCCGCGCTTCGCCTCCTGCTCCCGTTGCTCCTCGCGGATCTTCTGATCGCTCTCCCACGCTTCACCTTGCGCCCGCTTGAGCGCTCCGAGTGCTTGAAGATCGACGCGCGTCAGGTCTCGCCCGAGTTGCTCGTCGATCGGAATGTGGAGGTCGCTCGCGAGCGCGATGGCGCGCGTGATCTCGACCACCCACGGGTCTGCGTAGGTCACGCACGCGAAGGGACACGTACGCGCCTCGGGAGTGCCCGTGACGGTCGCGACGTGCCGCGCTTCGGCCGCGAGGTCGGGCGGCAGTGGAGCGTCACCAGAGGGCCCGCGCGGGCATCCCCACCGCTCGCGGTATTCCGCGGCGTCTGCCATCGCTGCATCGCGGCGGTAGCCTGCGGGCATCGTGCGCGCCTCGTCGGCGATGCGACACCCGCACTGCTTCCGCGTCGTCGTCAGCGCGGCAGCATCAACCCACGCGGCAACGCGAAAGGGGCGAGCGCCGCGGGGCCTGCCTCCGCGCGGTCGATGGCGACCTGCGCGACCTCGCGGATCGCGGCGGCGCCGTACTTCTCCCACACGTCGTCGAGCCACTCGTCGCGCGCGAGGACGATCTTGCCGACGTCGGCGAGCGGCGCCTTGTGCTCGACGCCTTGCGCGTCGGTGTACGCGTGGCACGACGCGAGGAACGCGCGCTGCGAACGCACCTCGCCGGTCGCCTCCATCACCCACGCGAACGTGCGCGGGGTGAGGGCGCGAACCTCGAAGAGCGACGGCGAGAGACCGGGCGCGAGCGCGAGGGCTGCGCGCGCTTCGTCGCTGCGCTCTCGCTCGTAGCGGGTGAGCGCCGCGGGTGTCGTCGCCGCGAGGTCGATGGCGGGGTCGCACGTTGCGGGACGCGCGCCGGGGATGGTGCCCACGAGGAGCACGCGAAGGGGCTGAGAGGGGTTGCTCATCGTGCTTCGTTCTTTCGATTCATCCGAACGCGACTCTAAGCGGCGAGAGCACGCCGTCGAGTGCGGTGCCGGTTGAACCGCCGAGGGTGATCGCGTCGTCCTGGAGCGCGCTGAACTCCAATTCCATGTACAGCCGCTCGCCGACCTTCGAGAGCTTGGGCTGCGCGGTGAGCTTCACGTTGTTCATGTTCCACACCCAGAACGACGCCGTGGCGCCCGTGCCCACGCGCTGAACGATCGTGAGCGAGTACCGCGTCTCGGCGTCGAAGCCGGTGCCGTAGTCGTGGTCGAAGCGGAGCGTCAGCATCGCCTTCGCGGCGCGCGGTCGCCCGCCCGTGTCGACCACGGCGGCGACGGTCTGCGTCGCGCTCGGGTCGCGCACCATCTCCCACTGGTTCTTGAACTCGATCGAGAACTTCTCGCAGACGAGCGTCGTTCCGCGCGTCGGCGCGCTCGCAGCCGCGAGGTAGACCTGCGGTTGCAGCGGGAAGCCCGTTCCCATCTCGTCGGTCGCGGTCGCGGTCGAGAGCGTCTGCGCCGTCGGACCGGTGAACGACACCGCCGTCAGGTCGAGCTTCATCTGAACGAGCTTGCCGAACTCGCCGAAGCTGAAGCTGATGTCGCCGTACGCGCCGTTGAACGTGTACTGCGCAGCCGAGTCGCCCACGTACGCGATCTGCGCGGTGAGGCTGTTGGTGTGCGACTCGGCGGGCGAGTAGTTGTAGAGGTTGCGCACGACAGCCGACGTCGCAGGAGCACCCGAGAGTGCGGGCGCGACGGTGATCGTGTCCGTCGAGACGTTGGTCACGAGCGCCCACTCCATCTGACCCGCCACCGCGACGGCGATGATCGTGCCCTTCGCGAAGTTGGCGCCGTCGCCCGCCTGCACGTCGAACTGCGTCGTCGACGTGCCCGTCGCTACGGTGGAGCCGTCGGCCGCGTACTCCGTCCCGAGCGCGTGACGCAGGAACAGACGCGGCGTGAGCGGCGAGAGCGACGCGCCTGCGACGAGTTGCGACGCTGACGGCGTGGCCTTGAGCATGAGCGACGCGCTGAACTTCGACGCGATCTCCAGACCTTGCACGGGCTGGATCGCATCGAGGCGACGCACGCGGACGTCGTTGACGTCGAGCATCTCACGCACCGCACCGTCGGCCGTGATCGGGTCTGCGACGATCGTGCGAGTCATGGCGTTGGGGAACGAGCCCGCGGGCGTGACGCCGAACGAAGCCTCTTCGCCGAAGTACACCGCTTGCTCGCGGACGATGATGTTGCTCTGTGCCATCTGTATCCTCTGCGCCGTGGCGCTCTATCGAACCTTGCTGACGATCATCTGACCGCGGCCCATCGCAGCGGCGAGGGCGCCCGTCGCGCGACCGATGCGTGAGTCGAGACCACGGCGGCGCTTCGTCGCGAGCCACCGCAGCGAGAGCGGCGCGAGCGTGATGTCACCACCTGACGCGGCGAAGCGCTCGACCCACACGCGACGGAGTTCGTACGCGGCGACGGTCATCACCGCGAGCATCGAGGGAGCGGCGCTCCCGAGCATCGCAGCGGTGAAGCGCGCGCGAACGGCGGCGATCATACGACCGCGGGCGAGTTTGTTGACGGTGAGGATCGGGCGGCGCGGTTGTCGTGAGGTGCCCTCGTTGAGCCACGACAGTTTGCGTTCCTCGCCCACCGGAAGCGCGATCGTCGCCTTCCACTGCTTGCCGTCGAGTTCCTTCGCCATCGCCTTGAGACGCGCCTCGACGGCCTTCGTCTGCGCGGCGACGGATGCTGTAGGGATGGCGAGGTTCACGGCCCGTACGCGCTGTTGATGTTGCTCTGCAACACCATCGCGAACGTCGTCACTCCGAGCGAGCGACCGCCGCCGATGTCTTGCCACACGGTCGTGCCGCGCGTCATCTCGACCATCGCGGGATCGGTGTCGAGACCGCGCAGGTCGGAGAACTCCAGCGCGCGCTTGATGCGCCGCCCGTCGCTCACGGCGCGTTGATCGGGTCGCAACGCGGCGCCGCTCTGCGTCTCGGTGCCCACGTTGTCGATGACGTTGGACGTGCCGACGCTGTAGGCGTAGCCCACGCTCACGACGAGTTGGATGCGGTCGAACTGCGGCGTCTGATACGGGTTGTTCGGCGTCGGGTCGTCGACGGCCGTGAGGAAGCGGAGCACGTAGCCACGATCGAACGACTCCGCGGGGAACGCGGGATCATCGAGCGCCGCGTTGTCGGCCTGCGCGCGGAACACGCCCGTCGGGATCGCGCGAATCTGCGCGTCGGGACCGAGCGCTCCATCGACGCCACGCCCCTGCGAGAGCACGGCGGTGATGCGCGCGGAGACCGCGGAGAGGTAGTCGTCGTTCGCCATCGTCAGTTCAGCGCGGAGGCCATGACCAGTGACCGGGTTTCGGCGTCTCGCTGTACGGCACTCGCGGCGCTTGCGTTGCGCCGCTTCCGCTCCACGAGGGGGCGTCGCCGAAGATCGTGAGGTTCGTCGTCGTGCCGTCTGCGTTGTCGTCGGCGGGGATGCTCGTGACGATCGCGGCCATCGTCACCCACGGCGCCGCTTGGTGCCTGCCGTGGTCGGTGTAGTGGACGATGCTCGCGATGGTCGGTCTCACGCGTCACCCGCCGTCGGCGTCGAGCGCAGGTCTTCGTCGTCGAGCCCTTGCGTCCACGCCATGAGCGGCGAGAACGACGGGCGCCCGAGACGACGCGCAGCGAGTCGGAGCGTCAGCGACGCAGCGATGCCCACGCACCCGAGCGCGTAGCCCGCAGCGGTCGAAGGCGCGACGTTCTTCGCGGAGACGCCCGCGACGATGAGGTCGCCATACGCTCCGATGACGCGCGACGCGGCAGACTCTTCGAGGCGGTCGGCGAGCGTGACGGCTGCGTCGAGGATGCTGGAGAACGCGGTCATCGCGGCGCTTCCCATCCGTGAGCGCACTTCTCGCCCGCGAGCATGACGCAGCCGCATGGAGCGCTCCACGTCCGCCCGTCGGTGGTCTTCGGCCATCCGTTCACCAAGATCGGTTCCCACTTCTTCCTGGCGCTCATGCTCGCGACCGTAGCACGCGCGTCACTCCTCCTGCGTCTTCTCGTAGCGGCGCAGGAGTAGCCGCCCCTTCGCAGCGAGTTTCAGCATCGCGACGCGCGTCTTCGGCACCGGCTCGCCCCACGCCGCGGCGCTGAGAGCGAGGCGCGTAGGGGAACCGTCGGGCTTCGTCGCGGGGCCTTGCGGGTTGCTGAACATGCGCGTGAGGAACGAGCCCTTGCGACGCATCTTCGTCGGCGTGTTCGCGGGGCCCTTCACGCCGGGCTTGAGGTCCGCGCCGGTCTCGCGCTTGTACTTCTTTCGCCCCGCCGCAGTGAGCCCGCCCTTCGGGTCTTTCAGTGGCTCGCTCACGTCGCTCCCTGTCGCGTGCGCGTGACCTGCACCATGCCGCGCTGCGGTCGCGTGAAGTCCGAGGCCGTGACCTCGAACTCCTCGCCACCCGTGGTGAACTCGTCGCCGTCGAGCACGTAGGTAAAGCGCTTGTTCGGCGCCGCTGCGATTACCACATCGCCCTGCGTGTACCCGCCGCCGGGGTAGCTCTGTGTGATGGGGCCGATCTCGTACACGCCGGCGAGCGCGGTGCCGTCGCTCTGCGCGAGCGACCCGCCGCCGAAGTACGACCGCTGCCCGTCCGTGACCTCGACGACCTTCGGCCGCGGGTCAAGGATGGTGTCCGCCGTCGACGTCAGCGTCACGCCGTACGCGCCCACGGGGCCGCTGTACGTGCGCACGCGCAACGTCACGAGGGTCGTGCGCTGACCGAGCGTCTCGGGCACACGTCGCACGGCGCCCGCGATGGCGCGGAACGCGGCGAGCGCGAACGTATTGTTCGCCCCCACGTCAGTAGACCTCGACGCTCGGAGACGCGTTGCCCACGCGGGCGTAGAGCGAGCGCAGGAGACCCGTCACGCCGCACGCCGCAGCGAGCCGTTGACGGAGCACGTTGCGAAACGCCTCCGCTTGCACGAGCACAGAACCGCCCTCGCTCGCGGAGAAGAACTCGATCTCGTCGACCTTCTTCACGCCCGCGGACGGGATCTGTGTGCGCTGCTGTTGGTCGACGGTTTCGAGGTCAGCGAGGATGCCGCGCACGATCGTCAGACCGCTCTCGACCTCGACAGGGTAGGTGCCCGAGTGCGTGCGCTGACAGATGACGGAGATGTTGTTCCCCGCCACGTTGCGCACGGTGCAGACCTCGCGCGACCCGTCGACGTCGAGGATCGCGCGAGTGTAGGCCGCGAAGCCTGTCGCGTCTGCGAGGCTGATCGTCGTCGGCCCCGTCGCGGAGACGGTGGTCGTGGACGTGGTGGGAGTGACAGACGCCGACGACAGATTCGGTTGGATGACCGAGGTGTAGATCGCGTGGATGTCGATCATCGGCACGGCGCCGATGTCGAGCACGTTGTCGAAGAGCTCCGCGCGAATGCGCATGAGCTCCGCTGTCGTCAGCGTCGTCATGTCAGGGGTTGGCCTGCGTCCAGAGGTACCCGAAGGGCACGTACTGGTAGGTCGCGGATGTCACGTCGGCGGGGTCGGTCGCAGCGCCCGCGAGGGTCGCGACGACGCGGAAGAACAGCGCGGCGTGCGCCGAGATGGGCGCGCTGAGAACGAGACGCGTGGTGACGGGCGACGCGGTGCCGGTCGCCGTGGTCGCCGTGGCGCCCGAGATGTCGTACCACGTCGAATTGTCGAGCGACGACTGAAGCTTGAACGTGGCAGCGACCAGCGACGTGGTGATCGTCGAGGTGCAGAGCACGCTGATCGCGCCGGGGTCCGCGGTGTTGCTCGCGAACGACGTCCCGTTGCGGGCGGTGCCGTTCGCGCTGGTGGCGCTCGCGAGGGCCGCGAGCGAGGATTTCGTGACGTTGACGCTCATGGTCTGTGGTTCCTCGTGGTGGCGATCAGTCGGAGTGGATCGCGACCATGAACTGCTGGTTGAGCATCGCGTACCCTTCGTACGCGAGCCACATCGCCTTCGCGGTCTCGCCGTAGTTGTCGTCGCTGGAGAGGACGATGCGAACGCCGTCGCGGTCTCGCACGCGCCCGACGATCTGCGGCCCGAACATCACGGCGTGGTTGATGGTCACCCCGCTCACGGTCGACGTGTCGATCGTGTTGGAGTTGCTCATGTACACCTCGACCTGACGGCCGATGTTGGTGACCCACCCGTCGAGCAGCGGGTTGCGCGGGTCGGGGGGGTTGACGATGTACTTCGCCTCGCCGCGGTACACGGGGTCCGACAGGAGCTGCTTCGACTGCGCGGGGTTGACGATGAGCCGGTACATCCCGTCAGCGAACGTCGGGATGTTCTGCGACTGGAGGAACGCCACCGCGCGAAGGATGGTCTCGTAGTCGAAGGTGCGGTCGCCGTTGGTGATGAACGCGGCCGAGTCCGACGAGAGGGTGTTGTTCGGGTCGCCGGGGTACAGCGTCGCACCGCTCGCGGGGTTGTCGATGAGCGAGGCCACGCCAGCGTCGACGAGGTGGTCACGGTCGTTGATGAGGTGCGTGCCCACGCGCATCGCGAGCGAGTGGACCGACTGCATCGCCTGAAAGCGATCGATGCCGTAGGGCTGCGGGGTGGAGCCACCGCTCGCGAACGGGCCGGTGTACCGGTTGATGGTGATGGGCACCTGCTCGCCGGTGAGCGAGATGGGCGTGGTGCTCATGGACTGACCGCTGCCGATGGTGCGCTGCGCGAAGGTGTAGCCGCCACCGCTGAACACGGGGCGGTTGAGCTTCACGACGCTGCCGGGCTGCGTGGCGAGTTCGTCGGCGACGAGGATCACCTCGCCGCGCACATCGTCCGAGAGCATGAGTTGCATGGACGCGAGGTCCGGCACGGGGGCGCCGCCCGCGTTGGCGGGGACGCCGCGACCGTTGACCCACTCGAACGACGCGGGGTCGACGCGGAGTTGCGCCTGCGCGTCGGCCATGTAGACCATGCGCGCGTAGAGGTACTGCGACACGGGGGCCTTGAGCATGATCGCCGAGGTGATCTCGGTGAACTCGCTCGGGAGCCATGCGGGGGAAACGACGGGCATTGGAAGTCACCTTTGCGGGCGATGCCCGCGGTTGAATCGAAGCGCGATGCTGGGGTTGAAGGTCAGGAGGCGCGAGACGCGCGAGCGCGCTGGATCGCTTGGGCGTTGAGCCGCATGAAGGCGTTGGCCGCGAAGTTCGAGCCCTTCGCCTTGAGCGCCTCGTACTGCGCGAGCGCCGAAGCGTCGGGCGAGAGCGGAGCGGGCGGTGCGGCGGGGGCTGGCGCGGGGAGCGTGTTCGCGCCCTGCGTGACGACCTGCGGAGGCGGCGTCAGGAACCCGTGCGACCGCAGCGTGCGGATCTCGTTGAGCTGCGCGGCGGGGTCGTCGCCCGCGCGAGCGAGCACGTACGCCTTGGCGTTCTCGGGGAGCGAGTTGATCGCGTCGCTCGCCTGCGTCGCCATGACGCTGGTCATCGCGTCGACACGCGCGCGGAGGGCGAGAACCTCGGGGTCCTGCGCGGGCGCTGCGGAGGTCGCGGGCGCCGTCGGAGCGGCGGCGACGGGTGCGGGCGTCGAGGGCTGCGCCGCGGGGGCGGTGGCCTTCGGCGCGCGGTTCGCCCACGGGTTGACGTAGGGGACCTCTGCGGGCTTCGCGTCGGCCGCGTGGGCGGGCGCAGCGGGAGCCTGCGTGGCGGGCACAGACGGGGCCGCGGCGGGCGTCTGCGGGGCGGTGTGGACGTGGACGTTGATCGGCGCACCGGGAACGGGCGCGGTCGTCGTCTGCGTCGGCGCCGCAGCGGGCGGCGCGGGCGGGGTGGTGGTCGTGTCGCTCACTTGCTGGCCTCCATCGGGGGCGCGGCTTCGTACTCGCCGCTCGGGTCTTCGTTGATCAGGCGCTCGATGTCCGCGGCGGCGACCGCGGCGGCGGGCGACTTCGCGACCGCGGTCTTCACCGCGTCGAGTTCCGCTTCGCCGATCGCGTGCACGGTGACGTCGCCGTTGTCGCCGAAGGTGAAGAGCACCGCGCGCGCCTTCGACGCGCCGATCGTTGCGTCGACGGCCTTCACCGCGGCTTCGCACACCTCGCCGAGGACGTTCTCCCCGGCCTCGATCTCCGCGGCGACCATCACGTCACCACGCAGAGCATCGACACGCAGAAGGGCGCGTCGACGGGATCGGTCGCGCTCACGGTGGCGGCGGTCGAGAAGTCCGACGTGGTCGGCGTCAGCGAGATCGTGGTCGTGCCGGTGACGGTGCCGAAGACCTGCGTCGACCCCGAGCGGTACGCCTGGAAGAGATGCCCCTGCACCTTCGGCGTGTAGGTCTTGCCGTCCTGCGGGCCGATCGAGGACATCGCGGTCGCGAACACGATCGCGAGGGTGTCGGCGCCGCCGGTCACGACGACGCCGTTGTTGTCGAAGTACACGCGCACCTCGGCGAGCTGGACGCCGGGAGACGAGTAGTCGGTCGAGGGGTGGATGGTGATGGCGCGTGCGACGCCCGTGCGAGTTGCCATGTTGGTTCAGTTCCTTCGATGGGTGGTGGATCAGCCGCCCTTCGAGGGCGCGGGCGCCTTCGCGGGCTTCGGTGCGAGGGTGAGGTCGACGCGCGCGCCGTACGTCTCGATGAGGCGCGAGCGCGTGTCGCGGCGGTCGATGTCGACCTGCGACGCGGCGGTGATGTCGTACCGCGCGCGGATCGCCTCGACGTCGGCGCTCACGCGCGCGAGGGTCGCGGTGGAGTAGGAGAGCGAGACGGTGGCGCCGTCGACGGCCACGGCGGGCGCGTCGAGCGAGTGCTTCGGGAGGAGAGCGAGGATGGTGTCGGGGTTCATGTGTGGCTCACGAGGTGATGTTGACCAGCGCGCTCGCGACTGCCTCGCGTAGCGCACCCGTGCGAGTACCGATCGGCGTCCTGTACCCGGCCTTGTACTTCGCGCGCGCGTACTCCTCGGTGAGAGCCTTCACGCGGATGTCGCGGACCTTCGCGTCCATTCGCTTGAGCACCCACACGAGGATGAAGCCCGCGGCGAGGCGGTCGAGCTCTTCGGACGTTGGGAGTCGCGTTGCGCCGTCGAGTGCGTTGCGGAGTTCCGCCGCGACGAACTTGCGCAGCGTGCGGTTGTTGTCCGCGAAGTCGCGACCCTGTCGCGCGAGGATGTCGAAGAGACGTTGATTCGTCAGCCCGCTGTAGTGCGTGCCGGGAATCTCGACCTCGTACTCCAGCGCGTTCGACGCCATGAGGCGGATCACGGTGTCGATCTCGCCGCGCGTCGCAGGGCGACCGACGCGGGCGGAAGGTCCGCCGTCAGCGGCCACCGAACGGCGATGCCTCGGGCTTCGGCGTCACAACGAAGTCGCGCCCCGCACTCCCGAGGATCGCCTCCGCGCCGTCGTCGTCGACGAGGAACGCGCGCATGACGATCGCCTTCGCAGCGTCGCGCGGCAGTGATCCACCGGCCACCTTCTCGACGATCTCGACCATGCTCGCGACCTGCGCGCCGTTGAGCGCGGAGTCGGCCGCGGGCGCTGCGAGTTCGGAGAGCGGCTCTTCGATCGTGACCTCGGGCGCATCATCGTCGACCTTCGGCGCATCGAGCGCGGCGAGCGTCGACGACACCGACGCGTGCGTCGCGGTCTCCTCGCCGTCGATCGCTGCGATCTCTGCGTCCACGTCGCGCACGCCGAACATCGCCGCGACGGACTGAACCGCCGCGCGCTGCGAGAGCACAGGGCGCCCGCCGTTCGCTTTCATCGCCGTGTCGACTGCGGTCTGTCGATCGCTTGCCGACGGGTCGAAGTACGCGCCCCACGCGAGCGAGAGCGACGCCCCGATCCACACGCGCGAGGCAGCGCCATCGACGCCGTAGAGGCGCGAGAGCACACGCGACGCCGCGTCGTACGACGGAAGGTTGATCCCGCCCGCAATCGCCGCCTGCGTCGTCAGGAGTCGGAGCACGTCGTTGACGATGCCCACGAGTACCGCACCGTACTCGACGCGGAGGTTGTCCGCGACGTCGAGCATGGGCGCGTGCATCAGCGAGAGAGCGCGCGCGGAGAGGTCGCCGTTGCCGAGCGTGTGCGGGTCGACGAGGACAACGCCCGTCACGTCGCAGAGCACGCGACGCAGTTGATCGATCGCGCGGTCGATGATGTCCGCGCCCGCGCCGGTCGACTCCACCAACTTCGCGTCGCCGCCCGCGGGGAGGTTCCACACCTTCACGGGCGACTTCTTGATCGTGTCGCTACCGACGCCCGACCATCCGCGCATCGACTGCGGGATGACGGAGTTCGCCCACGAGAACGGCCCCGGGTCTTTCAACGTCGGCGCAGGTCCGGCCTGTCGACCATCGCCTTGCGGTTGGCCATCGGCGCCGATCTTCACCATCTGCGGATCGCCGTTGTAGAGGGCGTTCCGGTAGAGTTGCGAGAGTTCGAGATCGAGCGCTTCGACTTCGTCTTCGATCCCTTCGATGAGCGCGGTCCCGTCGATGTCCGAGGCCGCCGCCGTCGCGGGTCGCAGGTTGCGGACCCATCGAACGGGGCAGAACTCCAGCGGCGTCGAGACGAACGCGACGCCCGACCACTCGGGCACGCGCCCCTCCTCGAAGGGGACGCACGCATACACGCGGTCTTCGGTCTGCGTGATCTCGCGGCGGTACCAGTCCCACTTCTTCGGGTCGTCTTCGCGCGGGTGCTTGTACTGCACCACCACGCACTCCACCGACCCGTCGCGGCGCAACTGCGGCGTGCACCACTTCGACGGGATCAACTCGACGCACGGCAACCCGTTGACGAGCCCCACGACGACGCACGCCGAGGAGCACTTGAGCCCCTCGACGATCACCTGACGCATGAGGTGCGACGCCACGAGCGACGCGAGCACGTCGTCAACGAGCGCTTGCAGCGCGTCGCGTTCGGCGTCGGTCAGCGTCGCGCGACGCACGCGCTTGTCGACGGCCACGCGCGGGAACGAGCGGTCGCCGAACACCAGCGTCGAGAGGCGGTTGACTGCGGCGCGCGTGAACCCGACCTGCACCACGGGCGCGCGCTCGCGCAGCGGGAAGTCGTTGTTCCAGAACGACGGGCGCCCCTCGTACTGCTGCCCGTTGTAGAACGCTTCGAGGCGGTTGATGCGCCAATACCGCGGCGTCTCGCCGTACGCGGCGAGCTTCGTCGAGAACTGCGAGAGGTCTCGTTGTGCGGGGGTGGTGAGCATCGTCAGAAGTCGTACGATTCGTCGGGCGGGGTGAGCGTGGCGGGCGTTGTCAGCATGAGTTCCGCGAGTCCGAGCGAGAGCGCGTCGAGGTCGCCGGGGCTACGTCGCGTCGTCGCGAAGTCGTGCTCCGTCATCGACGTCTCAAGCCGCGAGTGAAACCCAACGTGCGAGACCGCGGACGGGCGTCCCGTCGTCGGATCGCCGTAGAGGTGCCGCGCCGTCTCAGCGCGCCCGCGCTTGTCGCCGCGAGCCCCGACGCGCACGAGGCGGACGGGGATGCGTTCGGCCTCGACGTGTCGCCCGGTCATCTTCGCGCGCTCCTGCGCCTCGGAGAGCAGCCACGCGCGGATCGTCTTCTCGACCATCGCGCCGCCGCCGTCGCTCTCTGCGACGATCGCGTGCGCGTGGTGCTTGCGGTACGCGGCCACCGCTCGCGCGGGCCAACCGTCGACGCCCATGTGGCCGCTCGCGTCGTCGAGCACGTACGCGCGACCGTCGATGCCGCGCGCGATCGTCACCACGCCCGCGTCGTCGGCCTTCGCCGCGTGCGCTTCGTCGCTCGCATTCGGGTCGACGAACACCTCGCAGCGTGAGCGCGGAGGCTCCGCGGAGAGGCGCCACGGGGTGATGTGCGCCCACGACCACAGCGCGCCGTCGACGCGCTTGCGGGGCTTGCCCTGCGCGAGCGACTCAGCGTCGGCCTCGGGCAGCGCGAGGAGGTGCTTGACCGCGCCCTCCAACGACCACCCGAAGGTGTCGCCGTTGGGCATCGTGCGTCGCGGGTTGAGCACCCTCGTCGCGCGGTCGTACGGCCTCGGCGCGGGCGTCCCATCGTCGAGCGCGAGGAGCGGGAGGTTGACGATCTGCCAGCCGTCGCCGAACGCACCCGCCGCGATGCGACCGATCAAGTCATCCTCGCACCATCGCGTGTGGATCACGACGACGGAGAGGTCTTCTTGACCGCGCTGGAGCACCACCGAAGAGAACCACCGCTCGACGTGCTTGCGCGTCGCGTCTGAGAGCGCCTCACTGCGGCCCTTGTACGGGTCGTCGACGATCGCGGCGCGAACGCCCTGCCCCGTGAAGGGGCCACCGACGGCGGTGAAGAGACACCCGCCGCGGTCGCCCGTGCGCCAGAATCGGAGGTTGGCGCGATCCGCCGAGAGTGAGACGCCCGCCCGTCGGGCGATGTCGCGCGCGGCGTGGCTCTTGTCGTCGCTCTGCTCTTGCTGGTACGTCGCGAACGCGAACGTCCAATCGGGGCGGCGACGCAGAAGCCACGCGAGCGCGTGGAGCACAGCCTCGGTCTTGCCGTGCTGTGGGGGAATCGAGATGCACGCGCGCACCCTCTCGCCGCGGGCGATGCGCTCGAACACGTCGAGCGCGGGCGCGAGGTGCAGCGGTGAGACGAACTGCGGCGAGACGCGCGGTACGAAGTCCACCAGCGACTCCGAGCGCACGGCCTCCCGTCGCTTGAGCTCCGCGACGATCTCAGTGAGTCGTGCGCGTGCCGTCTCCGTCAGCGGCTTCTTCGCCGTCGAGGAGTCGCTTCGCTTCTGCGCGGAGGTCATCGTCGGTCAGTTCGGTGACGTTGCGGATGTTCTCGACGTGCGTACCGGCCGCGCGGTTGCGTGCGACGTCGGCCTCGAACTTCGCGCGTCGTTCGTCGCTGCGCGCCTTCGGGTCGCCCTGCCGGTGCTCCATGAGGAACGCCGCCGCGCGCCAATCCTTTTTCGACGCGAGGCGGATCTGCGCCGCCATCCCGTTGGTGGCGTTGCCGTACGCGACGCGCGCCGCTTCGACAAGACCGTCTACGTCGGGGTCGGGGTGCCCGCCGTCGCGATGCGCCTTCGACCAGTCGCACCACGTCCGCCACGGGATGCCCGCCGCTTCGCACGCCGCGCGGTACGTCGAGCCCGCGAGGAGCGCGTCGACGACGGTGCGGAGCATCTCGGGGCGGAAGGCTACGGGGCGTGGCATCTCAGGCGATCTTCACGAGGCGCATCGCGCTCGCGGTTGGCGACTGCATCACGGCGTCGGGTTTGCGCAGCAGCGGTTGTCTGAACCGCTTGTAGTCGACGTGGTGGTGGTGGCGGTTGAACTTCCACACGAGCCGCGTCACGTCGGGGTGCACCGCCTTGAGCATCTCGCTCTTCGGGGCGGTGCCCTCCTTCGCGTAGAACTCGGCCGTGTTGCCGCCCTTCTGTTCCTGCGTCCATCGCTTCTTTTGCAGGAAGGCGTTGAACTGGATCGTGCACCAGCCCGCCTTCAGTTGGTCGAGCGAGAGGATGGTGTCTTCGTTGTACCGCCCGCGCCACCGGAAGGGGACGTCGTTGCGGATGAGGTTGCAAGAGTAGATGCGCGTGTTCGTCACGTAGGGCGGCATCCGCTGCTTCGCCGGGGCGAACATCTCGTAGTTCGGCCCCGCCATCACCACGTTGGAGTAGCGCAACACGAAGTCTTCCATCGCGCACCAGAATGCGGGTGAGAGCACCTGCACCTTCGCGTTCTGGTGGCATCGGTAGAACCGCTGGATGTTGTCATCCATCACCCAATGCCACGCGTGGCCGTTGGCGATGGAGTGATCCCAGATGAAGTTGCGCGCGGGGCCGGGGCCGGTGCTCTTCGTCAACCCG
>OFRO01000087.1_pt1 | contig 33166 bp, 47 predicted proteins | sample 1543091 | NCBI WGS metagenome assembly OFRO01 (sample SAMN07774217, study PRJEB24372) | wastewater metagenome | isolation source: Exp Tend NO 10WW | collected 2016-02
TCGTGGGTAAGGCGCTCTAACTCGTCGGTCAACGCGGACGCGCCAAAAGCGGCGCGCCGGTTACCTAGGTCGTTATGGGTCAGCTTCCGCACTGCGTATCGGCTCGTCACCACTTTGGTTCCGTCCTCAAACTCCACCAGCGCGGAATTCATGCGCCCCGTCGCTAGCACCCGGCACAGTTGGCCGTGTCGCTCCGGCAACCACTTCCGCCAGTTCCAGCGGTGTGTCATGTCCTGCCCTTCGCGGGACCGTCCGCAAGCGGCCGGCCCCTCATGCGGAGCGTTAGCGCCCAATTTCGCGCACTCGCTCAATGATCTCGGCCAGATCGTCAAGCTGCTTCTTCGCTTCGTGTTCCCGAAGCACTTTGCTGGTGCTGGCTCCGTCGCCCATGTTGCCGAGCGAAATGAAATCCCATGCCATCGCAAACGGCAACTTCACGGCGGTTTCGGTGGCGCGCTTCAGTAGTCTGAACATTCTTATCCTTTCGTAGTCCGGGCGCTAACCCGTCAATCCAGCGGGACGGCTTTGCCGCCCCTGATTTCTGCGTTGGGCCTCATCAATCGCACCACCCAGGCCCCTGCCCGCGCCGTTGCGGTTTTTCGCGTGGCTCGCGCCACACACCCCACGCAATCAGCAGCGCCCACGCCTGATACCAAGTGCGTTCGCCGGCCGAGTACCAATTCGGCACGTCCTGAAACCACTGATAGCCAAAGTTCGCAATCGCCAGTGAAAGAGCCAGAGTGAATGCTCCGAATAAAGTCGCATTGTTCATGTCGTCTCCTTAATTACCCTTGGGGCCCAACAACCGCATCGAGCGGACCGGGCGAAAAGCCGCCCGGCCCCTCATACGGAGCGTTATGCACATAGTGGTCAGTGCGCCACCGTTCCTGCCACTTGCAATGCTCACAGTGCGTTTCCTGCGATAGCCCGTCAATCCGGCCGCGGTTCGCGCATGCGTTGCAATCCACCCTCGCACTCTGTGCGGCCTGCCACCCTTCCCACGCCCACCATGCCGGCGTGTCATCGGTATATGGGTTCGTTTGCGTCAGTTCGTCCGCATCCCACCAGCGGTTAAATTCAGGTGTCATTGTTGCTCCTGTGCATAACTGTGCTTTCGAGCGGGACGGCTTCGCCGCCCCTCAAAGCGGCGTTCGGCCTCTCGTTGGCTTTTACCCATGCGCGTGCCATTTTTTTCGCATCAGCTAGCGCCATCGGCGGGTCTGAGTATGTGTTCATGTGCGCGTAGTACGGCAGGTTTGCGCAAATGCGATAGAGGCGCTCACAACCCTCTGGCGCGTACACCGAAAAAAGGATGGCCACCCCCACAACCGGATCACACCGGCCTTTTAACTCGTAGTCGAATTTCGGCTTGTTGATGCGTCGCCAACACCGCCTGTTGGTCATGTGCATCACTCCGAAAGAGGCCCAACAGGGCCATCGACACGGACGCCCGGCGATAAAGCCGCCGTGCGCCGGTCATGTTCAACGTTAGCCTTCGCATGTTCTTCCGCCGCTACCTGCGCGCTATAAAAGTCGCTGAAGTAACCGAGCCGGTCATCCTTGTGCCATAGCCCGTACAGCGTGCATAGCGCGCCCTCGTCGGCGGCGAATTTACCTACGCGATACTCGCCGGATTGCATGCCGTTCGTGCCTACGCGGTTCCAGTTCATGCCGCCACCCCATGCCGCCAGTCCCTCAACTCAGGCCGTCCGCGCTGTTGCGAAATCTCGCCGCTGCGGACCGTGATGGACTTGCCGCAGGCTTTGCACTTGTAGCGCGAACCATGTCCAAGAATCTTCGACTTGACGGCAGCGAAGCGCCGAAGCTGGCCGGCGCAATGTGGGCAGGATTTCATGCGGCCACCTTTTGCTTACACTGGCGGTTTTCCCATGACTCACCCAATGCTTCGGAGGCCATCTGGATCTGGATTGGCAGCAGGCACTCGCCGGCCAAATACCGCTCGCGGAGTTCGTTGCACCACCGCTTGTAATCGTATTTCTTCGACTTCACCGCTGCCGCTTCAAGCTGCCTTGTGCGCTCTGCAATCTCGTCGGCAGAAAGCTGCGGACCGCTCGCCGGCATGCGCTGCTGATTCGCGCCCCTGGCGTGCTGCCGGCACAGTTCGATAAACTCGGGAAGGTTCGGCGGGTATGGCCGGTCATCGCAGGACTTCAGAGCCGCGCCGATATGCTGCGCCGTGAATCCTCCGAGTTTTTCAGCCCATACCGCCTTAACGTCAGCCAGATTCGTTCCTTCCCACTGCCGGCCAAAGCTCGCGCCGTACAGCGCCGCCAATCGGGAAAAAAGGCGCTCAATCCACCCTTGTTGCAACTCCGTCGATAGCTGCCGCAGGGTGACGGTTTGCCCCTGTGAGTTCGGCAATGGTTGCACTGATCCTGTCTGCTCGGCTGCTTCCATTTTTCCCATTTGATCCCCCTGCCTTCTGTTCGAAAAGTCCCTGCCATCCGTTCGTGATGCTGGCGTTGATGATTGCGGCAGGTGGCTGGCCGCGAGCGTTGCACTCGGTCAGGAATTGCAGTTGCTTCAGCATCGTCGGTTCGGCAGTGGTCAGCTTTCTGGCCCTGCGGTAGCTGATCCATGCCGACCAGTCTGTCGGGTGCAGGCATGCAGGCAAAGGCATGGCGACAGGATCGAACCGAGCCGGCTTGTCCGGCGCCGGGTTTACTCCGTTCCCTTCTCCTATTCCCTTAACCCCTTCCCCTTCCTTGTCCGGCCTCTTTGAACCCCCCGTTAACGTATCGTTAATAGGGTGATGACATACTGTGTTTGTGTCCCTGTCCAGATATTCGCCAAGACCGGCAGGCCATTTCATTCCTGCCTCAAGCGGGGTTTTGTTGGCCTTCGTAGAATTACATCGCTTACACGATGTGGCTAGATTAAGTTCTCGATTTGTTCCGCCTTGCGCATAAGGAATGACGTGATCCAAACACGCGGCCCTGCGGTCGTTTCTCATATCTCGCGCACAATAAGCACACGTCCAGCCGTCCCGCTCATAAACCTTAAATCGTTGCGTCTGATTAAGTGGGCGAAAGTAAAGCGTTTTCTCTCCGCTTGGCGTTGGGATCTCAGATGGCGGCTCATCTCGCCCGACGATCTGATGGCGATCCCATGAGGTAATTGCGCCGTATGTTTCGCCTGAATGTTCGTATCTATGAATAAGCCCCTCCGCCTCAAGAATTGACATCGTTTGCTCCATGTCAAAGTCAAGGAAAGGTAGAACGTCAAGTTTTATGCGCCTTGGCCGCCATTCAAATCTCCCCTCCCTGTCGGCTATCACCCAGAGGCCGGCGAACACCATCATCGGGTACTTGCCAGGGTTCGCTATCTCGGCGTCTTGTAGCGCCTCATGGCGAAAGAAATCCGGCTTGATCGTTCTGATACGCGCCATTACTGGGCCACCTTTCGGCCATCAGGCTTGTTGAATAACCTGCCCTGACCTATATTGAAAGTATGGTCGGACGACACCCACTGACGAATGAGCCAACGAGCAAGCGAGGATTGCGAGAACCCTGCTTCGTCGCACTTGTCCCTGAATTCAATCCATTCGTCAGGGGTCAGCTTTACCTTGATTGTGATTTCGCGGCCCATTCGGTATTTGCAAATAGAAAAGACCCCCGACCCGTTAGGATCGGAGGTCAAATGCCGTCACCGCTTCCCGGGGGCGACGGCAGGGGGAGAATTTGCTCATGCTTTGTTAGTCCGCTTCGTTGTGGCAAAGTGCGCCGCCAACGTCTGAACCTTTGCAAAGCCAGGATTAGGGATTTTCCCTTGGGCGAATTTTGTGAGCCAGGAGTAGTCTAATCCGGTCTGTTCGCAGACCGCAGGCCAGTTACCCTTGCACTCGTCAAGACGCTGTTTGATGAAGTTGATTGTGTCCATATCCTCAGATTAGCAAATGTTTGATATACAGTCAAGCAAAAATTTGCTTGACTACATAGCAAAGTCTTGCTAGAGTATCGAACATCAGCACAGCACTACGACGAAGCAGTAACGGTTCCCTGGCCCAGCCGACAACCTAGACCGTAGTGATCACTGATAGCAGCGAGTAGTACCAAGCAACACAACATACACAGAGGGGAACATGGACTATTACTGGCACTTCAGCGCAGCAAACAACAAGGGTAAGCCGTGCCTTGGTTATGACGATGGCCGGATTATCGAGCCTGGCGTTACGCACAAAGTCAAGTGTTCTCCTGTGCTTTGCGAACAAGGTTTGCACGCAAGCAAAAACGCACTTGATGCGCTTCAGTACGCGCGGGGGCCGTGGGTTGCGCTTTGTACCTTGGGGGGTGAAGTGGTGCATGGCGATGATAAGTCAGTCGCTACCGAACGAACCTATCTATGGGTCGCAAACGCTGAACCTGTCATGCGTGAGTTTGCGCGATGGGCTGCGCTTCAAGTCTGCCACCTTTGGGATTGCCCACCTGTAGTTAAGCGATACCTAGAAACCGGCAACGAGGCAATTAGATATGCTGCTAGGGGCGCTGCTTGGGACGCTGCTAGGGGCGCTGCTAGGGGCGCTGCTAGGGACGCTGCTTGGGGCGCTGCTAGGGGCGCGCAAAAAAAGCGATTTCACAAAATGCTCATGTCTTTGGAGCCGAAATAATTAAGCAGGTTTTAAAGCAAACCGTGCCGGCGCGGATCACCGGCAAGATTTCGAGGGGCGCACCGTGAGCATGTTCGACGACGAAGAACCCGAAGGCTTCCCGCACGTTATTGATGACGCGATCTATGTCCTCTCTGTCGTTGGTCTTGTCTCCATTCTGTCCATTCTTATTCACATGATCTTTTGGGGTGAGCTATGAAAACGAAACATACGCCGGGGCCGTGGTATGCCGTGAAAAGCAGCAACAACGGATGGGAAATTTGTGGATTTCTTGGAGACTTGCCAGAACGTCGGAACATGGTCGAATTTACTTACGCATCCAATAAGCCCGTTCTTCTTTTTGTTGAGCCTTGGCATCAATTCCCTAACGAAAAGTGGAATGAAATGCAGCAAGCAAACGCGCGACTTATTGCCGCCGCTCCTGATCTGCTGGCCGCGTTGGAAATGATCGTCAATGACGGCCTTAGCACGTCACGTATCGCCGCAGGGCGTGCAGCAATCGCTAAGGCTCTTGGTAAGGATGGTGAAGCATGAAAACCGTACAAAACCGCTGGATTGATTGTGGCGAACTTGGTCAGCACAACTGCACGATTGAAGCGCAAATCTGCACGGACTTTCCCTCGGTTGATTCGATTGAAGTCCAGATCAAAGGCGAAACCGTCCAGCTTGTGCATCTGATGGGTTCTGAGCTTGAGTCCGAGTTGATCAACGAATTCGAGATTGACTACCGCGACTATCTGCGGGAGCAGGCAGAGGACCGTCGCTTTGAAGATGCGAGGGCAGCATAATGAAAATCGAAATCAAGTGCCGCTTCTCCGGCAAGGTGCTGTTTGAGCATGATGCCGAGAACAACACGCTGCGGCTAACAGTAGAGGCCGCAGTTAAAGCTGGCGCTTCCTTGGTCGGCGCTTACTTGGACGGCGCTTCCTTGGATGACAAATCGAAGCTAGTAGGAGCGCGTCCAATTCTTCAGATCGGGCCAATCGGATCGCGCTGCGCGTACTTTGTGGCGTATCTCACCGATTGCGGGATTCGCCTGCGCGCTGGCTGCTTTTTCGGCACCAAGGCCGAATTTGAGGCAAAGCTCGCCGCCACGCACAACGAAAGCGATCACGCCAAGGAATACCGCGCCGCTATTGCAATGATCGATGCACACGCTGAAATTTGGACGCCATCTGTCACTGAGAAAGCCGCAGAAGTTGAAGCGGAGGCAGCATGAACAACCAACTTACGGAGAACACTATGAGCACACCGAACACCATCACCATTGACAACGTTAAGTACGTCCGAGAGGACTGCATTACAACAAAGCCGAATGGGAACCGCGCCGTCATTGTCGTGGATCGCGGTTGGATTTTTGCTGGTGACGTTACCCGCGAGAACGGACGCATCAAATTGTCCCGCGCCTTGCATGTTTTCAAGTGGGAATCCGTTGGTTTTGCCGGGATGCTTGAGAACACAAAGAAAGCCGACCTGCGCAAGATCGCTGACGTTGACATTCCAGAAGATGCAGAAATCTTCTGTGTCCCTGTGAGCGAGTCATGGTGACTGTAACTAGGCCTGTCGGCTACGGCGACGGCGACGGCAACGGCTACGGCTACGGCACGGTTCAGCATAGAACACGGAGGGGTCAAACATGACCAACCTAGCCCGTCAAGCGGTTCGCCTGTACCCGCGTTCCTCCTACACATCGCGGACGGCAGTAAATGCCCTCCGCAGGGGATGGATGCGGCAAGTTGAATATCTCGGCCCGAAGTGGTTGCTCCACCCCGATAACTCGGTTCAGCGCAAGCAAGCCGGACACCTTGGCGACATAGCAGTGGCTTGTATTTGCATCCCGCTCGGCATCATTGCTCTGGTGCTGCTATGAGCGCATGGGACTTAGCCCTGCTGCTGTGGGATAACAAAGTAATAACGCCGCAATGGGCCGCACCTTCCTGCCTATGGTGCCACCACGAACTACCGGAAGGTCGCAAGCGGTTCTGTAGCCGTTATTGCGGACAGCAATTCGACAACAAGCGCGCACGCGAGGCTAACGCATTCCGTAGAACACAACTCAAGGCGGCATAGTCCCGCCGGAAAGGAATTGCTATGAGCAACATTGCAGTTATCAAGAATGAGATTTACGCGATCCGCGACACGTTTCAAGCACGGCTAACGAATCAATCCTTGTCGTTTGAGGTTGAAGCCGGATTCGCAATACAGCAGATGGAAGCGAATGATTACCTTCTGTCTGTTGCGATGGGGAATCGTCAATCGGTAATCAACGCCGTTACCAATGTCGCCGCCATCGGGATCAGTCTGAACCCTGCGCGGAAGCAAGCCTATTTAGTTCCACGCGACAAGAAAGTATGCCTAGACATTAGCTATATCGGCCTTATTGACCTTGCTACGCAATCCGGTTCCGTGGTGTGGGTCAAAGCTGAATTGGTCTATGAAAACGATGAATTTCAGATGGGCGAACCGGGGCAGAAGCCCAAGCACCTGTTCAACCCGTTCAGTAAGCAACGGGGGGAAGTGATTGGGGCTTACGTAGTCGCCAAGACTCCGAGCGGTGAATACCTTTGCGATGCCATGTCCATTGATGAAATCAACGCGATCCGTGATCGTTCGTCAGCTTGGAAGGCGTACAAGGCGAAGAACGTGACCTGTCCGTGGGTCACTGATCCAGGCGAAATGCAGAAGAAAACTGTGATCAAGCGTGCGGCAAAAATGTGGCCGAAGAATGACCGGCTGAATCAGGCAATTCAACACCTGAACGTCGAACTTGATGAAGGTCTGGAGTTCGCTGTTAAGTCTCGGAGCGGTGGCGCGGAAGTGGCTAACAAGTCGCTTGAAGAACGCAAGTCCAAGGTTAAGACGGAGTTGATTGCCAAGCTGGAATCAATCGCCACCACTGAAGGCGAAAAAGCATTGAAGGAAAAGGTCGCGCTACTCAACAAGGGGCATTTTGAACTGATTGCCGACGAGATTGAACGGATTACCGCAATGGCAAAAGAGTCCGACTCTAGGATCATTGAAGGCGAAAAGAAGGAGGCAGCATGAGCATTAGACAATCAATCGACTTCCACCATGTTGATACCGTGAATATCTACACCAAGAAAAGCGGAAATACATCTTGGACTAACTTTGTCCTGTCTGCAAAGGATGGAAGCGCGGTCGAGATTACCGTTTTCCACGATGACGAAAAGCCGATCAATCTTGTGCTTGGGGAAAGCAATGACTGAGCAACGCACCGACGAATGGTTAGCTCAACGCGCCGGGAAATTCACCGGAAGCAAGTTTGCTGACCTGCTTGCGCGAAACAAGAAAACCGGCGAACCGTTGAAGGCATACCGTGACCTTATCTGGCAGGTCGTAGTCGAGCGCATGAGCGGTCAGCCGGTTGAAGGGCCGGAAGGCTATGCACTCCAATGGGGATCGGATTTAGAGGCGTTTGCGCGGCAGGAATACGAACTGCTGACAGGTAACACGGTTGAAGAAGTCGGATTCATTCAGCACCCGTTGTATGAGTTCTGCGGGGTATCTCCGGATGGCTTGATTGGTGACGATGCAGGCATCGAAATCAAATGCCCGAAGTCAAGTGCAATCCATCTTGAGCGGTACATATCCGGAGTACCGGAAGAATACATACCGCAGATTCAAGGCTGCATGTGGGTGACGAATCGCGCGCGGTGGAACTTCGTCAGCTATGACCCAAGAATGCCCGAATCCCATCGAATACTTGTGATTGAAGTCAAGCGCGACGATGAATTCTGCAAGCGCCTTGAAGATGCGGTGATCAAGGCAGAGGAAGAAGCCAAAGCACTGATTGAACAACTTACGACAAGAAAGGCAGCATGAATCATGTCATCACTCAACAAAGCAATGATTATTGGGCGACTTGGCAACGATCCGGATATGCGCTATCTGCCGTCAGGCGAAGCGGTTGCCAATCTTTCCATTGCTACATCGGAAACGTGGAAAGACAAAGACGGAAACAAAAAGGAATCTACCGAATGGCACCGAGTTTCATTCTTTGGGAAGATTGCCGAGGTCTGCGGCCAATACCTGAAGAAAGGTGGATTGGTCTATGTCGAGGGGAAGATTCAGACTCGCAAATGGCAAGACAAAGAGGGCCAGGATCGCTACACCACGGAGATTCGCGGAGAGCGGATGCAGATGCTAAGTGGCCGTGCTGAAGGTGCAGGCAACAACAGCGAACCAAAAGAACCGCCCAAAAGTGGGAATTCTGGCGGCGGTCAAGGTGGATTCAACGACTTTGAGAACGATATTCCGTTCTGATCATGGCCGATTTCAAAAGCTGGTCTGCCGACAACTTAGCCCGATTCTGCGAGGAATCGCAGCTTGAAATAGTCAGGCTTAACAACCGTCACGCAAAGATCATCAGAACGCTCTCAGAGCTTGCCACAGCGTTTGATACGTTGAGCAATGAGCGACGGGTGCGAACCTCTTGTCGATGGCAACAAAGCAGCAGAACTAAGGAGCGGGAAGCTATGAACGAACACACGAAAGAGCCGTGGAGAGTTGAATTGTCATGGATCACAGGTAGCGACGGTAAAAGAATCACATGCCCCACTGCCTGCATGAGTCGTGACGATGATGAAAACGAAGCCAACGAACGCCGCATCGTGGCCTGCGTGAATGCGTGTGCGGGGATTCCGCTCGACTGGCTAGAGTCTGGTTTGACGGGATGCTTACAGAATGTGCGCGACGAACGCGATATGTATAAGCGTAGGAGCGAGAACAGCACTTGGCAGTGTTACGAACTGATGGATGTTTTGAAGGATGCACAGTCGGCTATCGCCACATGTGGGAAAGACTACGACTATGTGATGGGCAGGATCAACGCCGCACTCGCCAAGGTGAAGAAATGACGCGCGAAGAAATCGACATCCTCTGGCAGCGCGCATTGGGCGCGGCTGTTGCAGACGGCGAGCAATTCACCCGATACCACTTTGCCAATCTGGTGCTTGAGAAAGCTGCGGTGAAGTGTGATTCGATGCACGGCGAACGAAACGGTGATTGTGCTGACGTGCGTCTAGGAGTCCGGCCATGTCATTTCACCGGTTGAGATTGGGCAAGCAATTCGGTCTTTCGGTGGCTATCCCTGTTGCTTCCGAAGTAGTAAGCAAGCACTTGCTCTGCCTTCGCAGAAAGATAGCCAACAAGCGTTCCAGCAAGCACAGACTCTACCTTTGCATACCCTAGAAGGGTAGCGCCAACCATTGCTATAAATGCCCCTACGATAGTGAATGCAAGAATCTTGTTGGTGTTGTCCTTGGTTTGAATCTCACGGTTACGGGCTGAATCAACGTCCTTAACTTTAAGCTCTGCATACTTGAAGCCGCGTTCCTTTTCCTCGTTCTGGTATTGCAGTTCCAACTCTTTCAACTTGCTGAGTTGGTCAGGGGTAATCTGTCCGCTTTGGATAGCATCAGCAATCTTCTGTTGGGTCGGTTCCGAAACCCCAAACAGATTCCCAAGGGCAGACACAGCAACGCCACCTAGAGGCCCAAGCAAGGCCGTCGCAATGGTCGGCGCGATCTTTTCCAGAAAGTCGTTCATTTCACCCCCTCATGCTCTAGGCTGTAGTGGTTCCCATCTTGGAACCTGCCGCCCCATGTCCCGCCCTGAGACTCCCACCAAGCGCCAAGCGGTTCATGGTCTTTCGAGTCGGGAAGGAACGTGCCATTGCGAAATAGGTTCAAGTCGATGGCAAGCCGCAGCTTGTGGCACGATGAAGCGTTGCCGTAGCCCTTGAATGTCTTGAGTTCGCCAAATACTCGCGGATCTCGGTAGGCATCGCCTAGCGTTACCTCGTAGCCCATCTCCCGCGCCTTGTCGATCAGTCGCGCCACCATGCCGGCAAACCGGCTTTGTTTCTGGCGTAGGGTTTCGCTCATGTCCCATGCGCCCTATCACAATCAATCTTGTCGGCCTTCGTGTCTAGCTTTTCGTAAATCTTATCCAGCTTGGCAAACATCGCCGTTACCACTTGCTCGAATTTGTCTGTTTTGACGTAGCTCCCGGCCACCAATAATTCGATGTTCTGCACCTTCGCCACCAGTGCGCTTGTTTCCTCTTGCTGCTTTTTCAGCGCATCCCATACTGACTTCATCACCGCGCCACCAAGGAACGCGATAACGCCGAGCGTTGCGTTTATGAACATTTGGACCTCTGGAGACATGCTTATTCCTTTCCCGCTTCTTTGAGCGTGGATGCGTTGAAAATCTAGCCGTGCCACCGACCAGTGAAGCAGTGCAGCGTTTCATGCCCAAGCGTTTCAAGCGGAGGATTGCGGTATGTGTAGATCGTGCATACCGATCCCATCTCGGCACAGGCAAGAATCTTCCGGTCCTCGCCCGACCGATGGCACGCGGCGTTTAGCTGCGCCTCGGTATCGACTTCCTTCCACACGATAAGCGCGGACTCTTTCGTGTATTCCCGGTTGACCGGAGTTGTGAAGGTATCGCCGCAGCCGGCGACCAGGCTACAAAGGCAGATCAGCAGGTATCGCATCGAACTGTTCCTTGGTTATTTCCGGCCATCCACCGAAGTGCAGATTGCGCTTGCTGTAGTCGCCCTTATGCACCGTGACATAGGGCGTTTGCAAATCCCACTCGGCCACCATGACGAACTGTGGATCGTCCAGCATTTCAGGCAGCGTTCCCATGTGATGCAGTTGCTCGGGGCCAGCAATGAATTCCTCGCCCCGCTGCACCGTGCTGCTGATAGCCTGCGCCATGCGCTCAGGCTCAGTGCGGCGTTCTTGCTGAATGATGATGTGGTAGTTAGGCACGATCCACTGCTCCTAGCTCAGATTGCGACAGGTTGCGAGTCCATGCGAAGATTTGCCCGACAGGGCCGTTGAGGACGGTTGCGCCATTCAGATGCCCTACTTGTACTTGTGTAACAGTTGGCAGCGTAGCAACAGTGTCTTCTGTCTGTGCTGTACCGTCTAAGTCCATCTTGATCGAGTTGGTAGCGGCAGAGTAAGCGGCCTTCGACGTTGCCGCGGGAGTGTAGGCATTGCTCGCCGTAGTCTGCCACTTGGACACGCCACCATCTACGCCGTCGAACCGGACTGCCGTTGCGGATGTCAGGTTGATGCTGCTGTATTCGTTCGCCGTGTTGTCAGACAGCGCAGCAACTGTTCCTGCTGTAGCAACCCCAACCCCACGCGAGAACGTAGCCGCCAGCGTCTTGATGTTCGCAACATCTGCTCCGGTGTAGGTCAGCACATCAGCATTCCGCGCTACTGCGACGGTAGTGGTCGGGATGTACGGAGTGGCGAAGGAACCGAGTTCGAGTTGTGCGCCCCATACATAGACGCCCTTGGTAATATCACCGAGGAACGATGAAATAGTGTCACCTGTCGAAGTGCCTATTTGGATATTAGCGTTTGCCCCTGCTGTGAAGGTCATGGAGCAACGATACCATCCGTTCCCGGCGTCTACGATTCTCGCTGAAGGACTTCCCGTTCCGCCCACCGTTCCGACCACCCCGTTTGTCAGATCGAAATATGCCGTGGACGTGACAGAGTTTCCTTCTGTAATGTACGCCCAAGTGCGCCCCGCAGCTTTGAGGTAAACGCTCGTCGTATAGACACCTGACGTTCCGGCAACCGTGTTATGGATTGTGTGTGTGGTGTTAGTTGCGGCTTCAACAAGTTTGTCGGCTGTAGTCGTTCCGTTAGGGGAGACAACAGCGGCATTAACGGATTCAGTAGTGTTATTGTTACCCCATGTTGTCGATAAGTCCTCACTCTGCAAACACAAATTCGTCCGCGCCTCCCAAGGCACATAGCCTACGAGGGGGTAGCTGCCAGAGGTCGAGATAGGATTCCCGCTGCGATCTGTGTCGTAGCACTTGACGCCATCTACCATGCTGCCGTGGTAGGCAGGGGCGCTCTCAACACCTACACTGACATACGGCCGGATTGTGGTCTGGTCGGTTTCGCCGGTGATGTCGTTGATCTGGATTTGGGTTATCTCAACGGTTCCTATCGCTGTCCCATCCCCGCCAATCCCGATACGATTCTCTAATCCAAAATCAATCGCCTCATTGGTCGTGGCCCCTGATATGGTTATGGTGATTTGCTGGTACTCGGTCGTAAGCGCCACAGACTCAACCGCTGATGCACCAGATGCAACCCCATACCCACGAACACCAACAACGGCTTTACTTCCATCAGAAGATTTAACCAAGCAACTACACTGAACCTTAGTTCCCGGAATAGCGAGAGACCGTTTGTATCTGTACGCGCTCGCGTTGGTGAAAACAACAGAACCAGCGGTCGGAGTCGCATTAAGTGAGATTCCAGTCGTTACTGAAAAGTCCTTCGAGGAAGTCGCCAGCAGATTCCTCTCCCGCCTAGCCCCCTTAAACACCATCTCCCCTGCCAGCGCAGTGAAGTCGAGATAGCCTGCCTCGTCCCACTTCTGGCCGGTTTCTGTGGTGGCGCGGGTGAAGCTGGGAGTAAGACCGCCGCGACCTATTACGGTATGCGTCAGAGGAAGCGCGATAGGCGCGCCGTCGAATAGCTGATTACGCAACGGCCAACCGTTGTTGTTCTCCATCAATCGGCGTTTGCGGTCCATTATCCGATCTTCCGATAGACCGCAGTGATGTCGTAGGTAGCGCCTGAAACGCCACCAACCGAAGTCAGCAGCACATCGCCAATGGTTCCCGTAACCGCATCGCCGGAAGTGTTCGGGTCGACGTAGCCGTCCGCGAATTCGTCGTAACCGTTGCCGGACATCACCATGCAAACATCGTCGGCAGTGTGATCGAACAGCAGGCGCACAGAGGAAAAGCCCTGCACCGACCAGCGCACCGACACAAGGCCGAATTTCTGAATCGCGCGGCCTTCGATAACGTAGGAGGCCCGAGCGATCTTCTGCACGGCAGTTTCGCCCGTCCCGTCAGAAATGCAGGTCATGTGCGCCGTGATGTTCTGCGCGGAATCGGTGATGGTTACTTTTACTGCATCGGCCATGATGGTTACTCCTTAGAAAGTTGCGATACCTACTCGCATCCAGGTATCGGTTGCGATGCAGATGTAGAGGTGCGACGAGTCGAAAGCGATGTTGCCAACGGTGCCAGGCGACGAGGCGGTAGCGGGAACGGGCGTGATGGTCGTAACCTGCTTCCACAGCAGATAAAGCCAACGGTCTTGGATCGGCTCATTGCTCGGCGGCGGCGGCGCTAGGTTTGGCATGTGACCCCAATAAAAAAGCCCCTTGCGGGGCTTGTGCTATGCTTGGTTGATGGATTACGACTTCGGCAACCTCCCGATACTACTAGGAACGTCCTGCGGGATTGCCTTGTGGTTCTGGGTCAGCGAAAAGATTACCGCTGCAACAAAAGCGCGGCGAGAGCGGAAGGCGGCAGAGACTCGACGGGTTCCTTAGCCTGTTCAACCAAAGCGGCACCAAGAGGCGATAACGCCCTCTTTGATTGAATCCTTGCGTTTAGGTACGGCGCTACCTTATTGACCTTCGGAATCATCTGCACCAAGGCGTTATTGCCAACCATCTCCAACAATCCACCAATCGCGCCGGCTGTGTTGGAGTTATTGACAGCAGAGCCACGCGGCTGAACAACGTCATACCGGCTAACTCTTGAGATTGCTTTTAGCTGTGCCACCTCTTCCGGAGAGAACAGCATCCCTAGCTTGCGGTCGCCAATGTTCCGGAGTTCGTCGGAAAACCCTTTGCCGAAGATACCTACATCATCTTCGCCCTTGATGGCCTTTTGCTTCAAATGACCAAGCACGGCTTGCCTGACGGCTTCCCTTGCGCCGGGGTCTTTTCCAACAGTCTTGAGCAGGGTTGCGGCGTCATCAAATCCGGCGCGATTGCTTCGTGATAGCACGAAGTCTTTAACGAAGCTTTCCGGCGTGTAGCCATCAAGAGCGCCTTCTATTCCTGGTGCGCTCTCTTGCCACTGGCGACGGCTACGCGCAAACCTGCGCGCCCTGTCAAAAGCATCCATAGCCTCTTGGCTCATGGTGTTGGCTTTGCTTTGTGCGCCGGCCATCAACGCAGGGTCTACCGCCTGATCGCCGCCAACAGTTCGGCCAACTGCCTTCAGCGGAGTATTTTCGAGCGCGTCACGAACATGACCAATCGCCGCCTTGGTGTTTCCGTCCTTGGCCCCTCGGCTTGCTGATGAAAGTACCGTTTTAAGGTTGTCGATTACATCAACGTTGAACGGAACCGGATGGCTTGCGCCGCCCATGTTTATCTGGCCTGCGCGGATTTGCTCTAGTAACGTCTGAACTTCGGGCGGAAGAAATGCCCCCTTGTTGTTTTCCGCAAGCTTCTTGTATGCGTCAAGGATGAATGCCTCGCGGTCGAGGTCCAAAGACCTACCGGAAGAATCTTTGGCGCGACCATAAAGCAGGTTTTCCACCGCCTTCGCCCTTGCGTCCCTCGCTTCAACCGCGCCCCTGGCTACCGTTCCAGCCGCATAGGGATCGTTGGCATAGGCTCCGTTCGCTCCAAGGCTGTTCAGCTTTTCTATCAGCGCGGCGTTGTTCGTGTTCTTGATGTTCGCCAGCGCGTGCAAGCTTTCATTGCTGCTATTTGCGCCAAGCTTTGCGGCGTTCTGTTCGCGGGTAATCTGGATCGGGTCAAGCGTCACTGTGCCGCGTGTAGGCGTTGCGCCAACGGCGGCATAGTCGGCAAGCCGGCCAATGACCGCAGGATCAACCGAGCCACCGACCTTTTGAGCCTGCCGCATTTCGTCCATAAGCTGCGAGCGGACTTGGTGCGGTAGGTCGCTCAACTTCATGCCCTGGTTGCCTAGAATCCCTTCAAGGCTGATGCGTAGCGCGGTTTCGTCGGTTGCGGGTCTGGTGGCGTTGGCAAATATGGACTTTGCCAAATTAGCGCCGCGCGCTACGGCAGCCGCACCCGCTGCGCCGGTAAAGCCACCGGCTAATGACGCAAGGAACTGCGCTACAGGATCGCCACCGTGTTCTTTGGTGTATTCCCCTGCTATGCCACCGGCAGCGCCGCCGGTAAGCTGTTGCGCTGGCGCTGCGGCCATTGACTCAAGCAAAGGCGCTGCGGCTTTCTCGGTAAATTTTGAGAGTGCTTTTGCTCCACCACCAAACGAAGCAACGCCGGCCATCGTCCTCGCGCCAGCTGATCCAATGTTTTCAGCGGACCCAACAGGCGACGGCAACCCAAAAAAGTCAGCAATCGCGGTTCCTGTGTGGCCTTTGATTGGATCGTTTGCGCTTCCGAATATCGCCTCTTTTCCGGTCTTTGGCGGGTTAGCTATCGTGTTGATGCCATACCGGATAGGGTAGGCCAGTGTGTCAAGCGTGTCTCCCACGCCCTCTATTCCGGCGCGAGCAGTCAGGCCAACCGTGCGGCCTATGGATTGCTCAGGAGCCTTGCTAGGCTCGGCAGACAGCGTGCTGATATATGTTGCAAGCTTCTTTGCGCCTTCTGCATCCCCTGCGGCGTCGGCGTTACGCAGCGCCGTATAGAGTGATTCGAGTTCGGCCACGATTAGCCTCCGTGCCGCTTCAAGAGTTCTTGAATGTCTGCGGGGTGCGCGGATTGCTCAGTGTCAAAGCTTCCAGAAGCGCCGCGTGACTTTGGTTCGACCTTTGGCTTTTTGACGTAGTAATCGCCAATAACCCTGCCGGGGTCTAGCCCGTAAGCCTTGGCCCTTGTCGAGTAATGCTCATCAAGTCCCTTTTGGTTTTGCTCTGCTGCGCCATAAAGCTTTTCTGCCACAGATTTAAACTCGGCAACTTGCATAGGCGTAAGGACTTGTCCTTTTTGCATTCGTTGCCATGTGTTCTGTACGCGGTCAAGCGTTCCTGTTGCGGCGAGAGCCATACCAAGCTCGGATTCTCGTACCACCGAGCCAGGGTCAAGAAGCTTCATAAACGTGGTGGCAGCGGCAAGAGTTGCCGGCGCTGATGCGTTTGCAGCGTCAAGGCTAGTATTTAGCCGTAAGTAAGCGTCACGCACGCCAATGAAGTCTTTTGACTGCCCTTTGTGGTCATCGGCAAGTTTGTTTTCTGCATCAAAAACGTCCTTCATGCTTGTGAATCCAACAACCTTTTGCGGGTTCTGTTTGTCTTTCAATTCTTGTTGTTTAAGCCGCGTTTCTGCTGCGGTCTTTTGAATATCTTGCTGCGCTGCGGTAATAGCTAGGCGCTCTTTATCGCGCTTCATTCCCGCTTCCATGTCATTCCCGAGGCTCAGGCGCGAGCCGTCTGCCATCTGCACCGTAAAAGGATCGCCGGCCAGCCGGTAGCCTTTCATCCCGCCCATTTCAACCGGCCCCGACTTGTAATCAAGCGCCGGCTGCATCTGGCGCATGAGCGCGTTAGGCTGCGCGAATTCGTCCAGGCTGGTTACGGCACCCGTTCCCGAGTTCTGGATATAGTTCTCGGGCATGGCGGGAATTGAAGCCGTGCGTGCCAGTACGCTCATGTTTTCGGCGTCAGGGTTGCCCATCATTGCAAGCCGCTGCTTTTCGGTAAGCATGGAGTCGAGCCGGTTTGCCATGTCAGTAAACCCCATAGTTCGGGCTAAAGGGATCGCCGCCGATTTGCGAAATTGAGCGATAAATCGGATTCATGCCGGGCTTCTTGCTGTTCATGCTCATTTCGCCCCATCCGAGTTGCGCGGCATCGTTGTTCCGTTGAGCCGTGTTGTAGGCTCCAGATTGCGCCGAGAATTGCGCGGTGTTCGCGTTCTTGTCGCCAATGTAGCCTTGTGCGTTCTGCCCGTACAGGCTTGCAAGCCGGTTGAACTGGTTGCCGTACTCCTGCGATGCTTCGCCCTGTGCGTAGTCGTTCATGGCCGTCAGGCGGTTGCCTGAGTTGAGCAAGCCCTTTGCACCCAAGGACCGTTGCAAGGCTTCCATGCCCTGCCCAAGCCGGAACTTGTAGGCTGCGGATTGGCTGATCGAATCGGGATTGTCCAGCAGCGCATTGACGCGGTTGCCTGAGTCAGTCAGCGCGGAGTCGAAGCGGTTTTCCGCGTTGAAGGTCGGTACAGCAAACGGGTTGCCGCGAGACATGGCCGACTGCAAGGCGTTGCCGGTCAGTTGATCGCCCTGCATCTGTGCGCGGTAGGCCGCGATCTGTGCAGGCGTGCGGGTAATCACCTGCCCCATGCCCACGTTTTCGCGTGCGAGTTCTTCGTCTGTGTATGCCATTTAGACCACCTCTATTTCAAGTGCTTCAAGGCGCAGGAGCGCGTTCTTTACGTGCAGCGTTTCAAATGAGCGCCGGCTGAACTGCCCCAGGCGCGAAATCCGCGAGCGATTGGCCGACAGATTGACCGACCGGAATCCGGCGAAGCTGGCGAAGTCGTCGTCGGTGTAGCGAATCACGGCAACGGAATCAATCTTGTCGCCCACCAATTCAACCTCGCCCATGCTCTTAGGCTTGGAGCTTCCGCCGTCAAACTTCGGCGTTCTGGCTCGCGCAGCAATAGCCCCAACATCATCACGATAGGCCGTCTGATCCATCACGAACAAATTGCCGTTGGAGTAGTGCTGCATGTACTGCACGCCGTTCGCTCGGGTTGATGCGAGGATCGGGAACCATGACTCCGAGTATTTGACGCAGGAGGCCGAGCCGCTGAACGCTGAACCTGTGGCCTGCACGGTGAAGGTGTTGGTCGTAACGCTGGAAACGACTTGCCAGCCGTCGAAGTATATCGTTCCGGAAACTAGAACAATGTCGCCGTCAGAGTAGCCGTGCGCCGCCGAAGTCACTACGCCTGCCGCTGTGACCGCTGTAATGGTCTTGGTGATTTCGGAGGAAGTCAGGTAGGTCAGGAAAGACCATTGCTGCGTCGAGAAGTCGTAGCACAGCGACACGCCAGAATTCACCAGCGTCAATCCGTAAAGCATGTGGCTTCCTACGTTGGCATTCCACGAATACACCAAGGCGAGCGAGTCGGCGTTGAGTATCTTTTCAACGGAATCATTGCTGATGCGCTCGGGAGCCGTGCCGTTGAGCCGGAACACGGACCGCCCGAAGCCGTCCCGCGTCTGCCCCATCCATACGATTGTGCCGGCCATCTCTTGCACGGAGTCCTCGGAGGCACAGCCAACCTTGAAGGCGGCATTCTGCACAGGCGAGAGGATCGACCCCGTAGCGTTCGCGGCATCGTAAAAGAACTCCGTCGACCAACCTTTGAAGGCCGCGATGTAGTTCTGAAACTTGGCGAGATACACCCCGCTATCGGGTTCAATCTGCGATCCGATGAAGTCCAAGGCACCCCAGGCTGAAGCATCCTCGAGCGCGGATTGGTAAATGTCGCCGTTCGGCGTCATCACAAAGAATCGACCATCGAGAAATGCACACCCCCGCGTCGTGTTGCCAGGGTAATCCGCGTCCGTGATCTGCGTGAGCGTGTAGCGATTCGCCGTGTTCGTGGCGTAGGTAGTCGGTACAGTGCCGTCCTCAAATTGACCCCATGCGATATAAACCTCATCGCCGGATGTAGCAAGCTTGATCCCTGCTTGTACCGTACCGGACGCAGTGATATAGGTGTCGTAGCGCACCCATGCGCCAGTTATAGCCTTCAGCACCCAAGTTCCGTCATCGACAGCAATATAGACATTGCCCACACCTGTCTTGCGCTTGATGTAGAGCGAGAACACACGATTCAATGTGTCACTAACCGCGACAGATTGGAGCAGCGTTGCATTTGCTCCCGTTGCTGTCATGGTGAAGGCTTCTGTACCTGCACTCGGGTCAGTCTGACCACTAGTAAGTGTACAGCTTGTCGGAACCCATGCAGGGTTTGAGAACAGTTGCGAATAGATTAACTGATTCGCCTTCTGTACCATGTAGTAACCGGTGGTTTTAGTTTTTAGAAATAGCTGGCTCATAATGTGGATTGCGCGAAATCGAAGTGTGTGCCAGACACAGTGCCAATAGTTACTAAATTGGGGATTGAAGCAGCGCCGCCATATGAAAACGTAACCAGTGCGAATCCGTTTCCGTCTGACCCTGCACCGTTCCAGATGTCATCTACTAATGTCCCAATAACGTCCGTCTGGGGTAAATCAAAGGTGTCCCAGGTTTCGCCATTGGTGGTTGTTAACCCTATAGAGATAGGCGGCGCACTGCTGGCAACAGATCCGGTGGTAACGAATCTATAGCTATTACCAGCACCTTTCGACACATAATCAACAGGGGGGATCGACATTGATTCCCAAGTCATCCCAAAATCATTCGACACAAATGCGCTACTTGTCGTTGTCTGTACGTTATACGATGAGGGAAACAGGAAAACCCTGTCACCAAACACTCCGAAACTATATCCGTTGTTTGTGTTCAACCCCGAGATTGCCACTTGCGACCATGTAGCGCCCTGGTCTGCTGAAATGCTTACAAAGTCTGAAGCCTGATACCGCTTAGGCGACACTAGAAGCGTGTTGTCTATAGAACAAATGCCACCGTGAGATTCGCTGGGTAGCGTTACGTCAGACCAGGTGACTCCGTCAGCAGACACGGCAGCAACAGTTGAATCAGCAACAGTTGCACAAAAAGCCGTGCCATCCCACGCAATCTCACTCCATGCGTGTGTCGAGGACATGGTGCGCTCAGTCCATGTGATCCCGTCTGGAGATGTCGCGCATTTGTCCGTGGCAACGTTTCCTGCAATCGCACAAAAGACGGATCCATTCCACTCAACGGCACACCACCCCCGAGAGACTGGAAGCGATGTTCTACGCCAACCCTTTCCGTCTGTCGATATGGCCGCGTATGCCGTGGAGGCAGCAACGCTGCAATATACTGTCCCATTCCATACAGGAGCAGCCCAAAACGAACCGGCAGTAGGCATCACGCCGCTAATCGTCTCAAACGGACTCAACAAATAGGCAGTTGTACCATAGACCCCGATCAATTCGTCGTTGAAAACTACCAATCCGTTACCTACCCCACTAAGATCAACTTGTAGGTTCAACCCTGGTCGAGTCACCGCAAGCTCACGCCCTCCGTCCGACTCCTTCAACATGTTCGTAAGACGTGCGTCCTTATTAGCTGCACCGTCGCGGCTAACCAGCGGGGAGGCGATTGGGAGGCGCACGCTGGCTAATCTCCTGACATGAAGGCAGCGTAGGACGATCCAGACTTGCCCATCACCGCGTTAGGCAGATCCATCGTGGGAACGACTTGGTTCGTGTTCATCACAAGTTTCTTGGCGCGGTTGTAGGCTTGGCGTGTATCTGGATTGACCGGCCGGCCATAGCTCGGAGCCATGCGAACAGCAAGCCCGAGCATCAGGAAATCTTCGTAGCCCTCGGGCATGTCAATCTGCGTTGTGGTCGCCGCGAAGTTCTTCACCTGATTCAGCACTCGCATTTGCAGCGTGCAGCCGGTCGAGAGCGGGTAGCAATAGACCGTTCCATTCGGGTAGGTGCCTTCGTAGTAGATAGCGGCAGTATTCGCGCCCGTCAGCGTCTTGAGCGTCAATTCGTCGTAACGCTGATTGTCGATGACCTTGACGGGGTAGGTGATGCCCAAACGAGTCACGACGGCAGTATCAATCCGGATCGGTCGCGCTGCGGTCAGGTCGGCACCCGATGGCCCGATAGTGAATGACGTTTGCCCGGTCATCGACATACTGTACTGCGAGGCGTAATAGGCAAAGTCATCGTTATTCGACAGCGTATCACATAGCCTGTTGAGCATGCGAAGGCCGTCCGCGTACATCGTCGCGGAGGGAGTCTCGCCTTCGGAGATAATCAAATTCTCCTTGAGCGCGTCCTCGATGATTACGGCGGCTGTGGTTGTGGTCATTTTTTCACCTGTTTATCGCTTCCATTCGCCGGGCTTCCACGGCTGCAACCCGGTTGCCTGCCCGTTGCGCTCAAGGATGCGGATCATTTCGGGGTCGAAGGCGACGAAGTTAGACGAACCTTGACCGGCCCCGCGTGAGCCGCCGTCTAGGTAGCGGATACCGGGGATGCCTGCTTGCTGTAACTGATCGGATGACATCCCGAATCTTTTCCCCGTTTCCAAATATGCCCCGTCCGCTTTCTGTACTACCGGCACTTTGTTGTAATTCGATCTAACAAGACCCTCCCAAACATCTTGTCCATATAGTGAATCTTTATATTTATTCCCGAGTATCGGCTTCAATGCCGCCTGCACTTCCGGCGCCTGCTGACTCAGCGGCTTATCCCAATCCAGAAAGCGGGCTACTGCTTCGTCGGGGATGTCGGTTTTGTAGAGGTTGCCGGGATCAAGATAGAAGTCCGCGGGATTCATTGCTTTAGCGTGTTTAGCTATATCAGCACGTGACGACGCCTCTTTTTTGATATGCGAAGCAAGTTCAGGATTTGACTGCATGAAACCAAGCATTTCATTGGATGCGTCATCCCAATATTTAGCGGCTGCTCTGATAGCGTCTTCCGGCTTCATGCCGCCCTGAATGTTAGTTATTACGCTGTTATGAGCATTAGCAAGTGGCCCGTCAGCCGGAATCGAATCCAGTTTTCGTCCTTGAACACTTACGCTTTTGGACAGTTTTTCTTGATAGCCTTTAGCAACATCCGGCGACTCAGCCAAATACAACCCATGCCCGTAAGCCTGCGCCCCCTCGCCCGTTCCAATCTTGTCTAGACTGAACTTGTCGAACTTGTGCGGGGAACCGTGCCATGCGGTCATGCCTATCGGTGCCATGCCTGCGGCCATCATCATCGTCTGATACGCCTGTTCCGCTTCCGGCGTGTCGCGCCCTGCGAGTTGATCCATCAAGCCGTTCTGCGTGCGCTTGTGCCAGTTCGTCGCGTCTTGGCTCACCTGTGATGCAGGGTCGAGAATTCCCGACAGGTAATTCGCCTGCTTTGCAACCGGCTCAGTCTCGGGATTGAGCGCACCACCCGGCAGAGCATCACCGATGTATTGCTTGAGCGCATCCCAAAGACCGGCCATGATTTCCTCGTTTGAAGTAGCTTTATAACTACCCCCCCTTGTGAGGGGGTAGCTAAAAACCACCTGCCGATTAGCTATACAACTGCATAATCGGAGCTTTGGCGGTGACGAAGCTGGTCGGTACGGTAATACCGGCAGTCAGAGTCGTCAGGGCAGCAGCGAACGAAGTAACGGTCGCCACTTCAACGGAGCGGGGTTCCGCACCAAACGCCGCAAGAACGTGGCGCGGGGTAACGGTCGTGCCGTCAAGACACAGGCCAAGGAAGTAACGGCCAGGCGGCAGGGTGATCGGGGTCGAGAACGCAATTTTCTCAAACACCGAAGCGCCAGCCGCGTTGGTCGTGCCAGCAATCGCCGTGTTAGCGATCAGCTTGCCGTTAGTGTCGAACAGGAAAATAACAGCCTTGTCCGTACCGACACCCGTACCGTTAAGGTACGAAGCACCCGTCCACGTATTCCAACCAGGCGTGAAGATTTCCGTCACGTTGGTCTTGAATGCGGTCTGAGCAACGCCGTTGGTTTCGTAGCCGGTCAGGGCAGCGGAGCCAATCGGGATGTTGGAGACAACCGCAGGGCAGTACGTGCCAGCCGTGTAAGCACCTTGCGGAGCTTGTTGGGCGTAGGTCGGCTGAAGGGCCGGGTTAGGGGGAGTAGAACCAGTGCCGGTATAAACCGCCAGACCTTGAGCAACCAAGGCAGATTCGGTTGCGGCATCCAGTTCAACGATGGCACCAGAGATAAAATTGCCATAGGCGCGGGAGAGAGTAACACTCATGTCAGTTCCTTTCGATTAAACGCTGTAGTAGCGGCAGGACAGTTCGGGGTAGGTCTCAGCCCAGCCGAAAAGAACATCAAGGCGCATGATGGAGTTGTCATTCACCCCGTCATAGAATTCCGTAACCTTGATGTTCATGCCCTTGTAGCTTTCCTGCGCCACGTCGATAACGCCCTTGCCGCCGGGAGGTGCCCACATCGGCACGCAGGCCAGCGTAAAGGCATCCTTGTGGAAGCCGATCGACTGCGTGTAAGCGGTCGAAGCGGAACCCCAAATGACATACGGCGAACCGTTGGTCGGGGATGCAGTGACGTTCTGGAACGCACCCGAAGTAACGATCGACGGGCTGATCGGAATCGAAGTCGCGCCGAGAGCCACATCAGAGGTCACAACGAACTGAGCCAGTACGCCGGTCGATTGACGCGATTGCGGGTTGACCGCATACACACCCGGCAGAGTGATAACCGTACCCTTGGTAAGAGTGCCGCCAGCAACAGCAACCACAGTCACAGAAGCGCCGGTTTGACCCGCGCCGCTGATGTTGGTAGCGGTAGCCGCGCCGTTGGTATGAGTCGCGACGTTCTGATCCATCGAATAGGACAGACCGAGCGAATCCACCATCATGCCCGAGCCGTATTGCTTGCTCAGTTTGTCCGAGGCGTTGAACAGGCCGGCGAAGCCCTGAATGAAAGCAGCGTTCATCGACGGGTTCAGGATCAGGGAACGCTGCTTGTCACGCGGAGCGCCCATTTCGTCCAGGCGCTGATTGATGCCGGTGACGGCAGCGAGGGCGTTGGCTTGGGAACTCGGCACGGTGCCGGCAGTGTTGAGAGCGTTGAACGTGCTCTGGTACGCCATGAACAAGCCCTGGCGGTCGATTTCGTTGGCAACGGCAGCGACGGCGGCCTGCAACTTCGATTCCAGCTTGGTAAGCGACAAAGTGCGCTCGCCGGAAGTGAAGTTCAGATCCGCGCCACCCTGAGACAGGGTAATCGGCACGGTCGTTTCAACGGTCGCCTGCGGAACGGCGACACGGCCAGCGCGGTAGGTGTAGCGCGGCGGCTTTTTGATGTTGATGGTCGTGCCGGGAGCGTAGCCACGCGACATGTTGCCGGTGAATTCATCTTCCCAATCACGGTTGACGCTCGAACTGAAGCCGAGCATGTTCTCCAAAATCGCAAGGGATTCCTTGGCGACGATACTGCAAGTGACTAAAGTGTTGGCCACGATGATTCCTTTTTACGGTGCCTCACGGCATTAATGGAACGGTCGGCGCATCCCTGCGTTAGACCGTGTTCTTTACCGCTGCGCCCACCTCGCGCCCTGTTTCGCGCGTTGGGCGATGTATTCGTCCATGCTCGCGCTTCCAAGGTCTGAATTGGATGCAGCACCCCGAGAGCCAACCGGCTTCATCGGGGGAGGTGCTTTGCTTACCGGAGGCGCAGCGTCTAGCTTCGCTTCCAGCTTGCCAATGGCAGCAGCTTGTCGGGCAGGCGGCAGTTTCGAGATACGTTCAACTTCCTCGGGATTGCCTGCCATGAAGTGCATCAGCTTTGCAGGAGCATCGCTATCAACGAGCGCCGCCGCGATTGCGTGAGTGAGTGGCAATTCGTCAAAGGCTTCGCGGTCAAATCCGGCGATCTTCTGGGCTTCCCCGTAAATCGTTTCGGTCTTGTCCTGCAACTGCTGCGCTTGCTTTGCGCTTGTCTCGGCTCGGACTGCCTTGTCACGCTGCGCGATCTTCCAATCCGTCATGGCTTCGACGTAATCATCATCGTCCGCGAATTGCGAACGAGTCGGACGGTCGGAGCGTTGCGGCTCGGGTTGAGTCGGCTGCGGTAGTCGGCTTTCCAGCGCCTCGATGCGCGCTTTCATGGCCCTGCTTTCGGCTATGCGTGCTGCCTTAGCCTTTTCCTTTTGCACGATGGCGTCGAGTTCGGCCTGCGTGAACGTCTTTGCCGGTGCATCCTCAGTCTTTACTTCCGGCGCGGCCTGAGTTTCCTGCGCGGGAGTCGCAACCGTTTCCGTGGTTGCTGCCGGTTCTACTTCGGCCAATACTGCGCCTGCTTCGTCTGACATGATTACTTCCTTTCGGTCGCCTCACGGCGATGCGAAGTCACCCGATACCCTCGGGTTAGGGACTGCGGAACTACAAGTGCGCGGCAAGCATGAACATCACAAAGGCGACATCCATTTCTTCTACCTGCTGCTGCAATATCTCTGCCTGTAACTGAGCCTCAATCAGCAAGGATTGAAGCTCCTGAGCCTGTTTCTGTGCCTTCTGCGCCTGCTTGACCTTCATCGCCTGTTCAAAAGCATCGGCAGCAATCTCAAGACGGCTAATAGCGTCCTGTAACTCCTGCGATATGTCTTGTGCTTCGTCCTGAATCTCTGCGGCTTGTTCAGGTTGAGCGGTCTTGATGCGCTGGATGATCCCTTGGTGGCACTCGCCGCCGTGGTGTCAGTAGCGACGTTCGGAGCCGTGTTGGACAGGATGATTTGCCATGTATCCGTTTGGCAGTTTCCACCTTCTGCCAGTTTTTCGACTCCTAGCTGATATTTGACGTAAGCGGCCATTACTGCATCATCCCTTCGCCTTCGTCGTCCTCAATGGACCCGGTATAAACCGCTCCGCTCGGGGCTTGCATCTTGATTATCTTGCGCTTGATGATCCTCGGAAGCTCCATTGCCTCCGGCTGGAATTCGCCTTCAACGTCAGCGCGCAGCCCATCGGTAGCCGGTTCCTTGCGCGCCGCGAGCAGTTGGAAATACCCGCGCATTTCTTCGAGTTCTTCCTCGCTCTCAATTTCCATCTGAGCGATTTGCTTTTTCGTGTCGGCCTCAATCGCCGCTTTGCGTATGGCGATCTGCGCGTCAATTTCAGCTTGTTGCATGGCCTGCTGCGACTTGGCCTCAAGAGCGGCCATTTCGCGCTGATTCTTGGCCTGTTCCTTCATCATCTCGGCTTCGGTGCCTTGCTTGGCCTGTTCAAGTTGCTGCGTCAGTTCATCAATGTGCTGCGCGGCCATCTGCGCCATCTGGTCAGCCTGCTGCAAGTGCTGCTGCACCTCGGGCGGAATCTGCGGCTGGCCCTTCTTGTCTTGCAATCCAGGCGGTAGCGTCTTTTCCAGCCGGTCGGCCAGTTCGTTCGCCATCGGGAAATCGGCGGCGCGCATAATCAAATCGCCGGCTACCTGCATCAAGGCGGGATTGCGCGCGGCAATGTCCGACAGCGCGGCAAAGGCTTCTTGCCGCTGCGTCTGATACGCCGGCCCCGTGTCGATCACCACATCGTAGCGCCCGACCGTGGGATTGAATATCTTGCGGACTTCTTCCTCGGTCTGCCCCTGAGCCTCGGCGTAGGCTTGGCCTGCCGGGTCAAGGTGCGCTTCTTCTTCCTGCCCATCCAGCCCGAGAATCCGAACAACGCGGGGCGTGTCGTAATACTTCTGGATCAGGTCAATCAGGACTTTGGCCTCATACCGCAGCGCCCGAGCAAGGTTGTCAGGGAAATGGAAGGTTGCCATTTCGCCCTGCACCTTGAGGCGCTGAATGCCCACTCCGCTCGCGGCCTCGGACCTGATGCCGAAGTTCGCATTCTGCTGCCCACTGGCGGCGCGCATCTGTTCCGTCGATAGGTGCAGCAGATCCACTTGCGCAGCTGGCAGGATGGCCGGCGGCTGGCGCTCAGGCTTCGGAAGTGGCTTGCCTTCATCGTCGTAGGCGTTGTAGGGCAAATAGGCGCGGTTCTCAAGGTTCGCGGCCTTCCAGATGCTTTCATAGCCCTCGATGGCCTCGGTCGCCGCCATGTACGGCACTTTGTTTTGCAGCGCCAGGCTTTGGACAGTCTCGGAATAGCTGAAATTGACCATGCGCGCAGGGTCTTTGAGATCCCGCACCAAGCCCTTGCGGACTATCTCGCCGTTGACATTCACTTCCTTGCCGATACAAGCGATGATTGGCAGGTAGTCCCCGAGCCATTCCACCTTGTCGACCGGCGTTTCGTGCCCACCGACCAGCTTGCACCAAGTCCAGCGTTTTACCTTGGTCTTGCGCTCCTGAACCACCACCGCGCCTTGTGGAAGGCGTGACTTCAGCGCCGTGCTGCCATCGCTCAGGAGGCAGGCGGTATCGTCGGCATAGGTCAGGTAGTAGTAATCCGCAATCCGGACGTTCTCGTCGTCAAACCATCCGGCCATGCGCTCGTCGTTCGCCCAGGACTCGGGATCAATGCCGGGATATTCCCGCTTAAATTCTTCCTTGGTGATGTCCTCGAACACGAAGCCCCACTGAGCATCCGACTTGTCCAGTTCTTTGCAGTCAGGGTCCAAATAAACCATGTTCGGATTGCTTATCGGCTTGATGCGGAGGCACTGATTGAAGCTGTCCGGAGTCTCGTACTCGGTGACGATGCGCCAATAGCCCTCGCCGCCATAGATTGAATGCTCGGCGGCTACGTCGTGCGCGTCATCTGCTGCACTCGAAACCTGAATATTGCGGATCAACCCCCCAAGAAGCTCGGCGGTTTTCTTGTCGGCACCGTTATCGACCGGCGAAACCTTGATGCTCGGGCGGTTCTGCCGGATGCTGTTGATGACCTGGTTGCAATGCTGTGCCGTCAGATTGACCGTGAGGCATACGCGCTTGTCCAGCTTGCGAGCGTTGCGAATATCGTCCGGCCATTGCCAGCCGTTATCGGAGTCGCCCAAGGCGAATTTCGTGTCCTCAACGGCCAAAATGCGCGAACGGTCGTAATACTCCTGTGAACGCTTGAAGCGCTTCTTGGCCGTTTCGACGGTGCTATCTGCCGATTCGTCAGTCGTATTTTCGCTCATTGGGTTCCTGGCGCATCACTGCGGATAGGTTTGGGGGGCGCGCCATCAATACGACAGGCTCAGTCTGTATCGTGGCGAATCCGAATCGGGCATACCATTGTTCAAGCCAATCTTCGCCGTCAGGCATCAGCATGAGAACCACGCCCTCGGCGTCGGCTTCGTCGCAGACCTGAAGCAGCAGATCGGTTGCCAGCCCCATGCGCCGCAGTAGCTTGGGCGTCTGTAGTTGGCTGATTTCGATGATGCAGGCAAGGTGCCTGGGCAGGGCTTCCGATACGGAAAGCTCAAGGCTCGCGCCTTCGTGCCTGCGCTGGCCTAGCTGCATTTCGGCTTCCTTGTGTATTTGCGTTTGGCCGGCGCTTCCGCTGGCGGTTCAATCGGCGGCGAATCGACAGGCGGCTTAACTAACCACGCCTGCCCGAGTGCGTTTGCTTCCTTGCAATTAGCACCAGGCGCGTGATACAGCCAGCAATCAGGACAAAGCGCGGTAATCATGCCATCCACCCATGATCCGAGTGAATCTGATGCGATTCCGCTTTCTCTGCCGGCGTTTTCTTCTGCTTCACGATGCCAGGGAACAACGCGGCCAATGCCCATATTGCTGCGTCGGCGCGGTTCGGGCTTCTGTCCCCGGTATAGCCGTAGGTGCTGAAGGCGATCAACTCGTCCTCAAGCTCGCGCAGATACCCGATGTGCCGCACCTTGCCCTGTTCGTACAGCGCCGAGAACGGCTCCGCACGCTGAACCTTGCCGCGTGATGCTGTGACCTTGATAAACGTGGTCCGAGGCCGGCAGGTCTTGATGACATGCTCAACCATCGCGCCGCCGTAGTTAGTTTCCCCTACGATTGCATCGGCTGCATGGTTGTCGTAGGCGTCTGTCGCCACCCGGCCCCACGTTGCCGGCCCTGCCTTAACGGTCAAATCCGGCCCAATGTAGGCAATGCCATCAGTCCCAAGCCCCGCCACCACGATACCAATGGCGTCGTTGTCGGCGTTGTCCTGATCGTCAGCGCCAGAAGGATCAACAGCCACCACTACGCGCACCATGTCAGGCAGCACGCCATCGGTCACGCGCCAGCGGTCTATGGATTCCTCAGTAAATAGCGCGTTCGGCGTTGCATCAGCGAATTCGCCCTCAAGGAACCGCTTACGGCCCCTAGCTGACAGCGAAGCCAAGTTATTATCGATGTAGCCCTCGGCCAGGTTCTCCACGTTATCACGCGGATTGATCTGCATTGAGCCATAGTCATCGGGGAATTTCAGATTCTCCCGCGTGTCAGGATGCCGCTTTTCCTTGAACACGCGATAGGACCAATGCGCCTTGCTCGGCGGGTTGCAGTCGTAGTAAGCCCGAGGCTTCAACTCCGCGCTTTTGCCGTCAATCGTCTGCGTCGTTTTCTGCGCCAGGCGGGTTAGAGCCGTTTCCACAGATCCGTAGGGGATCTGGCTGCACTCGTTCAGGTACAGGGTGGCGAACTCCATGCCGAGGATTTTCTCGGTGCGCTCTTTGTCATCCAGCCCACCGAACCAGATTTCAGAGCCGTTCGGCAGCTTGGCTACCCAATCCGTGCGGTTCATTTCGTATTTGACCGCAGGGAAGCACAGTTCCATCACCTTCGGGAACGTGTCAGCCACTACGGAAGCCTTGACCGCGTTGAACCTGAATCGCAGGATGGCATGCCGAGACTTCGCCGCCTTGATCGCCCGAACGCATACGGCGCGGACAAGCAGGAACGTCTTGCCGCTGCGTGAGCCACCGAACAGCATGATGTGAGTCGAACCGCTGCCGAGCAGGTCGTTAGCCTGTTCCTGCCGAGCGGTCAGCTTAAAGTCGGCCATCAGCGCCGGCAAGTTGCACGATCAGCGAGCCGCCATTGGCCCCTGTGACTTGGAGCGGGAGCAACTTTGGGTAAATGGTTCCCCAAAATACCTTTTCGTTCTCGGGCGCTTCTTGCGACCAAGAGTACAGCCGATCGGCCCCGCCTAGCTTTTCAGCCGCGAGCGAGATTGCTTCAAGCGCCGTGCGGGTTGTCTTGTTTTTTACGCCCTTTACGCGGCCCTTGCCAGCATTGGGCGGTTTTCGGCCAGCAGGCTTCAGTATTTTGCTGTCCATGACTCCTGCTCCTTAGAGCGACCTAGGTACGTCCTAGTCCGTTTAGCGTCTAAAGGAGCCTGCCTCGCCCGAGGGAGGGTTCGGGGCGAAAGGGGAATAACGCGCCGAGGGGGAAGTGTGGCAAGGCAGGCTGCTTTAGATGCTGCTTATATTAGCGGATTCGTATATTCCAGTTTTACTACGTAGTGCTTTCTGTATATAGCGATTTTACTATGTACTGTTTATGCTACGTGCTGATTTACTGATATTCATGCTTTAAGCCGTGACCCATACCCCCTGACCTCTACCAAGGAAAGCAGGTTGAGACTGAAAGGGGACTACTCCGTATTGCCAGCATCCATATCGAGGATTAACCGCCCTGCCGCCCGAACTTTCTCCGGCGTCGAGTGCTGCAATGTCAGTACATAGCTGGTTTGGTGCGCCCCATAGAATTTAGGGGCGCGGCTTGGGTCAAGGCCCGGAGTCTCGTGGATTCGTTCCGATCTAGCCCACGATAGGCTGCATATATCCTTTGAGTGCTGCTAGGCGCGGAGTGCCTGAAATGCAAAAAGCCGCCGATCCGAAGATCAAGCGGCTTTCTTTGGGCGCGGGTGTGCTCGCCGCCGCAAAGGATACGGATTCCATTACCAATGTCAACACCTTTCGATTGTGCGGCGCGTCATTGGTGCATGCATTCCGGTGCCACCCGACGAACGGCCTATTGCCGCGCTCTCTCGCTGCGGTCTTGCAGCACTGCATGCCTAAAACGATCATACCGCAATCCCCCTCCGCCGCGCCTCAATCAAAAACACCGTGCATCCCTCGGCAAGCATCTGCGAAGGATTCCCGCGAAACCTCGCTACGTCGCTAAGGTAGCGATTCCAGATCGCCAGGACATGCCGCGCATGGCTTCCGTCCCTGCCCATCTGGTCAAGGATCGCGTCGGCTATGGCCCCGGTTCGACGGTCGGCGGCTTCGACCAACTCGTCAAAACTGTCCTCTGTCGATGCGCCGCCGCTCACCAGGCCGGCTGAACGCTTCGGATAGCCGAGCGTTACCGCGCCGCCTTCATTGCGCTTGTACTCGCCCCAGATGCACAGCACCCGGTCGGCCTCAAGCGGAATTACCCACGATTGCATTCTGTTTCCTTGTAGAGCGGAGTCGTTTTCGCCGGCTTCGTCTGTTCGCCGGAAGCTCGGAAGTCGATGCAGCGCATATCGCGCAGACTGTGGAATTTGTTGCAGTACGCTCTCCATTGAAGATATTTCCTTTTTTGGGTTGAGTAGATGCAGCCGTTGCAGGATCTGGGTTCATTGGTCACGCTTCAATTCCTTCAATTTCCAGCGGTACAGGTCACGTAGCGCCCTCAGTTCGTCGATTGAGTGCTTGCGCGGCTCTTGGTCTGCCTCTAGGGCTTCGACGGCTTGTAGGCCGATTCTGGCTATCAGGCCGATGCGGTAGTTCAGCAGGTTGCCGCTGAGGTGCGTGTTGCATGGCTGGCACTGCTTGTGGATGTTGGTCGGATCAAATCGGAGGTTTGGCCGCGCCCCTGTGGATAAATAGTGCCCGGCGTGGTACTGGCCTTGATGGTGGCGTCCGCAACTGATGCAGGGTAGGTCTTTGTCTCGCTCACGCACCCAGGCGTTGACCGCTTGCTGCGCTTCCCTGATCCAGTCGGCGCGGCGCTTTAGCTTTTCCTTCCGCTCCCGCGTTTCAGCTTTCACCTTCTTTGCGTCGGCGTCGGCCTTGCGCTTCAGAATCAGGGCGTGGCCGCAGGACCAATCGCAAACCGATTGCATCGGGCGAACCGGCGTGAATTGCGCCTTGCAGTAGCGGCAGCGTTTCAGCTTTAGCGGTAGGCGCTCGGGAGCGTTCATTCATTCACCTCCGAGCAATCGCCATGCGACTGCGGCTTGCTCTCTGAGAACTTGGCAGGCGTAAGCATCCCACTCAACAGCGACAACTGGCGTGTGACCGAGAATGAGGTCTGCAAGGAGTCCGCCACCAATTCCGGCGAATAAGTGCATGGTTCGCATGTCACGCAGTCATCCTTTCCGGCGCACTCAGCCGCACCCCGTTATCGACCGCCCAGGCTGTGACGTATTCCAGCAATTCCCCGCACTCGCGCTTTGATAGCGTTGATGTCCGTCGATAAATCACATCAAATCCGTATCCATCCAGCGCCGGGACAATCTTTGCGCCCTGCTGTGTAGCTCGGCACCATGCCGCCGTCAGTAGCCGCTTCCATGCCTCAACGTCCATGTATTCGCCGGCCCATTGCTTTTGACTGGCAATGTCGGCAATCGTGGCGTGCAGGCAGGCGTTCTGGTTCAGGTTGCGCGGCGGCTCGGCCAGGGTGCAGATAAAGCCGTGCGGCGCGTTTTCGATTTCTCGCTGTGCGACCCGCTTTGCTGCGGGATTGGATAGGATTATTCGCATTTGCTTATTGATGCTTTTGCTTTTTCGTTTAGTAAAAACACCTTTGTTTCCTTGTGTGAATTCTGTTTTTTATGGAAAACTTTGGATCAAATAGGTGCCCTATTTAGCGTTAGGCCGCATGGTCCTGCTCCGTGAGCACAACGTCACCGCGCCCCAGAACGTTCCCCGCAGCAGCCCATCGCATCACTTCGCCAATAGTCGTCTCTGGCGTTACGGCGATCGTTCTTGTCCTCGCTACCGCGTCGTAGTCGGCAGATACCTGCACCCACACTTTCTGCACCACAACAAGCGGCCTAACCCGGCATTCAACCGGACCTTGCGCCATGAACGGTTCGTGGTTCATTGATCGTCCTTTCCCGGCGCAAGGCCGGTTAATTTTGCGTTAGCGCCCATGTCAGTAGTCCTCATACGGGCCGGGGGGCTCGTCTTCGCAGTCCTCCGAATCGCAGCGCGTG
>OFRO01000088.1_pt1 | contig 33007 bp, 29 predicted proteins | sample 1543091 | NCBI WGS metagenome assembly OFRO01 (sample SAMN07774217, study PRJEB24372) | wastewater metagenome | isolation source: Exp Tend NO 10WW | collected 2016-02
ATACGAGATGCTGCAGTTCAATCAGATGCGTGACTTAATATCGAACGATATACAGACTATGGTATCGTTAATGGAAGAACAGTATAAGACTACCATTGACCGTTCAAAACTGCTTCTTCCAACGAGAGAGAGCGTAGTACCTGGTGTTCCGATTTCTGACGTACCGCTTGGAGGGAATTAGGATGAATAATTTCTGGGAAATGTTTGGTGTTGGTATTGCAGGTGTATCAATTTTGGTAGGTGCTGCTTGGAGATTTTACCTGTGGAATAAAGCTGACAGAAAAGCGCAATTCGATGCACAGCAGAAGAGCTTTGATAAGTTGCAAGCTGCTTTGAACTTAGCAAAGGATAAAGAAGTAGCAGAGGTGGAAAAGCAGGCTCTTCGTGATGCTAATATACAATCCTTTCGCGAAGAGCACAATATACGGATTGTCCAAGTAGAGAATGACATGGAAAGTAATCAGCTTCTACAAAAAGAAATGAAAGCTGACATACATTCAATCAAAGAATCTCTTGATAAATTACTTTTGGAGTTTGCTGTTATAAAGGACAGAGAGGGACGCAATGGTTATACTTATTAAGCATGATTATCCGGCTACTCTGAAATCAAAAGCAGAGAACTTCATATCTGATATGTTTGATAAGCCTCCTACTGAAGGCAATACGACTGTGGAGTTGTTACTGGAGGTGGCTATGGCTATAGAGAACGGTGTATCCTGGCAGCAGCACGGTTCGACGAATGGTGATGACAAAGTACTGGCAATTCTTAATAACAAAACGGGTGCAATTACTATCAATGACAATCCAGATCGAAATACCGGCGATAAACAACTTCACGCAGACGCAGGAACTACCGACTTGCCGACTTGATGAATGGGAATTTTCCTTGGAAAAAGTGTACGATCAGACGCTTCGGAGTCTTGTTACTGGAATCCATCACGATAACTTTGATTTAATCATTCCACCACGTTTCGGTGAAGACTTACTCGACTAACCATGCCATCTACCTATTTAGAACTATATTCTGATTTCCAGGAGGAAGTGAAACTGTACCATGAACAAGCTACGTTTACAGAACGTAGTTTCATGCGTAGAATCACGACTGCTGCACAGGAATTTCAGAAGAGAACGAAGATAGTAGAGACAGAGAAGCAACTCTTCAGAGCGAACAACTTCTACCTTGGTGATGACATCTTAGAAATCATAGAGGTATGCGATCAGAACGACAACAATTTCTTCTCGATGGAGTTTGGTCAGTTTCGCAGTGAAGTAGAAAAACTTCCTACAGAAATCACTCCACTCACAGATTCAGAAGGACGAACTGTAGTACCTATAGGCAGACTGTTCGAGGTCGGCAACAGGGCAGAAACAAAGTTCTTCTTTGATATTAATAGGCATCCTCCTGAAACAGGCAGTGTTTCATTTGGCAGGAATACGAGATGGTTTACAGTCAGTTATAATAGTGTTGTCATTTATCCGGACAGAGGAGACGACATCCTCGAACTCAGATACTACCCCGACCTTCATCCATACTCAAAAATCAGCAGTCAATGGCGAGCATGGTTCGACGATAATGAATCACAGTTTGAGTATCTGTTCAACAACTATGGACTATGGGGAACGCTATCACAGTACGAAAATGCAATTCTAAAGAAAGCTGTATCAGGTTATGTGGGAGCGCAACTCGATAAAGACCAATCGTACAAGGCATTAAACGACTTCACTTCTGCAATTAACCTTGCAAAAGATAGTAAACCACAACTATACAAACTTGGAATGGCGCAATATCACGTCAGTCCGTACTAATATTATGCATACATTCTACATACAGAATCAAGGCAATAACATACCTGCGGGATGGACGACGCGTATTGATTTACGTGGAGGACTAAATAGCGGTACGTTGTCTGTTGCATCTAGTTCTGGTGCTGCATATGCGGCATCTCTCGCTTTATGGTGTATAGTTGGGAACAAGAATTCGGGTATTTCAACTGATGAAAAAACATGGTCATTTTCAAGAAACTTTACACAGAAACAGAACGCTGTAGTATGGAGTAGCTCTGCATCTTTGTTTGTAAGCGTAGGAGAAGCAGGTTCAATTTATACATCATCAGATGGCGTAAATTGGTTCTCTCAAACAAATCCGCTAGGTACTTCGGATATTATGACAAGTATAACATATAGTTCATCATTAAATTTATTTGTAGCAACAGCATACGCAGGTAAAATAATAACTTCAACGAATGGTACTTCGTGGACACAAAGAACACCTGCGTCAGGAGTCGGTTATCTGAATACAGTTTGCTGGAGTTCTACTCTCTCACTTTTTCTCTATGCAGGAATGGGTGATACAGGGAACACAGGAAGTTTAGGCACATCTCCGGATGGGATTACGTGGACGGCACGGACAGGAATAAGCACATGCAAATACGGATGCTCGGTTTATTCAACGACATTAAGTCTTTTTGTGATTGGTGGGACCAATAGTGCGGAAAGTGCGTGTAAGATGGCGTATTCTTCTGACGGCATAACGTGGACAGATGTTGTAACTCCCGGATCAGGTACAAAGGTGTATTCCCTTGCAGAAAAAGCAGGTACTTTCTTCTCGGGTAGAGGTTCCGGGTATGCTTATACTTCAACAGATGGCAGTACATGGAGTTCAGCAACTACAAATTGTTTATATCCTATTCGTAGTGCTGTTGCTGCAACAACAGGAGATTTTATCTTCTCAACTGATTACGAGATAAATCTTGATACAGACTATCCTATTTGGTTACAACCGGCGACTGGGAGAATGGCTTATGATTCAGCAGGCAATGTGTATCTTATAGCAGGCAAAAAAGGTACGGTTATATTCAGTACTGACAATGGTATAACTTGGGAGTTCTATAATATTGGGACGGCGCAGGACTTGAAGGATGCAGCAAGTGTTGATGACACGTCTGTTGCGTATGATTATGGTCTCATATCATCGGATACTCTTTATTATGCCAACTCAGGTAGTATCAATAGTGGTAACTGGGCTACAACAGCACTTGCTGCAACTCTGAATAGTATTACGAATAATGCGGGTTACAATAGAAATGTTATTGCTTCTACATCAAGTAATAAAATATACTATAGCAGTAACGAGAGTATGTCAGGATTTAGCAGCGGTACATCTGTAAATCCCGGTACAAGTATTGCCTGCTTTGGGAAAGGACAGTCAAATCACACAGGTGTATATTACGCACTTGCTGCTAACACTGCTTTATATTATTCAAGTGCAGAACCTCCGACTACATGGACATTATTAATAGCTGCAGATAGTAATAATAAAACGTTTATATCAAAGTCGGGTTATGCTGTAGGAAGTACTGGGAGGATACAAAAAGTAAATGGTTCTGCATGGTCAACGTTGACAAGTGGTACTACAAATACTTTGACTGCAATAGATGATAATTCATCTGTATATATAGCTGTCGGTGCGAGTGATACAATAAAAAAATCAACAGACGGTACAAGCTGGTCAAGTTCAACAGCACCGGCAATTACAGGTATTGATTATAAAGGTGTAATTTTTGGTAATGACAAGGTAGTCGCTTACGGGCAAAATTCTCTTAGTGAACTTGTACTTATAACTTCTCCTGACGGATTATAATGTCAATAGATAAAATCAACATACCTGCGTTTGAAGGATTTAATGGCAATCTTCGTGCTGATCTTATAAAAGATAGTCAAGCATCTGAGATTGTCAATTTGCGTTTTAATCGTCTGGGTGCATTGGTTAATCGGAATGGTTCTGTTGCATATAATATACCGTTTCCTGTTGCATCTGTATCAGAGGGAATTGACAACAAAGGGTGCGTGGGTATTGGTGAGTTTATCATTTCGGGTATTGACAACAACAGTATGCCGGGAAGAGGATTAAATACAGATAGATTCATGGTGTACGCATTACGTAGGTCGGGTATTGATGGCAGCGATACACTCTTGCCAACGCAGCATACAATGGTTTATCTGATGTGCCCGATTACGGGAGCGTACAGGAACCGCCTTACAAGTAACTCGTATTCACACGCCTTCTCTTACAAAATATCAGCAAACGGTGATCAGTACCCGATTCAACTTCTTGCACCGCGCAGACAGTTGTATAATCTTGATGAATGGCAGTCTTCTTCTGGTGAGTTGTACGATCAGAACTGGATAGAGCATTATGTTATAATGAACCAGTATGGTGATGTATTGGTTATATCAGACAGAGTGAACGGTGATACGATTATCGTAGATGAATATAACGAAGCTGAACCTGGTACTTCACCGGATCATGCATACCGTCTGCAGGACAACGTAAAAGCAACATTCAATATTGACGATGTGGTAATTGATTTTGGTTTGTCGACAGCAGGGTTCAACGGTAAGGGAGTAAAGAACGGCTTGGGACTATATCAATACTACCTCCCCCGGAAGAATGCATTAATCAACAATGATAATTATGCAGGATACTGGAATGTATCTGATGACACAATAAAGCAACGTTTGGATAATGTTGGTGGTCAGGGAGGTTTAGCAGCAGATCCGCTTGCTGTTGTCAAACTATCACAAGCAGGAACATTTATGGTGGCAGGTGCTGCTTTTGACTGGGTGGAAGGTGATGACATTTTCAGTGGAGCACGATTTGCTTTAGCTACAGGACTTGGTGTGAACCAAAGCAATGATTATACCTTTTCGGATATAGATGAATCGGTAGAGATAGATGATTTGCACGGACAGCTTTCTTTTGTTAATCCTTTGTCAACAGACAAGGAAGAGAAGGCAAGTGACGTATATGTGTGGGAAGATGTAGAGATGATGTATTACCCGTGTTCCGGTAAAGAAGCAAATTCTTCCTACTTGAGAGCAAAGGACAGGGACTTCACAAAGACTGCACCGTTACTACCAAAACTCGAAAAACTTACTACTAAACTTGGACTCGAACAAAATGTACCTGTGAGTGTATGGAGATATAGGTTTGTGTGGGATATGGGTAATGGTGAATATAGTAATCCTTCTGCTGAGATGAGTATTCCGGATACGTTGTGGAGTACTATAAAAGACAACGACCTCACTATAGCTCTTGCTGACAATGATACTCATGCTGATTACGAGAGACCAATCAAGCAGACAGTAGCAGACATCATTACACAACCGATAGCAGCAAAAGCAAATCAGGTAAACTTAACGAATGTAGATGCTGCACCATTGCTGTTTGATGTGAATTACAATCTTACTGCTTATGGTTTCCAATTCAAGAAAATAAAAGATGTTTTATATGCAGGTGTTAATCACAGATTTTCAGACCTATCTCCAGTACCTCCAACGACCACTCCTGCGAATTATGCACTACGCAGTGAGTACGGGGTTACAACGACAGCTAAGTTTGGATCAGGAGGAAATCAGATAGATTGCAAGGGAACAATATTTGAAAGTGCTTTTTGGAATAGACCAAAAGAAGATAATTCTTTTGAGGAAATTGTCAAGAACAGATACCCGTTGAAGATTCCTTTATTCCGTGGTGACTTTCAGGAAACATACAATTCTGTATTTGATGATACCGGTGCTTATAGAGTTGCATGGCAGAACAAACCGGAATACGGTGCATTCTACTCAACATTATCACCGGCATGGCAGATAGTACTATGGGAAGAAACTGTTGCGTCAAAGAATAAGAACTTCACAAGTGACATGTATTTCAGAACAGGGACAGATAAAGTTCCGGGTATCTATTTCAATGTAGTACCGCTTAGAGGCACATGGCAGAAGGACAAGAACAATGCACCGGAACCAAGTAGCGGATTAGACGGCGCGACGTTATCTTCCTACAGGATGCACACTCAGTTTCGCGGTATAAAGAAGGAAGCAGACAGACTTATAAATATAGCACAGAACATACCGGTTCAAGTAACAAGCAGATTATTACTCAGAGGTACATCTGAATTGGTTCTTGCTGATGCACCTTTACCTGGTACTATAACAAATGCAACTGATCCGAAACAAGGTGAAATACTCGGTCATGATACTGTAAGAAACTTTCGTTCTATAAAAGAAGGATTAGTTACACCATCAGAAAAGTATTGGTTCTATAATGGAACAGATAGTCCTGCTGATCACAGTGGTGGTTACTACGGTCAAACAAATGTAGTAGATGGTGTTAGGTATATTTATAATACGAATGTAACAGTTGCTATTCACGGTGACGGGGAACGTTTGACTATACCGGAACAACTGACAGCGTACTTTCCTGCTTCTCTTTTATTTCAAGCACCGAGAGTAAAACTAAAGATTGCTGCAAGCAAGATTCCTGTGAGAGCAAAACGTCTAATGATATTCCGGACACTCGCCAGTCATGATAACAACTGGCAGCATGACAAGTTTGGACTAGTGAAAGCAGTTAAGATAAGCAAAGAGGAAGATGGGACAATAAAGGACTTTGAATTCTTAGACGATGTAAAGTCTAAAGACCTAGATTTTGGAGTGAGTTTAGACGAATTTCAGGGACTAACTCATCCACTCAAATCAAGATTCAATCTTCCTCTCAACGAGACGATGTACTATGCGAACTTCATAGAGACATATCAACCACCTGCACCGCGTTCGAGAAAAGAGATAGTAGACGGTGGTGTTGTAGAGTATTACGCTGATAACAGCACTACAAGGAATATCACGAGTTATACTCACAATGTATTCTGGACACGATTATCCGGTGCATCTGCTACATCGAGCAGAAATGTACTGTATGCACTTTTGAATAAAGATCCGTCAGGTATCTATTCAGCACCCGCGTTTGTCGGTAGCAACATAGATAACGATGCACCTATTTCTGTTCACGCAGGTCAGGCAGTCGTATTAATCAGTGCACCACAGGCGAGTGGCTTGACAGATGAAGTAGAGGTATGGCGGGGAACAGAACTGTCACAGTACAACTACAGATGGGAACTCATTGGCAGTATCGACAAGGGTATGGAAGGCATCTATATGGATGACGAGCGGGAACCAATTGCGTTATGGTCGGGAGCAATAGAAGAAACCTTTGGTAGAATCATGGTTGACCCGGATGAAGTAGAGAACCCGAGTGGACTACGGAACAGTGAACCATATTCACCGAACTTTGTACGGCTCACGTCACTATATCCGGTAAGAAGCGGAGACGGTGATAAGATAACAGGAATGGAACAGCTTGCAGGTAATCTGTTGATATTCAAAGAACGAAGCATTCACCGTATAGCAATTCAATCTTCTAATCCTCCATATTCACGTACTGATGAAATCAGCAATGTCATCGGTTGTATAGCACCGAACACGGTACTTCAGTACAACAATGACATTTACTTCTTGAGTTGGTCAGGCTTCTACAGATTCAACAACAATGTACTACAGAAAGCAGACGGTGATTTCTGGGCTGAGCTTGAACGAAGAATAAATAACTTCGGCACTTCGTTAGACGAATTCGGCAATCCGAGGAATCCTGCTGTACGTGATGCAAGTTGCGGTTACAATCCGGTATTCAATGAGATATACCTAAATGTACCAATCTACACTCACGGTGGCAGCATCAGTCCTGATGTAGAAAAAGTAAATGACAGTAGAAAGATGCTTGGTCATATTTATGTTCTTCAGCTTGATACGGGACTTGTAACGAAGTTCCACTACGAGCAGGGTGGTGACTATCCTGACAGGACGCAAGGAAGATTGTATCATACAAACTCACTCGGTGAAATGCGGTCAGCGCAGATACTAAGTGATGACATAGATACAAAGCCGGCTCTCGTTTGTATTGATGCTCCCACAGAAGTACATAAGGACAGTATAAGCACAAACAGTCTGGTAGGTGCTGAGTATGTATTCGACACAAAGGACATTCATAGCTTGTGGAGAAGCAAGGCGTTTACGACTGTTGCAAATCAGAACGACAAGTCTGTTGTCAAGAGAGTAGCGAAAGTATTAGCGAATGTCCGAAAAGGTTCTTATATTCGCATAAGCGGAGGAAGCCAGAACGAAGACTACGGCTCCTACTTGCATGAAACTGACAGATGGTGGGAATTCGACTATGACACTACAGGGGAATTAACAGCAGTACCACCAAGAACATCATCAGCACCAAACACATCTACAGCATCACATCCTGAACGCGGAGAAAGGTTTGGTATCCAAATAGATTCGGATAATGAAACCATGATTGATTATGTCGCAATTCACTGGCGACCGGTCAATCAATATATGAGGTAATCGCCATGGGCTTAGAACCAATTGGAGGTGCAGTCAGCACTATCACTCCGCTTCCCTACGTGATATGGAGGGGAGCATACAGTGCGTCTGCTATTTATGAACCGAAATCCATTGTAAAATGGACAGATGGTATTGCGTATATCCAGAAGCAAACGAAAATTGCTATTACCAACATTCCCCCTACAGATACTGATAACTGGGAGATATTCACTGCTACGGGTGCAGCATCTTCCATTGCATGGACCAACATCACAGGCAAACCGACTACCTTCAATGCAGGGACATTGCAGGGTATAAATCTGTCTGCGACTGCTCCTACTGCTAACCAGCATCTCATTTACAATTCAGGTACATCGCAGTGGGAAGCATCAAGCTATACCACAGCATGGGCAGATATATCAGGTAAACCAAGTACGTTCACACCGAGCAGTCACGTACACGATACAGCAGATGTAACAACAGGTATATTTGATGTACTGAGAATTCCGGATCTAAACGCTTCTAAAATTACAGCAGGCTCTCTGACAGTAGCACGGGGTGGTACAGGATTAAGTGCGTTAGGCGGAGCAAATACTATACCCGGTGTAAACTCGGGAGGCACTGCATTAGAATACAAGACAATCACAGCAGGTACAAACATATCTGTAGTACATGCTGCAAATAGTGTTACTATCAACAGTACATCTACAGGTACTGTAACGAACGTAGGTCTATCTTTACCTGCAATGTTCACAGTATCGGGAACTCCTGTTACAACAACAGGCACTCTCTCAGCAGTACTTGCATCTCAATCTCAGAACTTGGTGTTTGCCTCCCCCGATGGCAGCGCAGGCAGTCCCGTGTTTCGTGGCTTAGCAGCAGGGGATATACCCTCCCTGAATGCGAGTATTATCGGAGCAGGGACATTGCCTCTCGCAAGAGGTGGTACAGGACAAGTAACTGCTAATGCTGCATTCAATGCGTTTGCACCAAGTCAGACAGGACAATCAGGAAAGGTACTTTCTACTGATGGTACAAACACGAGTTGGATTGCAGCAGGCGGAGCAGGAACAGTAACGAGTGTAGCCTTAACAGTTCCCAGTATCTTCACAGTAGCAGGTTCTCCTGTTACTGCATCGGGAACTCTCGCGGTATCACTAGCATCACAGACGCAGAATTACTTCTGGGCTTCACCGAACGGTTCACCGGGTGCTCCAACATTCAGAGCGATGGTTGCTGCTGATATTGCTGCACACAGTCACGTTAAAGCAGACATAACAGACTTCGCACACGATCATGATAGTAGATACTATACAAAGACTGAACTCAATACAGCAAGTGCAGGTGGTGCAGTAGCATTCGCTAATATCACTTCCTTCCCTTCACAGTTTGACGCACTCAGCTTGCAGACGAGATTGGTAGCTTCTACAGCACCGACGAACGGTCAGGTATTGACATACAATACGTCTTTAACAAGATGGGAACCTGCATCTCCTGCTGGTACAGGCGACATGCTAAAGTCCACGTATGATACTAACAATGATGGTATAGTGGATTCAGCAGCAGCAGCACCGTGGTCGGGTATCACAGGTAAGCCAAGTACATTCACTCCAAGTACTCATACACACGTATCAACAGATGTAACTGACTTTACAGAAGCAGCACAAGATGCAATAGGAGCAGCACTCACAGATTCAGCATCAATTGATTTTACCTATTCGGATGTAGGTAATACAATCACTGCAATAGTAAAGGTAGATGCTTCGACAATCATAGCAGGTGGTAGCAGCATTAGTGCTGCGAATACCACAGCACTCTGGAATGCAAATCAGTTTCAAGGTCGCGCTTTTGCTTCGACTGCACCGACTGACGGACAGACTATAGTATGGAGTTCCGGAAGTTCAACATGGCTACCGAGTTCTGCTGCTGACCCTTCACCAAGTTTTGCGACATTAACTGACGGTGGAACAGTAACGTGGAACTTAAATAGCATAAAGGTAAACAATGCTACCTTGAGTATTGCAGGTAACAGGACACTCGCGTTCTCAAATGTCGTAGCGGGTGCTACAGGAGTACTGATAGTCAAACAGGATGCTACAGGTGGAAGAACCCTGGCACTACCTGCAGGCAGCAAGGTTGTCAATACAGGCGCAGGCTCTTGGACTCCAACTGTAGGAGCAAGCAAGGTAGACATACTTTCCTTTATTTACGACGGTACAAATTACTGGTGGACAATAGGGAAGGATTATAGCTAATGCAAGGAACTAATTTCAATACAGGTATTGAACGTCCGGGCTACAGACAGGGTGCTGTTAATCCTCGCGGTGGTAGTTCTGACCTGCCTGACCAATCTGGTCATGCAGGAGAAGTACTCACTACTGACGGGACTACGTTATCCTGGACTGCTGTCGGTGGAACAGGTACTGTAACGAGTGTAGCGATGACTGTTCCTTCTATAATGGGGATTACAGGTTCTCCGATTACAGGTTCAGGTACATTAGCATTAACATTGAACTCGCAAACTGCAAGTAAATTCCTTGCTTCACCGGTAAGTTCATCTGCTGTCCCGGGGTTTCGTGGTTTAGACCCGATAGACATACCGAGTCTTGCTACGTCAAAAATCAATAGTGGTACATTCGATGCTGCACGTTTAGGTAGTGGTACTGCTGACAATACTGTTTGGTTACGTGGTGATAGCGTGTGGGCTACTCCTCCTGTGGGGGTGACAAGCGTAGCACTGTCAATGCCGTCAGGGATATTCTCTACTGGCGGTACTCCTATTACAAGCTCAGGTACATTAACTGTAACACTTGATTCTCAAACACAGAACAAGGTGTTCATCTCACCGGTCGGTTCAACAGGTGCACCGAGCTTTAGAGTAATAGATCCCGCTGATATACCGAGCTTAGCGTTCACTAAGATTACAGGCACTGTACCGATAACACAAGGTGGAACAGGTGCGACAAATGCGAATGCAGCACTTAATGCTTTAATACCAAGTCAGACGGGTAACTCAGGTAAGCTTCTCACTACTGATGGAACAGATACAAGTTGGGTGACAATAACACCCGGCACGGGAACTGTTACGAGTGTTGGACTGTCGTTACCTGCTTTCATTACAGTTACCAATTCACCGGTAACAACAACAGGTACATTAACTGGTACGTTGGCATCTCAGTCACCGAACCTTTTCTTTGCTGCTCCTGATGGAACGTCGGGTGCACCAACATTTCGTGCTCCTGTAGCAGCAGACATACCAAGTCTTGCAACAAGTAAGATTACGAGTGGCGTGTTCGGTACTGCTTTCCTTGGAACAGGTACAGCCGACAATACAAAGTTCCTCAGAGGTGACGGTACATGGCAAGTGAATCCGTTAGGCACTGTAACATCAGTTGCTGTGACTGTACCATCAGAATTTTCTTTATCCGGCAGCCCTATTACTACGTCAGGTACGTTTGCCATTACGACTGCAGCACAATCTGCAAATACAGTTTGGGCAGGACCAACGACAGGTGTAGCTGCACAACCAACTTTTAGAGCACAGGTTGCTGCTGACATTCCGAACTTAGATGCAGCAAAGATAACGACAGGTACATTCACTACTACTCAGATACCAAGTTTAGATGTAGCGAAAATAACGACAGGTGTGTTTTCTGACACCTTCCTACCAACGACAGCAATCAATAAAGGTGGGACAGGTCAAACTACTGCTAATGATGCTTTCAACGCTCTTGCGCCTTCACAGACATCAAATGCAGGTAAGATACTCACGACTGACGGAACAAATACAAGTTGGACATCAGCTACTACGACAAGCCCCGGTGGTTCGAGTACCTATGTACAGTATAATAACTCAGGAGCATTCGGAGGAATCTCGGGAGTAACATCAGATGGTACAAAATTTACTGCTCTAACAGCAGCAGGTTCAATATCTCTTAATGCGTCAGGCAGCAGTAATACGAATATCAATACGAGCAGCAGTACCGGTGCGGTGAATATAGGTAATAGCGCGAATACGTCAGGTTTAAGTTTTATTACAAAAGGAAATTTTGACAGGACTCAGTATACTGATACGATAAACAATTTCAATTACCTTGGACGGAACTATCTCAAGAAGGCATCAGGAACAGTAACTGCAGGTTTTGGTATTGCAGATGCATACTACGCTGACTCTGATACCCAGCAAGATAGAATTATGGGTGGTACTATCTGGGAATGGACAGATGCTACAGATGCAACCCGGAGTTCAAAAGTATCGTTGCTTATAACGAAGAACGCAGTACCCGCACCACGATTTACTTTCAACCAGGATAATGAATTCGGTATATCAGGTTCAACAAGCGGTATTCTTTCAATAAAAGCTGCTGCTGCTACAAGCACCCATACATTAACTTTTCCGGATACTCAAGGTTCAGCAGGAACATACCTGAAGAATGACGGCAGTGGAGGCTTGACGTGGGATACTCCATCAGGTGGTGGTGGTGGTGACATGGTACTCGCAAGTGTACAGACTGTAACAGGAGCAAAAACATTCGGTAGCGCAGGTGCAGTAGGGAAGTTCGTACTTGCAGGCAATACTAGTGGCACTACTATCTTGGATGCTGCTGCTGTAGCAGGTTCAGGCACAGTAACTTTGCCGACTACAGGTACACTTGCTACACTCGCAGGTTCTGAAGCGTTGACGAATAAAAGCATAAACGGTTTAACAGTCACGAGCAGCACGGGTACTCTAACGATTGCAAACAGCAAGACTGCAACAGTAAACAACTCGATTACCCTTGCAGGAACAGATTCTACTACGATGACGTTTCCGACTACTACTGCTACAATAGCACGTACTGATGCAGCACAAACCTTCACGGGTGCTCAGACATTCTCAAGTACGATAGTCGGTAGTATAAACGGTAATGCTGCAACAGTAACGAACGCTACGCTTACTACTGCTCTTACAGTAAACACAGGCACTCTAACGCTTACTGCTAACGCTGCTAACTCCTCGGTATTGACAGTAGGCGCGGGTGCTGTATCTGTTTCAGGAGCAAACACTGGTGATCAAACAACTGTTACCGGCAATGCAGGCACTGCTACAGCATTGCAAAACGCAAGAACTATTGGAGGTGTTAGTTTCGATGGCACTGCGAACATCACTGTAGCGAGTGCGACAGGTGGTTTTGCTATAAGTGGCGGTGACTTGGCATTAAGCACAAATAGCATCACTATTACAGGCAGTATCGGTGCAACGGGGGCAAGAGCAACAAAAGGCTGGTTTACTGACCTTGAAGTTACAAATGCAATCGCAGGTTCTGTAACAGGTAATGCTGCAACAGCAACTGCTCTTGCGAACGCACGGACAATTGGTGGAACAAGTTTTGATGGTACAAGTAATATCACTGTCGCGACTGCTACAGGTGGATTTACAGTCTCAGGCGGTAATCTTGTTCTTGGTACAAACTCATTGACTATGACAGGTAGCCTTGCTGCAACAGGAGCAAGGGTAACGAAAGGTTGGTTCACTGATATAGAGTCTACTAATGCTCCGACAGTTGGCGGCTCTGCTGTGTACTACGCGGGTGGTACTGATGTCGCGGTTGCTGACGGTGGAACAGGCAAATCAAGCTGGACTCAATACCTCATACCGTATGCTGATACTACTACAAGTTTCAGTCAGATTGCAATAGGTACATCAGGACAGGTATTGACAAGTAACGGGGCAGGTGCAGCACCGACGTTTCAAAGTGCAGGTGGAGGTAGTGGTGGTGTAGGAAGTTCTATCACTGTTTATAAGTCTGCTGATGAAGCGGTGAACTCTTCAGCAACATTGCAAGATGACAATGAATTTACTTTTGCAATTGGTGCAAATGAAACATACACAGCACTGTTCTTCCTGTCTTTAGTAGCAAATGCCTCAGCAGGATTTAAGATTGCTTTCACAATTCCATCAGGAGCAAGTGGACGTATGATGTTCCGTAGTACAACTTCAAATTATAGCCTAAACGATACAGCGATAGGCACCGGATTTGGAACTACAACAGCTATCACTACTGCAAGTCCCGTTCTTGTTTCAATCTCAGTAGTAAACAGTTCGACTGCAGGTAACGTAAAGCTCCAGTTTGCGCAGAACGCTTCTTTTGCTGCTGATACAATTATAAAAGCAGGTTCTCTTATGATAGCAACGAGAAAAGCATAATTTATAAAAACTTTGAGGTGTTCTCAAGGTGTATTTCATTTTATTATTTATTAGGAGTCTTTATGAACGTGAACGATTCAGCAGTTGTTTGGAAAAGCAGCAATACATCAATATCGAACGACGCAACAGTAAATCCTGACCCTCATCTAATCCATACAGGATTACCTGCAGGCACATATTGGTTTGAATTAAAACAAAGAATTGATGCAGCTACGGGAGTGGGTTATCGGTGGTTATTGAATCCAACAAATGGCGCAGTTGTGTCTTCGGATAGTTGTACATTATCTGGTTTTCAGGGTACTATGAATGCTGATGCTATTTCACCTACAGTAGGCAACAGCAACTCGGGTTCTTTAGGACCGTATGCAATCCAGGAAATTCGCGGCAACTTCACACTTTCAACAGGCGGTGATATTGGGCTTGAATGGGCGCAACACACAGCAAATGCAAACGATACAGTAGTAAAAGAAAATTCATCTTTCTTGCTTGTTCGTACAGCATAAAAATGTAATTACTATCAGGTGTATGGCAATTTGCTATACACCTGATATTTCTATTATTAATAAAAAACATTATGAAAGAAGAAACTCAAGAAAGTCCACCGCTTTCTTTTTACAATCAGGTAAAAGAGAAAAGCAAAAAAGGAATAGTAGCTGTGCTGTGCATGGCTGTAGGATTCGTGCTGTTTCACATCTGCGGTTGGTTCTTTCCAACCTTTCAGTTTCATGCTACAGCGTTACTAATTTACGGGATTATGATAGGAGCATGGTATGTTGTCGATAAATGGATACTTACAAAAGTTGATCTACAAGAGCAAATCACTAAAGGTCAATATTCCTCAATTGCTGTCGCTCTTACCTTTATTGGTCACTGCATCCTTATTGTTATGGCATATTACATCGGCGCGCTCACCTTCTTCACTCTCAGAGACAATCAGTAAACGACTGGCGGTTTTAAAGGGGTGGATGTATCATGTAGAAACGAACGGTCCAAACAGGAGTCCTCTCATTGATAGCATGAACCGTTACGTCGGTTCACCGCTTGGTTCTTCTTATTGTGCTGCTACAGTTTGCTATAGCGAATACAAAGCAACAGGCAAGAGTACTTTCAAAACAGGGCTTGCACGTAATCTTAGGAATAAGAAAACATTTGGTGCGTGGGATGTATTGACAGGTAAAAGACAGATTAAAGCAGGTGACATCATTGTTTGGCAGAATGGCGAAACAGTGTTTGGTCATGCTGCAACTGCAAGGGAAGATTGGAATGGTTGGAAAGGTAAGACCTACGAAGGCAATACAAGCCAGGGTACAAAGGGCAGTCAGTCAAACGGTGGTGGCTTTTATCCCCGGGAACGTGAGATTTCGCAGACTGCCTATCAGCGCATCAAGTGGATAACACCAATGGATTAATTATGCTTTGAAATATCTGTAAATTTCGTAATTTAATATTGCAAATAAGTTTTATCAATTTATTTAGTATTTATTATGGATGAAGTACAGAGATTGCAGAGTTACGAAGAAATGGAGAAGATGATTGAAAGTGCTACTCCAAGACATACAGACACTCATTGGGTGTTCATACTGAGTAACGGTGCGAAATGCAGTGTAGGAAAGTATGTTGTAAAGACAATAAAGGGTGTTGAATATCCTGAAGGTGTAAAGACTGAAGAAGAAGCAATTGAAATAATGACAAATAGTTTTCTTGCACCGTTTCAAGAGGTTGAAGATGGGGAAGTATAAACGCGAACTAAAAAAGATACGCAGGAAGTTCACGTGTAAGAACCCAAACGATCCTGATTTATGCTTTGACATAGGAGCCGGTGAATCATTTACAGGGACTATTGTCATTAGGTGTTCCCCTGACATCAGAGAAGGAGTCAAGCAAGGCACAGTAATAGCGCTTTCTGAGTTCGATTCTTTGCTAAGAACTAGAGTAAAGAAATGGAACGGTGTCGAACCTCGGAATCCTAGCACGATATGGGACATGATATTAAACATGAAACAGCGTGACGGATTTCATATTAATACAAATTTAGCATGAGTAACCTCGTCGCAGCACTCAAACAGTTTCTCATTGATTTTAATATGAGTGAACATGACCGGTGGGAGATAGAAGTACTTATTAAAAAATACGAAAAGAAAATTGTTGATGAAAAGTTGAAAGAGAGAAAATAATATGTATGATCCAAGAAATCCACAAATGGCGAATCCAAACGATTCGCCATTTCAGTTAGGTACAATGATGGCTCCACCTCAACCGCAGCAAATGCAGGTAAAGACACAAATGGTGAAAGTACCACCACCGGCTCCTGTAGTTGCTGCTCCTGAACCAGTAGTAACAGAACCTGCACCACAGGTTGAAACTCCTGTAGATGACGGCACTGTAAAAACTGCACAGGGAATATTTAAGGTACTCGGAGCAGGAGATTACCGTTACAGTGACGGTAATCACGATATTAAGATTGCTGCAGCAGATGCACCACCGGAAGTCACTGCTTATGCAGCAAAGAAGTATCCTGCTCCGGGAGAAATAGTAGTCGGTGATAAAAGATATAAGACTACACCTGACGGCAAAGTGCAGGCATATATCGGTGCACTCGGTAAGTGGGGTGACGTTCCTGATGACCAGGTAGATGCCCTTCCTGAAGAAGTACGCAAACCGTATTATGAATCTAAAGGGGCGGCAGACAGATCAATGGGACAGCATCTGCTCGGTCAAGCTATGTTCGGAGGGGTAACACCAAGTCCCGCGCAAATCAAGCAAAAGGAACAGGAAATACTGGGTATCTCTCAATCAATGAATCCGAACCAAGGAACTCAAGGTATCAGCAGTCCTGAGCAATTACAGCAAGCACAAATGCAAGCTAAGGCAGATTACCAGACAGCACAGCAGTCGGGTAATAAAGAAGCTGTTGCTGCTGCTAAAAAGAAAATGGATCATCTTGCAGATACTCATATTACTCAAACTCCTGACGGTGGATATATACGCTGGGAGAAAGCACCGATCGGAGACCAATACATGCAGTACATCGTTACTCCAAAAGAATCAAAGAAATCAGGAGAACACGATTGGACAAAAGACCCTGAAAACCTTAATGCGGATGCTACAGCAAGAGCTCAGTCACAGAATCGCAGGGATGTCACTCAGCAGGCAGGTGGTGTAATCTTCAATAACAGTGCACAGCGCATTGTGAGAGATTATGCAAACTCCTATGCCAAATGGTATAGAAGCCAACAACTCGCAGGTGAACATCCTGAAGCACCTCTTCCGGAACTGATGGCGCAGAAACTTACAAAGCAAATGCAAAGCGGTGATGCTGACGGAGCGAAGGATACTATTGTAGAAATGCAGAAACAACTTTCTGAAATACATGGCAGCGGTTACATGGGCTTGCTGCCGGACTATTCTGCTGCAGGAACATACAACAACGGCATAACAGATTATATACCGAGCAGGATACCGGAACAAGCAGCGAAGGAGTGGGAAGTTAAATCATCAACGATTGCTAATCCTAAAACAGCAGGACGTGAGAAGGATATTAAAGAAACTCCGCTTGCACTTGCTGACCCCGCAGGGCAGTTAAAACACGCTGAAACAGCACAGACAGAAACGACGAACAGTTTGGGTGCCGATCCTACAAATGCTGCTGCTACACTAGCAGCACACGAAAGCACAATTTACAAGCATCCTGATTTACCTATCAAAAATTATGTAACACCAAAAAGGGGTGTGCATCCCGACCAGGCAGACAGAGTGACTGCTTTCGACCAACATACTCAGGATGTGCTGCAAACTGATCCTACATTTCAAAAGATATTCTCAACAGGAATTGTGAAGGCAATGGAAGATGCTGCTGGTGAGACTGAGCTTGGACGTGCAGGAGGGAGAACCACTACAAGTTCTGTAGAAGGCGAGGAAGGTTCTGCGAGGACAACAACCAAATCCGGTCCAATTACACCGGAGTCATACAAAAAGACAATGGAGGGATTATTTGGAAGTGAGACCCCTGTTCTTTATTATCAGTCAGCAACCACGGGTAAGAAGTATAGCGGACCAAACGATGCGCCGAACCTCAAGCCTGTAACTTCTGAAATTGATTATTATGTAGATGCCAACGGTAAGAAGTATAGTGGTTCAAAAGATGCTCCGGGGCTTACTCCTGTTCCAAAAGCTACAGCGAAATGGAGCGATCCGGGAGTAATTCAAAACTACGCAGAGCAGTTTTACAAGATGTCACCACAGAGACAGATTGCTGAAGCTGAACGTTCGGCACTTGCGAAAACACTATTGATGGCTGATGGTGTGGTATCCGGAAAGAATGGGCATATAGAAATAGACAGCAGAATAAACAACCTTGCTCCGTCGTTCATGGTGAAGTCATTAAAAGTAGCACTCGAACCACAGGCGCAAAAGTTCTATGAAAATAACAAACCGTACTTCGATGAGAATTTGCGTACAAAGTCTGACGTGGACACGAGAGTAAATGAGAACGAACTCATCAAGGCATTAAAAGACAATTTAGTAACCCAGGTCATACGTAAATGGCAGGGACAAGTATTACAAAAATAAGAATACCATGAGCGCACTTGGACAATTACTCGGTAGGGCATACGCCAACAAATACGGTGCAAAGTACGATTTGCCGATGCTTGGCAATAATGGCTCTGCTGCTGAGGCTGATGATGACAACGTAGATATGTCACAATTTGCTGTTGGTGCTACAGGGGGTGTACCTTTGCAGGTATCACCTCCCATTGCACCAAAAGCACCGGCTACTCCAACGTGGCTCGATATGACGATGCGCGACATTGCTTCTGTGATAGATTCACCGATTGCTGCACAAATAGCAACTTTTAGAGCAGCACAGAATTGGGCGAACTCTAATCCAAGTAATCCAATTGCTTCTGTAGTGAAACCTGTTGCAGGATTTGCAAAAGGAGCATTGCAGTCTTTTTCACCGGCGCAACTAGGACTCGACCTCTATAATGCTGCAAGTAACTCTGCATCAGAGAAGATATTCGGTAATGCACCAACAGTTATACCGAAACTAAACAGCCGTGCTGACCAGGCAGAAGTTGGATTCGATTCAGCAGAAGGACTTGGCAATCTCGTGGGTAGTCTCGGGCAAATGGTGGTTCTCCAGCTCGCAGGCGGCGCAGGAGGAACTGCTCTTGCTTCAAAAATACCCGCACTTGCTACTGCTGTGAATGAAACTCCCGTTATCGGTAGCATAATAAATGCTGCAACTAAAATACCGGGAATCGGTGGTATAGTAGAAGCAACAGGAATTGGGCAGGCAACTATCGGTCAAGCACTAGGGACAGGTGTCGCAAACTCATTTCTTTCTGCACTTGGAGACAGCAGGGATGTAGTAGAAGGGAAGAAGAAGATTGGTTCTGCTTTTGCTGATGCTATTATCGCTGGTCCGGTTGGTGGTTTATATGCGGGTGTAGCAAATCCGGGTTCTTCTGTAATAAAACGTGCACTTGCTGAAGGTGCTGTTAACGCAGGTGGTGGTGCATTACAAGAAGTACGCGGACTTGCTACAGGAGAAACAACACCTGGTGAATACGGTATGAACGTAGGAATCCAGGGTGCAGCAGGTTTGGCATTACCATTACTCGGTCACGGAGTAGGTGCAGCAGCAAGCAGAGTGCGTAGACTAGGCAATCTCGAAACACCAATAGATGTACCTATTGAAACTCCTGTAGAACCGAATGCTCCTGCATCAGTATCTCAAGCAGCAGTTGACCAAGCAAGAACCACTACAGGAACACCGGACGAAATTGCTCTGCAGCAACAAATAGATCGTGAGAATTATTCGAAAGAAGTAGAAGGTTTTGTCAAGAAGCATTACAAGAACAAGAGCAGCAGGGAAGACTTGGGTATGGGTACAAGCAGCAAGGAAATTGCTGATAACCTTGTGAGCCATACAGAGCAGAACCCGCATATTGTACAGTTGATGGATGAAATCAATGCAGGTAATGCTAAACCTGAAGATTTAGGTTCAGCCATCCGAAATACTCGGACACCTGAACCTGTAGTGCAAGAACCAGTTGTCAAGGAAAACTTGACAACTCAGCCACCACCAATTAATCCTGACGATCTCACACCGGAACAAATCGGTGGTATGGCACACGAAGACCTTTCAAAGCACTACACTACTCATCCTGTGGAAAAGCCTGTGGATAACGTAGAAATCGGTGGAAAACTACCTGAAAGCAATGTGCAAGAAATGCACATTGCTCAAGAACCTGCTGTAGGTAATACCGACATCAGCCCAACTCGTGCAGAAAATACACAAGTTGAATCTCGCACTGTGGACGGTGTAACTTACGAACGTCCAAAACCATTCGTCTCCTTCGATGAATCAAATGTACCGACACCTACTGCTGAACAAGTAGTAATTGGTGCGCCGACAAAAGTTCTCTTTAATACTCAAGTTGAACCAGCACACTATGTAGTCCATCCTTCGGATTACTCAGTGCCTTCTCACAGGTCAGGTATAAAGAACCCGCACAACTTCCTTGGCAATCCACAAGCCAAGGAAGGACGTGCAGGGGTAGAATACGTAGAAGGTATATTGAGAGACTGGAAACCGGAGAACATGTCGGGCACAGATAAGAGTGCGTTTACGAATGCACCAAAAACAATCTTACCGAACGGTGAACCGATACAAGGCAACACTCGTGCAGAACTCGAACAGCGTATCTATGAGAACCCGAATGACCCAAAAGGAGCAGAACTAAAACAGTATATTTTGGACAATGCTGAACGGTACGGATTTGATACACCGGAGAAGATTGCAGCAATAGAAGCAATGGACAATCCGACAGTCTCTCGCGTTATCAACCCAACAAGAGAACGTGCAAACGAACTATTGAACATTCACCAAGATGAAGCAGCGTGGCAAAAAACACCGACTGACCGTTCGACTCTTCGTCTTTCAAAAATATCAAAGGAACAAGAGAAACGCGCTTTTAGTTATTTGGAGGATAGACTGTCTGAAGAAGATAACAAGGGTAAAACGTTCATGCAGCTTCTTGATAAAGATGATGTGCGCCAAGACGTAGCAACGATATTATCTAACGGCGAGCAGAAGACAATGAGAATATATAATGATGACTTGGATACAAGTAATGGTAAGAGTGCTATTGAAATGGATCTTCGCAACATGATTCTCGGACGTGATGAAGAATCTATCAAGAGATTCAATAATCTGAAGGGTTCGCACAAAGAAGTTATTGATGCAAACCTTGGTAATATATTTCGTCTTGGCGACGACCCGCTTGGAAAGGATTTCAAAGAAGCAGCACAAGGATTATTTGAGTTTTCAAAGTTCAAAGGACAAAAGAAAACAGTTGAACAGTGGTTGAACCAAATAGACAGTAATGCACTTGTTAATGAAGATAAGTATTCAAAAGGTGCTGTGCAGTTAATGAAGTTGATGGATAATGAACCACCGGCGACTGTAAAAAAAATACTTAACGAATACATCACAGCGCAGAACTTCATCAAAGAAGAAGGTTCGGGTATGTTCGGTGGCACACAGCGTTCTTACGATGAGATACTTGCAGCAGCAAGAAAGAAAGTAGTCAATCAAGAATACCAAAGCGGTACTCGTCTCCAATCAAGCACAGTACCGATTATTGCTGCTGCTGTACAAACACTTGCAGAAACAACGCTGGATGATGATAAAGAGTATTTTGGTATGAAGGGCAGGGCATTAAAGAATGCAATCGCTATGGCGACTGTGGGAGGTGCTATGGGATATTACGGACACAAGCTCGTTCGTTCTTTGAAGGTGGGGCTGCCTGAATCTTCTCCGCGCGTCCTTCAACGTATCAAAGAAACAACTATACCGGGTTATGAAGATACAAAACTAAAGGTATCAGAAATCAAAGAACCGGTCATTCAAAATCTTGTCGGTAAAGCAAAAGCAGACGGTATGACTGACGAACTTGTTGCTCATCACATAGCATTCTTAGAAGGTCAACCAAACAATCCGAAGTACATAGACCGGGTACAATCAGAACTGTTCGGTAATGAAGCGAATCCAAAATCAGAAATGGACGCAGCTGACTATCTCTTAAAACAAACAGTACACGCACACAACGGGAACGGAGACGTTCCTGTAATGAGTGAACGCTTGCATGACCTTATCTTGAACACTATTGACGAACGCGGTGTTGATATCAAGAATCCTGAAGCAGCCCACGTAGCGAACTTAATGCAAGGAAGAGAACTCTCTTTACCTGAAATGCCTGTTGAATCTATTCCAAGTGAACTGAATCGCATCGGTGAATCAAACGGTAAGAACTGGCAGCAGGATTTATTCTCTATTGCTACAGGTGACGATCCTGCACTAAAGAATGTACTCGACAAACTAAACAAGCGTGAACGTTTGAACAGCGAAGAAGTACAGATATTCAAGAAGTACATTGCTGAGAAGGAAGTCTGGAATAAGAGTGTTGAGACAGCAGCAGATACAAATGATTGGGATTCTGTACTAAAGATAAAGGATGCAATAGATGATCCTGTCAGAAAAGAGGCATTCTCTTCGTTTGTGGCAACGAAACTTGATGATGTGGTTATGGATAAGGAGGTGGGTGCTATCGCTGCTGAGAATGGATTACAGATACCGGAGCCGACACCTAACTATAAACCGAAGTCACAAGCACTGTATAGTACAGTTGTTCCACTTGCTCCGGGGACATTTGAGCAAGTAAAAAAACTGTGGACAAATCCAATGCTCCGTAACAGACTATTAGTTTCAGGTTTGGGGTATGCTGTCGGAGACAGGTTCTTCGACAGCGACAAAGAGTATCTTGGCATAAGTGGACAAACGTGGAAACTTATGACTGCTGCAGGATTCCTTGCAGGATTTTCTCTTCCGCATCTCAGTAGAATATACAGATTGAAATATGGTTCACCGGAAGTTTCTGCAAAAATGTATGCAAGAATAAACGCTGAGAATCTTTTGTCTCAGAATATCAACACAGTGGTTGCTGCTGACCCAAAGTTCAGAGGCAAGGAAGGCACACCGGAATTTATTGCTGAAGTAAAGCGCAAGGAAGCAGAATCGAAGGCATTAAGCCACGGACTAAGCCACGGCATAAATGCGACGACTTCTGTAGGAGGAGCGAGTCATCGCAGAAATCCTATTGGAATGGAGGTGCATAAGGCACAGCAGGAAGGAAATCTAATTGCAAGAGAACATCAATCACTTATTGAGAAAAAAGAATCAGAGTTTCAAAAGTTCTCCACTCCTGCTCAAGATGCTGCTGTAGTGGCATCTGCTGCTGCTGATAGGGACTTAGGGATCATACGCGCAGCAACTAAGATGGAGAAGGGGCGGGACGGTAAAATGCACAAGGTAAATCTCAGCACTGCAGAAAAGGATTTATTGATTCTCAAGGCAATGAAAAAAATTAAGAAGGAATATTTAGGGGAACTCAGCATTCATCCTGATATACCTACAAAGCCGAGTATTTTAGAGAAACACAAAGCATTCGATACTCTTCAACAAAAGATGTCTGTCAGTCGTGAAATGGATATACACGGGATGCTTTTGAGTAAGTACGGTATAAAGTACGACGAAATACCGGATGCTATTGGAGAAATGAAAGTAGAAATCAAAAAAGAGCAAGCAGAAATAGATGCTCTCTTAAAAGACTTTGCAAATGAGAAAGACCCTGCGCAGAAACGCAAGATTAAAAAATCTCTCGAAACAAAGAGCTTTGCAATAAAAAAAGCAACAGACAAAATAGACGGTTTGGAATATATGCACTCTCTTCCTGAGCAGTCTGACAAGTATCATTATTTGCCCCACTTTTGGGATAAGGATGGTGATATTAAATTTGCTGTTCATGACAGCGAAGGTAACATAGTATCGTATCATAAATTCAGAAAAGAGAAAGAAGCAGGGGCTTGGCTTACTCAATTCAAACAAGATCGGATCAACGGCAAACATTCCTACGGTGAACCGGTACGTAAACAGAGTCCTGCGTCAAAGTCAACAAAAGGCAGCACAACAAAGAAGATGGATGTAGATAACATTATGGCAATTGCATATAGTGAAAATACAGCGAATTTTGCAAAGTCCGGACTCGGTAGACATAAGGTAGTAGAAGCACTCAAGGGGCTTGATGGATGGAACGATTTGGACGAACAATTCAAGGACACCCTGATCGAAGCGATGGAGGATAATGTATCACCAAAGACTCTACAGCATATATTGGATGAAATTGCTGCTCCCAGGTTTGCAAGTTTAGAGAAACGCAATAATGTCGGTGGTTACATCGACTTTAATCCGGATGACTTTGTAAAAGGCAAATGGACACCACAGCAAATGATAGAAGCAAGGAAATGGGTTCTTGGCGGTATCGACCACTTGAATATCAAAGGGAGAATGCGTGTAGAGAAATCGCTCATTCTTAGAACTGCCAACAAATTAAAAAACGAACTTTATCAAAAGGGGTATGCTGACAGTGCTGCATTCGACTGGTTGAATGAATCTGTACTGCCATCTGTTACTCCCGGAGCAACTAAGCAGCTATCAAAGAGAAATGCACGTTGGTCAGGGGCTGTCAGGACTACAGGATCAGCACTTGTTCTTGGGCTTAATCCATTGCATGGTTTGAAAAACTATGGACTGGGCAGCATTAGTACACTCGCAGAAATAATGTCGGAAACGACAGGTTTACTCAAGAGAACGAAAGGTGTAGGGGCATTCGTGATGGCACATGCTCTCAACACACCAGGGATAGGTGGGGTTATCCAGCGTTTCTCAAGTCCGGAGATGAGAGAAGGGATGAAACTACTTGAAAAATATAACTTCGGAGAATCACAGGCAATAGAATCTCAAATTGCGTCTACCTTCAAGTACAAGAAAACTGCTCGCGGAATGATGCTTGCAAGTATTTTGTCGGAGACTGCGAACAACAAGATAGCAGGAGCAACTTTCTTAAAGATTGGTTTGGATAAAGGATACTCGGTAGAGGAAGCAGCAAAGTATGCAATGATGATGCGTGAACAAACTCAGTATGCATTCACTCCCTGGATGACAACAAAATTAGAAAGAAATATCAGAGGTTCGTTAGGGGGTCTCGGCAATATCGGACTTGCTTTGATGGGAGCTACACTAAGAAATACGGAACACGTACTGTCGATGTACTATAGAGCACCGAAAACCTCCGCGAATCTCATAGGTGCTGCTTCGTATGTTGCACTGGCAACACTTTTTGGTGGAATATACGGCGACGTGGTTTCGGGAACGGTATTAAAAGCAGCAGACTTTATACGTTCACATATGGGTGATGACGACGATACAAATATTACAAAGGAAAGTTTTGCTGAAGAATGGATGAGACACAGTGGAGACCTTACAGAGAAGTTGGGTTACGGCAGACATATAGGTGAACGGTATGCAGAAAGTTTTGCGCGTGGTGAAGCAACTATGCAAACAGGTGTGAACTTCACTCAAAACAATGACATTACAGGTCTGCTGCATCCGCTCATCGGCTCAGAAGGTGCAGGTGTTTATAATGCTTCTGCGGAACTGCTGTCAGATAAATCAGTGCAAGAAAAAATACTCGCGTTCGCAAAACTCAGCACTGCTGTTAATCGTGCGACAAGAGCAGGGATGCAACTTGCAGGTGGTCATCCAATGGACAACAAGGGCAATCAAACTTCTGATAGAAAATATGCCCCACGGGATGCAGCGTTGGAAATCGCGTTTGGCAGACCTGCTAATGACACGTGGAATACCCAGCAAAAAGCAGCAGGTGGCGGCGACCTGAGAGACGAATACTCAAAACAGAAATTCGTATCATCTCTCTATGACCTGCCGGGTCTAAAGGTCGGCAACGAAAAGAATGAAGCTCAGCGCACAGCACTCACAGAAAACGCACAGACAATCAGAAGGCAAATACAGAAAACGTATGATGCTACAAGCAAGGAACGTGCAGCAGAAATCAAGAAGATAAATGAGTGGGCAGAGAACAATAAGGAGCTGATGAACTGGATTGACAGGAACGGTGGGGCAGAAGTAGCAGGGAATATCACAGCACCATCGAAGAAAGCACTTACTACTAATATTGAGAAATGGTACACTGCGAAGTCTGCTGCTGAAGTTTTACCAGGAGCGAAGTTCCGTAACAAGAAAGGTGCATTTGAATCTGCTGCTGCACAACTCATTGAATCTGGAGCGAAGAAAGCGAAGAGCAAAGAGCAGAAGAAGGAGTTTAGGGAACTTGTTGTTGGTTTGAAGAAATAAGATTTGGATGTAAATTGAAAGTTTTATAAGTTTGCACTCATAAGTGAATAGGCATACTAAGGTATGTCATTCTGAGTAAGGATAGTAACTCAACTGGTTATAAGAGCCGAGTACGAAGTTGTTTTACAACAACCGTAGACCCGAAGTGCAGGTTCGAATCCTGTCTACCTTACGAGAGAGGCGCATGTAACCGCTTAGTTCGATCATTTGGACAGGCAAGACTGGGTGTTGCTTTAAGAGGTGTTAATTCTCCAGACTGGGTCACTTGTCCGCTACGGAAAGAACGAAAACAACACAAGTGGGTATCAAGTCCCACCTCTCATTAAACTACTAAACCTCCTTTGAGCTTGCAAAACTCGAAGGAGGTTTTTGGTTTAGTAGATTTTTAGTTGGATTTTATCTTGTCCATCATAGTTTTCAATTGATTCTCTGTTTCAAGATTAATTATAGTAAGTTTGTTCACCGGTTCTTTGAAGGTCAGAGGGACAGTAGACACAATGTATTTCATATTGTGTTCAATGTATATCTCTTCCGGTGTGAATCCGAAAATCCCATCTCCATTTGATCCATAACTTCCATCCTCAGCAGGAGAAGGTAATACTTCGTATACATGTGAAGATGAACTTAATGATACTATTTGCTCAGTATTCGTAAGCTGTGAGTTTACTGAAGAAACCTTATTAACTTGATAATATCCTACAGGCTGAGAAATCCCTTCTATAAAAACATACATGTAGAAAAGAATTGTTCTGTCATTATACAACTTGAACCTCTTGATGAGGTTGTCGCGCTCTAACGACCATGTAAGTTGCGGAGGGGGCTGCTTAGTGAGCAAACCGCGCTGATTGATTTCTGTAAGACCTTGTTCTTCTAAAGCAGTTTTGTTTTCTTTTACACCGCATGACTGCAAAGCAAGTATAGAAATTATGCAAGCAAATAGAATGTTTTTTATGTTTTTCATAAATATTTATAACAGTTTGTAATTAGTAACAATTAAATTGATTGACATGTAATTCGTAAGGAAGAGCAGAAGATTTCCAGATGCTACGATTGTACATTTTACTCTTAGCATTGTATTCTTCCGACCATCTGTTTATCTGTGTGCGGAGTGCGTTTATTCGTTGAGCTTTACTGAACTGCTCAAACATTCTGTCGTTATCCGGTAAGTCTTTCATGTTGCACAAATCTAAATTCAATTTTGTGCATGTATTATGGATTTCTTGGAACTCTTCATAATGAACAATTCCTGCATCTACTACTTCAACGCTTCGAGTAAAAAACCAAGTTATTGCGCTGATTGCCATTAATACAGCAACAATCCAAATGATTGTTTTCTTTTCTATATATACATCATCCATCAACTTCTCCTTCTTATATGAATAAATAATTCGGTAATCCCGAATTTGTTAATTATTAGATGCGATTTGACTTGCTTTCATTTCTTTCAGTTTTGGAAGCAATATTGTTCTTACAAAGTCTTGCACACATACAGCAAGCATCCCGTCTAATCCGCAATCTATCGAACCGCTAAGGGCATTTAACACTATTGCTGAGTTGTTGTCTTGCTCTACTTCTGCAAGTAAGCACAACTCGCTGATTTTTGTATGGAGTATATTCATAGTATCTATAAAAAAACAAATTATAAAAGTTTAACAACTCTATTATGTTCATCAACTTCAACGGTATACCCAAGGGACTGAAGAATATCCCTGAGCATACCGACTTTCTTGCCATCACTTATAAGACTGACATTTCTTTTGAGATAATATATGGGTTCTTTGGGCTTCACATCATTAATTACTGCTATTCCACAAAAAATCACAATACTTCCTTCACTTTCAGATGCTTTACGCATTGCGTCTACTATGTTGGCAATGGACTCTAATTTTCCTTTAAATTTAATTTCATACCGATTCCCCAAAACATAAAATTTATGAGATTCACGCATATCCGCCGTTTCCATTATCTCATTTAATTTTTTGTCCCCTGCAATCAAATCCAACATTACTACATGCTTCATAAATCTCCTTGAAATTATTGAAAACTTCGACTCACTATATCACTTGTATCTTTAACCAACGTTACATACCGCTGCGTAGTTTGTATTGACTGATGGTCAAGCAGATTTGCTGCTGCTGTTATACCTACCTTGTTCGCTGTCCTTGTCCCTGCTGTGTGCCGGAGGAAGTGTGCTGAAACTGAGAAACCAAGTTCATCTTCGCACTCTTCGAACAAACCTCTGTAGTAGTCCTCTGAAATGCTCTCTTTACCGTTAGCATAGAAGTAGTGCTCAGTTGACTTGAGCCTGTGTTTCTCGTAACGTTCTGCTGCTTCTGAGAAACAGACACCACCGATTACTATATTCATCGGTATAACCTTTTCTGATTTACCGTTTGCACTGCGCTTTTGAAAAATCGGACGGACGATGAATGTACCACGTTCCATTTCAACGTCTTGCTGCTGCAGGTGTGTTACTTGACCGATTCTTAACCCTACAGCAAGCATTATCATCACAGCAAGTAAATCTCTACTCCTATACACATAACGTTTCTTGAGAATAGAATCTTCTACTCTACTATTGAACCAACCAACAAGCAACCCCACCTGCTCATCACTCAACGCCTTCTCTGACCAGGGAGAATACACCGGTTTGAAGTATCTGCACAGTATTCCGTAGTCCTCTGCTGATAACCATCCACCGTCTACACAATAACTACCGATAATTCGTGCGATAAGTTGCAGTGACGACCTCTTCATAAGCTCACCCGTGTGTTCGTTTGTTTTACTCACTAAGTACGCTCTAATTCGATTTCTGAGCGCAAGAGAGTTTGTTAGGTCAATGTTTTGCTGCTGAAAGAAGAGAGAAACGTAATATCCAGTTAAACGTGCTGTCTCTTCATCCATGATTTCACGCTTGTTTGTAGACTTGCGTATGTAGGCGTAGAGGTTGTCAAGTGGGTTCATGTTGATTCTATATAATAAATACTTATATATTTTTTTGAGTCGCCGGTACCGTACGCACCATTATTAATTTGAGTAGTAAATGCCTGATGGTCTTTCAACTGCTTTATTTCTGCAAATTGCTCTTCTGTTAGTATCCCATCCCTTATTGCTCGTAGCAAATCATCATAAGTAGATGCTACTTCTGCTTGTGATACTTGAGGAAACCAGCAGTCACTACTTATTACTGAAGTGCTGACGTGTAGCCAGATTATTGTTATTATGTACATATGTTATTGATTAAGTGGATAAGTTACGATGGGAAATCCTCCAATGGACACCATTCAGGAATAGGTATGTGCGTAGGATGTGAAGCATTTTGATAAAGAGCAATGACTCGCTCTTCCTTACCACACAATGCATTGAATGCGCCACCTGATACAAAGTCTTGCTGCCTGTAATATGGGCAGTTTTGACATTCTTCAATTCTTTGAAATATTTGCTTGCTCATAATTTATCCTTCAATGTATTGTAATATTCAAGAAATTGAACACACATCATATATACACCCTCGAATTTGCTGCTACAGCAATCTTCGGGTCTGACTTTGTCTGTGTTGTAATCCTTGTTTATAAGGAGATCTTCAGTGTCGCCGTATGAAATGAAACAATACTCTGTGCAAATCACTATTTCAACTCCTTGTAGTTGTTCTATTCTTTCCACTACAGGCATTAACCAGTTCCAATTGACATCGTATTGCAGTCTGCTAGGAGAAAAACGCTCCCATCGTTTTTTAATGGTGCAATCCGGATGTTCTTTAAAACGGAATTCTGTCCATCCTTCATCGTACTGAAGGTAATCAAACTTGGTAGCCCCCATAAACTCAGCAATCAGTTCATTATTCTTGATTATTTGTTCTTTAGTAAGCTTAGCCATTTTTCTTCTTCCCCTTTCCTTTTACTACCTCTATTACTTTCTCCTTCTTCTGCTTCGGCATCCACTGCTTAACAGTAATAATGAGTTTCATGCAAGCACCGGGCTCACACTCAGGAATACCCAAGTCGAGCCGATCTGCTTCTGATAGGATCGTGTTACCGATTGGCTTCATACCCAAATGAGCAACCCACATTATCATACTGTTATGACGGCATTTATTTGGTCGTGTCTGCCATAGGTAATATTTTGCCTGGTGCGGTTCGTCGTTACCGTCCAAGTCTCTTGTTATGTAGATTATTGTTTGCATAGATTTATTTGATAATGTAAACTTCTTTGTGAGTACTGTGTCCGGATAAGTACATTGCAAGATTAAAATATTGATTCTTCTTCTTGTTGTATACTATCTCATTGTCCTGTGTATGAACTGCTACTTTGCCAAATACTATCTCGTCGTCACCTCTCTTGACTAAAATAGCATCACCGACTTTTATTTCAACGCCTTCTGTTAGCGGTATGAAATCCATTGTGTTCTCCTGTGATTAAAAAATTAGTTCTTATTCGCCCATTCAATCGCTTCTTTCTTTGTATCGCATTCATACAGCAGTTTGAAGCTGCGTTTGATTTTCTCTGGTTTTACGTAAGTATCGAAGTCCTTCACGAGACCTACCTGCCATTTACGTTTTGTCTGATGATACTTCAGGTCGTAGAAGTTGACTTGTTCAAATATCCTACGCCTTCCTGTGTCTGTTCTTGCGTTCATTGCTGCTCCTCCATCAACCACCACGCAGCAAGTTTTGCATCATTCAAACTCATGAAGATAAAACCGGAATCTTCACACATTCTATCTTCAATAATAAACCGACCTTTGTCATCTTCGATAATACGGCAAATTTCACAGCCTTCAATAGCATCAAACAAAGCACTTTCGCATTCAGACAAGGTATAAGCTGAAACTCCTACCATTTGATGAACAAAGAACTCAAAATGATCCAATACTGGTTCTGCCACGCAGAAGACAGGAGACATATAGATACTGTAAAACTTACCATCGCTGCATAGATACGTAGTGCGCCTTGCAATATCCTCATCAGAAGCAAACATGTCTTCTTGCTCAACACCACGGGGAAGACCAGGTTTGTCTTTGCCCTTGTAGTATATACTATCTAATTTATCAATTAAAGTTTCATAGTCAGAAGCAAATATGTATGCCCAGTCTGCAATAGAACTTGTTTTACCATCACTTCTGCCTTTAATTTTATAATTGTACTTAATCTGCGGTGCTTTAATATCTTCTGTTCCATCAATGAATACAGACATCAATTCAACAGAGGATACAGTCTCCTCATTAATTGCTCCGTTTTCTATAAATACAATTTGTTCACCGGGTTCAATAATATCTATTGAAAAGTTAAGTGTTCTCATTTCATCCACCTTTTCTTGACAGAACTCCTGCCAATCTCTCTAGCTGAAGAGTGCATAGTTTCTTCATCAAATCGTTCGTATGCTATTTGTGCTGTTGCATCTTCAATCATATCAGTATCAGGCATAGAAATCTCAATTCCATTATCAATAACCTCCCTGCCTGATTCGCTTACCGATACTTCCTCCTGTTCCTTCACAGCAGCAGCAAGCACACTCTGCACAGTACAAACATCGTAGGTTGTTGTAATTTTTACTTGTGATACTTCTGCTGAGAGGATTTTGAAGGAACGGATACATGGCTTTATTGCAACACCACACAATTCAATCTCTAATTTGAGTTTGTCTCTAAAAAAGCTAACAATAGTTTCAGACAGAGTGACTGTCGGATCTTCCTTTACCATCATAATAACGACATCATCAAAACGTTTATTGATTGATACCATTGATACGTTAGGAAAGCCGGATTGCTGTATGAGAGACATTATCACATCAGCATTATCAATCAGCATTGCGACATCGAGTGTAGAGAGTAGTTGAGACATAAGAGTATAATTAAATGTTAAGAAATGATTGTAAATTTTCAGAGTCACTAAAGAAAGACCTGAGTGTTTTATCTTCGTAATGCCAAGCTATTTTACTGGCGTCGCAATTCACTACTTCGACATGAAAGATTTTCATGCTATTCTTTTAAAGAAATGTCTTTCGCAATCCACGCAATATTTCTTCACAGCGTTTTGCTGCTTGTTCCGGGGTACACGTCATTTCTTCTTTTATGTTTGTATATACTCCTGAGGCAAATACAGTAAGCTGACATAGAAATTCTTTAGGCTGTTCCATAACTTCTCCAATTAATAATTAAAAAACAAAACTGTGTGCTATGCCCACTTGTCGAAGGTGAGTTATCAGCGTTAACGTGCTGCATAGCCGGGTGTAATTCGGGGGAATTACGAATGTATTAGCCATAGCCAGAGCCATCGCCAGAGCCATAGCCAGAGCCATAGCCATAGCCAGAGCCAGAGCCA
>OFRO01000090.1_pt1 | contig 32928 bp, 51 predicted proteins | sample 1543091 | NCBI WGS metagenome assembly OFRO01 (sample SAMN07774217, study PRJEB24372) | wastewater metagenome | isolation source: Exp Tend NO 10WW | collected 2016-02
TGACCGAACTGCCACCGGATGAACCACCACAGCCACGGCTTCCACCACCACCACTTGAACCGCCACGTGCGGCTGATTGCTGTGCAAGTGCAAACTTCTGTTGTTCAAGGCTGAAGTCACGGTCTTTGTTGGCCTGATTCTGCTTGTCGAGTGCCACCTGACGGTCATACTCTGCTTGCCACTGGCGTTTCTTATCTTCATCGTTAGTTCGTTCAATAAGTATCTTCAAACGGTCTAGGAGTGCTGTACGGCGTGCAGATTGACCCTGAACTTCAAGGTCGGTCTGTGTTTTACCTTCACCAAGAATCATGCCGTAGTCGTCTTGTGCGGCACCAAACTGCTGGTTTATCTTGTTACCCATGCCAACAATCGGTTCAGCTTCCTGTGCAAGTAAGCGTTGTCGTTGGTTTTCAGTGACTACTGAGTTGCTGGTTCGTGCAGAAATGTTGCCCGGCAACGCATCAAGTAAGTTCTGGTTATTGATAAGTGCTTGACGAAGTGAAGTGACACGGGTACGTGCATCAGTGATACCTAGCTTTTCGAGTGCGGCGTTATATATATCGAGTGGGTTTTTGGCTGAAGCATCGAAGCTACTGAGGTCTTTGAACGTCTGGTCAGCTTGACCCTGATAAGGGTTAGGTTGTGCTACGGGTGCTGGTGCCGGTGCTGGTGCAGGGGCAGGGGCACCACCTCCACCGCCTCCTCCACCATACGTAAGAACTTCGCCGGGGTAGATAAGGTTCGGGTTGCCTGAACGATAACCAGTTAGGTCACGCCAGTTAATACCTAGACTTGCTCCGATCTTTGAAAGATTATCACCTGATTTTACTGTATATGTTGCCATCAATTACTCCCTAATAAAAAACGCCCAGAGGTTTTGAAGCCGTCTGAGCTATTACCTGAATTATACCACAAAGTACTATTTACCTACAGGTGCAGTTACTTGCCACGCTGTACCATCAAAACTGTCAGTCAAAAACTCATCCAAGTATAGCTTGATATGGAAGTAAATATGATGGGTTCCAGTGCCAGCACTCTGATGGTCTATGTGAACAACAACCGTGGTCGGGGTTGTTGTAAGATAATACTCTTGCATGGTGGTGATACCGTCTATTGCCCGTGCTGGTGTGTGCCATATAGGTGCAATGAACGGGTTGTAGTCTTTTCTATAATCACCGGTAACGCTTGGTGTTTCGGCATACCACATGTCATGGATGGGTGCAAAACCTAAACTGTGAGGAATTACCAGCGTAGTGTCGAACGCCGCTAATGACTTGTCTAGCGTGTAGCCAACTATAAAAGACTTCGCTGAGTGTTTCGTCAGAAAATCATATTGTCTTGGTAGTGGTGAGTGAGGTAGAAACCTCGCATTGTTACCGAATATCATACGACTGTGTACTCCTCGAACGGTGCATCAAACGTATCATTAAAGATAATTGTGTGCACGTATTCTTCATAAATATCGCCCGGTGGTCCAGCTTGTGAAGTTGTCTGTATACCGTACAGGTTAGAATTGACGTAGGTTTGTTTAGTGAACCAGTATTGATAGGTGAATATCGGTGGTTCATGGGGGTCAGGAGTATCTGAAAATACATAGGTGTCAAAATACGGCCATGCAAACATTGGTCCTTGATCGTCATACTCTAAGAGGTCAGTTCTTAACTGTTCGGTGTAGTCTGCTTGCCACGACATTTGTAGTCGGGGTCTACCGTAGTGAGGATGGTTCAGCGTAGTTGTTTCAAGCTGGTTGCCATACTGAAAAGGTATAGTTTTCCGATAGCCAACATACCTAGATAATATCTGTAGGTTGCCGGGGTAAACTGTGTATGATGATTTTCTCATAGGTCGTAGTCCACATCTACATCTATAGTGTTGAACACTTCATCATCGAACAAGAAGAACTTTATATAGATACGCTCGGTTGTCGAACTACCTACACCAGCTAGTGCCCTTCTTGAGAATCTCAGTAGTTGCCTACTCGAATCAATAAAACCCTGATATACAGCATCAGGTGCAAAGGTCGGCATTTTGTATATAGGGGTACTATCATCGTAGTCAAGGTTGTCGTCACTTCTTCTGAACCACGCTAACATCTTCGGTGTTCTGTTGAAGCTATAGCGAAACTCGTTGATGTCAATATCTACACCGTCCTGAACGTAGGTGGTTGATGGGTCGTAATCAATGTACGCCAGTCCTGAAGCTGAAGCGTGCCTCGTCCAAAACGGATACTTGCCGGGTAGAAAATCTAGCGTACTCGGTCTAGCGTTACGCTTCAAGTCCTCCATAAAAGGCTTCGGTCTGAGTGGCTTCATGGTCATAGCTAATCTCTTTCTTCATCTGCTGTATCTCGTATAAGTGTAGCACCATAAATGACAGGGGTAGTAGTAGTCGCTACTACGTCAAAACCTACCTGAATCTCTTTGTACCGCTTGTTGATATTTATTTTGGCTTGAGTTTCGCCAGCAACCGCCGCCGTTCCTGTTGTCCAGTTTGTCGCACGATCAATCTTATACTTCGGTGTGACTGTTGCACCAGTCGGTAATGCGGTGAAGTCTACAAAGAACTCATCAGCCATCTTGCTTTTGTTCGGTCGTCCATCATCTATAACCAGTGATTCATAGGTTCCAGTAGCAAACGGGTCACTATCGGCATCAACAATGTCTACACCGTAGGTAGTATCATCACGCCAGCTTATGAACAATTTATCCCCAAAGTTCTTGATACAGCCTATCCGTAGAGTACCGTTCGTGCGTGTGCCTGTGGATATTGTGTAGCTATAACCTACTGATTCACGGAAGTTGCGGTCACGGGCACCGAAGCTATATACGCCATGCTCGATGGTTGTTGAGTTTGTTTCACTTGGAAAACCACCCATAAGCACAGAGTTGCGTACAGCCATCGTATGAGGGTAATTGACCATGTATGTTTCGGCATCCGTAAACTCAGTGTCGGTGTTTCTGAACGTCCATAGTTTTACGGGGTCGCCTCCTGCCCATGCCCACCAGCCACCGCCAGCGTAGTAATACAGTACGTTCTTGTGACTGAATAAACCGTATGGTGCACCTTCGGGTACATCTAGCACAAAGTTATAGGTCTGGCTGGTTCCATCCCAAAAGAATATCTTGCCCTGTTGAAACTCGTTAGTAGCACTGGTCGAACGCTTCTCTGTTGCGAAGGCTTTATACTCTGTGTAGTCAGCCATGCTGGTGACTTCGAAGCCGGACGGAAATACTAAACGATGCTGTACGAACTCAGTAACAGTTGGTGCTGATTGACTGATAGGCTCCCATACTGCAACGTAGCGACCGTTACCAATAACTATGTATTGCAAGAACTCACCGCAAGGGTGCATACCGTTGCGTGGTGCAACGAACCTGTTAGTCAGTACTTGGTGCCGTGCTGTAGCAAAGTCTGAAGCGGTGCTTGTTCCGATGGTACTAGCTGTACCTGATGGATGCGTAATATGGAAGTGATACTCGGCGGCGTTCGGTCGTGCAGTCGTGCGTGCCGGTGTCGTAAACACAAACTCGTTCAATGCTCCGTCGGTCAGTGAAGCGTTGGCTACTGTTTTTTGAGCAATGATGTTGTTCGCTCCATCGTGCATAGTAACTACTAAGTCGCCAGTACCTTTGGTTGTAACCCATACCTTGAGTGAATAGGTCGGTTCAACAGTCGGCGTATACAGTAGCATGTGTGTAGCTGTTTCGGTTATTGAGCCTGTAGTTGTGTAGGTGTTCGGTGAAGTAGTTGCTTCTTGGTCAACTAATTGAGCAATAGCGTTATCGTCTACAGTAAATGAACCGCCTGAAAATCTACCATCAGCGTTAGTGATACGGTGTAGGTTGTTTTGACCGGGGATATAGATAGTATCGTGTTGCTCGTTATAAACCATACCCATTGCGGTATCTGGCAAAGTCGTGCCATCTTTCGACCACGAACCAGCGGTAGTACGGACGTATACGCCACCGCTTGAATCAATCGCAACGATCTTACCGCTAGGCAACTGAATCATGTCGGTTATAAGTCCAGTAACAGTAGTGCTTGATTCTTTGACGGTCTTAGGTAGTAATGTTAGCTGTGTCGGACTTTTACGAAAATCAAGGTGACGGGTATAGTAAAAAGAGTTTTCGGTACCTATCTTCAAGTCGGTTGACATACCGCCATCGAACCGCTGTTGTACCTGTGGCTTCTTCATACTACGTTACTCTTAAATCACGTTTGATATGCCTATACCCTACTGCTGGTCTGCGTGCTCGCAAGTACTGTGATGAACTGCTTGAACTATAGTTAGCCTGACACTCGACCAGTGCATCATCAAAATCGTTCTTAAAATCACGTGCCATGCCACGGTCTTTACGCCTTCGGTAGTATCTGAAGCAAGCGTAGTCAATAAGGTTTTCGTGAAACTCCTCTGGTATGTCTGGCATTTCACCAATGGTAAAGCTAGCACCGGCAAGTGTTTCGCCTTGATATTTGCGTGCTAGAACTACGACAGTCGTGCTGGTGAAGTCCTCTATCTGATACCAGAACCCATCGCCGTCAGGGTCGTTAATGCGTATCCATCGTCCAACCATAGCTTCTGTGAAGGTCGTACCAGCACCCGTGACGGTCGTTGAATCGTTGGTTAGGGTGATTGTACCGGTCGTGTAGTCAGCGGCACTCATATCACGCATACGGCGTTCATATCGTATGGCGGCGGCATCCGTGTTGCTACTGGATGGTATAGGGAAAATACCGACTTCGTTGCTACCTCTGATGTAATAGAACTCTGGTATGTCTGAACTGCTTTCACGCATGTTTAGTTCGTTCCATACGTCCTCATCGTCAATCTGCTCTAACGGATACGGTACGCTAGCAATAGTAATAACAAGCGTTTTGATACGGATACAGTCGGCTGGTAGATCATAGTATTGTTGGTCTGCAACCGTGCTGAAGGTACGGCGTGATGTACGCCACTCACGACTGAGTTTAGCACCGAACTTCTTTGCACCCTGATTGATGTACCTCTTAATAAGTGTCAGCGTGGTCGTGTCATTATCTTTGACCTGTTCCTGTGTGTCCTCGTATAGTTTTTGAAAACTCAACATATTTTTACCTCTAAATTAAAATCAACCGACTACTATGAGCCGGTTGAGCATTGCTTTGATTATACTACAAAACTAAAGATGTATGAACTTGCACCTTGTTATTTTTAGAACTTGCTCTCGTAAGTCTGAAATATCCGGTAGTATAGTCGATACAATAATGTCGAACCCTTGCTTCTCTAGGATACGTGCAAGGGTAGCAATTTTGATGTTATTGTCGTAGCGGTCCTTCTCATCGAAGCCTAAACCTTTGGTCAGTGAAGCACGCATGTCGTCACCGTCTAGGTTGATACCGCCCATCTTTGATTGCAGTTCTTTTGCTAGAACAGTTTTACCGGCACCGCTTTCGCCTGTTATCCATATAATCATGTATTACCTCGAATAAGTAGTATTGAATTAACTTAATAAGTTCTATTGCCAGTGTCCACTTAATTGATCGTGTCACTACTAGCAGTATCGTCAGGCTGTACAGTCGGTACAGTACCGTCTTTTTGAGCCTCCCGTATTTTTGTGCCACTGATTGCCTCTATTTCTTCGGGCAAACTAATCTGCTCGACTTTGTATCCAACTTCACGACCGTACAGTACTTCATCAATATCAGGTATTTTAATAATCTCTACCCTGTCACCATATTCTTTTAGTGCTTCTCGAATCATTAGACGGCGTTCATATGCAGAGTACGGGTTTTTTTCACTAATCTCTGTATCTCTAATAGCAACTACAACTGACTTGCCCCTTTTTAGTGCTGTTTCAATAAGTGCCTTGTGACCATCGTGAAATGGTTGCCATCTACCAATAAATAAACTATTCATCATAACCTCCTACATATATCCGAACTTAGTATTATAAAACTGACCACGCTTCATCGTTTCATCAATAACATCTTGAGCCAAGAAGTCTGAGTATACCTGAGTAGACTGTATCTTAACTTCACCGGTAGCATTGTGGTGAGGAAACTTATTTAAGTAAAAGCCGTCCGGGTCTGTAGCGGTATCTTTAACGTCTTTGAAATCATGTGCAAAATACTCTACACCTATAGCTTCGTAAACCTGTCTGAGTATTTTTTCTGGCTCGTTAACAAGCGATTCATACTGAACAAATATAACTCTCTCATCTGGTCTGCGTAATAAATCCTCCGTACCAATAAGTGCTGAACCTATTACTCCATCTTCAGCAAATAGTTTAGTTGCTCGACCTAGCTGAGTTTTAAGCAGAGGAGTTGATGCTTCGTCAAACAATGGGTTTTTACGGTGTTGTTTTTCGCATGAAGCAAGTATTGAACGCAAGTCACGTACCATTACTATAATTTTTGATTCAGGAAAAATATCAAAAAACGGTAGTGAGTTAAAGTTCCAGCCTCTTGATTTATCAAACACAACTGGCTTTTTATTATTTTCGTGCCATGTATTTACAAAAGATTTTATAGATTGCTTTGCACGTTCTTCGGCAAGTTCCTTCTCTGTGTTAAGTTCAGCCTTCACTTCGATGCTGTTGCTCCAAGCCTGTATCATTGTTCCAACGAAACTGGCAACAGGACTTGTTGATGTAGCATGAAAGTCCGGGTTTTGATTTAATATGTTGCACAATAGTGTACTGCCTGATCGTGGCATACCAGCTATAGCGTGTATTTTCATAGATTCCTTCCGTTTAGTGTCTATGTTATTTTAACACTAACGCCGTTGCTTCGTATATAGACATAGTTTGAGTTTACCCATATATCACCGTTTCTTGGTGATGTAGGAGCACCAGTTGTACCCTTTAATCTAACTGTTGTACCTACAGATAATGAGCCGGCCTGTGTGTTACTACCTTCAAAGAATTGAGCTGAGTTGGTTGCTGAGGCACTAATGTTGGCAGCAGTAGCACTACCGAAAGCAAGTGAACCATCGCCGGTTGCTGTAATATTAAAGCCGTTTGCACTACCAAAGGCAAAACTTCCATAGGTACCATTACCTGCCTGTATTGTTCCATTGTAGGCTTTACCCATCGCAAAACTACCTTTACCATATGTAAATATCTCAGTAGTCGTACCGGTTTGAGCATCTGCAAAACCAAAAGCAAATGAACCATCAGAATATTGAGTTTTTATTCTTGCAGTTCTTGTTGAAGTGGCTAAAACTAGACCACCAACAATGCTACCCTGACCACTAAAGCTTATAGTTTCTGTTCCTCCTGAACCATTTTTTTTGAAAATACCAAAGTTTTTACTACCATTATCAAAATAAAGACCGGGGTCTGCATCAAACAAACTAGAATAACCAAACTGTATTTGCCCGTCTGCACCAGCAGGAGTTGTTGCGGCACCACCGCCCGGACTATGAAATCCCATAATGCACCTCCTATGCGTAGCCTATATTAACTATCATACCAGTTGCAGGGTCGCCACTTCCAGTTGCGGTAGTCGTACAAGCGTAGCTGATAGCAGTACTAAACTCAATAGGTACGGTGAATATCTTGTCCATTGCACCATCTTTTGTGCCGTCACCGGCTGGTATAAGGAAAGATAGCTTCGGTGTGGTCGTTCCAACTGTAACGCTAACTGCCGCTAAATTGAATAATTGCAAGTAGGCATCAGCAGAGGTGGGGTTAGATACTTCAAGCATGTATAGGTTGCCACTTGAACCTTTAACCTGTTGTGCCGTATTGTCGCCATCGGCATCAAACAGGGTGTTCATGCCAAATATGGCTGAGTTGGCTTCAATACCTACAGCAGAACTGTCTGCTAGTGCAACACGCATAGCACTTCCGGCTGAACCTACGCCAGCGGCAACACTGGTTCCATCATCGTTTATGTGTATTTCTACATCTAAGTATCCAGCACCGTTAGCAGACACTTCTTGACCACCGCTGTCGATTAGTCTTACCCGACCAATAGTGTTTGCACCAGCCGGTAGTGCACCGACAACATCGACCTGAACTTCAGTATCAATAGCGGCGGCAAGTTCTGTTAGTGCCGCATGAGATATGGCAACAGTGATACCTGAACCAGCAAGGTTCACATCCACCTGTGCTGAAGCGTTGATAGCACCAGCTAGTTCAGTAAGTCCAGCGTTGCTGACTGCGACTGTACCAGATGGTATAACCCACAATGCACCGTTAGCATCAGTACGGAAGGCAACTGCATCACCTTCAGCATCAGCTAGGGCACTTAAAGCATCATCACGGATAGCAGATATAAGCACTGAGTTCTCGGTAGCACCTACTGCCGTGCCAAGATCAACACCAGATAAAGTTGCATCAATCTGCAAGTTACCGTCTGCATCAACTGCAAATGGCTTGGCTACATTGCCCGGTGCTTCACCAAGTAGCATAACGCCAGAGAAACTAGCATCTACATCACCTTCGGTATATTCAGTTGCGGTAGTTGCACCAGCGGTTACAACTGCGGTGACAAGCATACGACCAGTAGCAGGGTCTACGGCTATCTTTGCTGGTGTAGTTAAATCGCCATTGTCTACACCAAGTATGGTAGGTACTCTGTTCGCATCTCTTTTTGCTTCTGCCATAAATTACTCCTAAATAAAAAACAACCGACTATAATGAGCCGGTTGAGCTATGCTTGTATTTTATCACAAGTTAGCCATTTTTTGTAAACGTGCACGGTCGTTTAGATGTTTTTCTCTTTTGGTCACATCATCTTCACGCTTTTTTAGGAAGGCTTCACGCTTATCAAGATCAATAGAACGGGATGCGTTCATGGCAACTACATCTTGAGCATTGGCTTTAATCTCACGTGCCTTCATGCGGTCGTGCTGTGCTTGCTTAGTAAGGTCAGTGGCGTTGGCTTCAGCTACCACAATATCTGATTCACGCTTATCTAGCTGTTGGCTACGTGCTTCATTGGCATCGGCATCGTGCCTATTGTCGGTTGCTTTGATGTTTAGTGCTTTGGTTGCATCCTGTATTTCAGTCGCCTGTGATTCGAGTTGTTTGCCTAGTTCATCTAGTGCCTGAGATTGTGCGACATTGCTTTTTTCGGCTTCGGTGCATACTTGTTCACGTTCAACCAGTGTCGCCTCACGTTGGTCAAGCTGAAACTCTCTGATGTCTAATTGTGCTGTGCGTTTATCTACTTCAGCAATCACCTTAATCTTGTAGTCGTTTGCAGATTCTTTTACTTCAGCAACGTAGGTATCGGCGGCAACTTTCAATTTATCAGCATCATCTTTAATTTGCCCAAGAGTAGACTGAGCATCAACAATCATCTTGTTATGATGCTCAACCTCTTTCTTGAGTAGTACGTTCCGCTTTTCTAACTTCGGGTTTTCTTCAGTTAAACGCTTGTGCGTAGATTCAAGACGGGCAACCTCATCACGGAGTTCTTGCCACTGGTCTGACATGTTAGTTCTCGTTGATTACTACATTGCTAGTCGGCAATGAACTGTCGGCTATGCTTGTAATCGGAGGTGTAACGGGTAATGGTGCTGTTGGTTCCTGTGTCCGACTAGGAAATGCCGGTGCATCAGCCTGTACTTGTTCGCTATCAGCTTCATCTTCGTCAGGGTCGCTTGAAGTAGTTAAGTCAACTTCGCCACGGTTTACTGGCTGTGCTGAAGCTGGTGCCTCTTTGACACGTAGGATAACTTTATCTTCCCACTTAGCACGAACTGCTGATTCCCACTGTGAGTACACATCTTTAGGGTCGCCTTGAATCAACTCATCGACAAGTGCTTTGACACCAAGAGTTGCTACTGCCCCACCCGGCAGTTCACTTGTCTTACCAGCACGCATACGGTACTGGTAAGGGTTGTTGAACTCATCAGCTACATTGAACACTACGTCATGGTCAAGAGGGTTGTGCACCCATACAGTTGCTTGAGGATGGAAATGTCGCCACTTAGGTTGAAAACCATCATCACGTTTTGGCTGATTAGGATTCATGTTGTACCTCTATCTTTGTAGGTTCAGTTGGTACTACTACATCGCCGGGTACTGGATGTTCGCCTTCAGCTTCGTCACCGATTACGCCTTGATCTGGGCTTTGTACTGGTTCATCGACTAATTCACCATCCGTTTCTACTTCGTCACTTGGCTCGTCAACGATGCCAAGCTCGACCTTTTTATCTGCAAGGCGTTGTTTTGCCCCGTCCAAGTTACTTTGTGCAACTGCTAACTGTTTCTCTGCTTCCTGCACTTCTGCTTCAAAAGCATTGATGTTGGTGTCCGACATATAGAACCTCCGTTTATTTGATAATTAAATTATAGCATAAACGAAAAAAGCCTACCGAAGTAAGCCTATTTGTCTATGTACTTGAGTGCTTGTTTGAGCAAGTCTATCTTTTCAGCTTTGGTCAAGTTTAAGGAGGCGTATATTACTACGCCCCCTTTACCGTTCGGCTTCAGCGTGAGTACTTTAGGCTGGTTCTCGTTAAGCGGTTGCCCTATCATCAATTAAGATGATAGCACACCTACAACGTGAAACCATGCTGTATCAGTAGTCCACACTAGGACACTGGCACTAGAACCATCATTATCATCGACTGTGGCAATAAAGCCACGACCGAGTGATGCCGGTGTACCGAAGGCTGAGTCCAACTCTGCATCTGTTGGTGCCGCCTCCGTTACGTTAGCAACTGACTGTTTAGTACGAAGTCCTGCCGTTGAACCATTGACTACACCAGTTACGGATAGTGCACCACCAACTGTTAGGTCGCCAGTAGTTTCAATATCCTTCTCGGTGTAGATACCATCCTCTTTAATAGGAGGTACATAATCTTCAATTTTTCGTGGCATGATTCTCTCCTTTTATCAGTCAATTTGTAAGCTAACTAAGTGGTACTCTGTGTCAACACCGGCTTCGAGGGCTGTACCAACAAGGGCTTCACCGACCGCATCCAGTTCTTCAACAGCACCAGCGACACCTGTACCGATGGTCAACATTTCGCCTACGGCTAGTGTTTCATCAGCAAGCACAGGGCAAGGTCCAGCAGTTTGCAACCAACCGTAGTAAGCATTTGTGATACTTACGTTAGGCACGCCGACTGGCATATCTAACTGGTCTGTTACCGATATAACTGCACCACTCCACGGGCTAGCACATAGCGTACCTTCTGATACATCTATGGTCAAACCAACCTTGATTGGTTCTGCTAGGTTCACAACGATTTCACCAGCACCGGTTACACCAGTGTGGTTAGCAACTAGGTAGGCTACACCTTCGCCTGTTGCATCGTTGATCGTAAGGAATCCGTCTTGGTAGACGTTCGCTACGATTGTACCGCCAGCATCGAATACAATTTGAGTTGCACCAGCCGCTACGGTACGGGCAATGGTTTTGTTGGTCGCATCTGCGTTAGCAGTAGCGGCAACAGCCAGCTTGCCGCGGGCTAGGGTTGAACCGCCAGCTAGTGCATAGCGGTATCCCCGACCATCAATAGTTTCGTCATAGGCACCAACTTGTAGTCCTTTGACCGAACTAATATCTCTAAAATCTTGTTCTCGTACTTTGTTTGACATGTTCAGTTCCTCCCTTAAACCGTTGTTACACCGGTCAACTTACCGTGACGGCGAGTTTGACCAGAGATTAAGTTACCAAGCATGATGAACTGTCCGATGTCAGCGTACTGATTGTATGGCTTGTCGAAACCTGACCATTGAATTGGGTACATTTGATTGTACTCAGATGCAACAGAATCAACCTGAACCTTCGGTACTTTGTACTGTGTAAGACCAACACCTTTAAGGTTGTACCAGTGAAGGTAGTCCTCATTGATGAAGAACATCGTACCACTATCAGCTTTTTCATCAGCTACGATTGGAATACCACGCCAGTATAGTGCCTCAAAACCTTGATGTCCTTTTAGACTATCCTGATCTTTGTAAGCGACACCCGGCTTGCTATAGGTCGTAACCTGTACACGGCTCAAGGCATCGTAGTTAGCACTGATATTTGGCTGGAATAGACTTTCCAATAAATCCCACACTGTTTCAGTCGTAACAGCGATACTAGGTCGTTGTCTACGTGAACCAGCCGCACTTGCACCACGCATAACCGTAGCCATACCTGTGAAGGTAAGTGCACCACCTGAAGCGGCACTAAGCGTACTGTTAAGTTGTGTGTAGGTTGTGCGAGTTAAACCAGCATATGTACTGGTGTTTGTACCATCATCAACGATAGCACCAAGACCCAAGAACGAAAGACCGGCACCAGAACCATAGAATTGGTCGCCGATGGTGTCCATAGCGGCGTTCTGTGCTTCCTGAAGCGTGACGTAAACGAGGTCAAGGACTTCGCCATCAGTCTTATTAAGTGAAGCCTCACCACCACCGATGCTGACGTTCTGATAGAACTGTGCATGGCTGAAGGTTTGACGAACACGTGTGTCTTGAAGGCTGGTATCAAAATCACCAACACCATCAAAACTACCGCCTGTAGTCGGCTTTGCAAACTGCAATGGAATCATCATTTGACGACCTGACCATTGCTTCTGTTCACGCATGAATATACGTGACGTAAACACATTGGAGTTCAATATACCATCAATAGATGCTGGCACATATGCTTCCTCTGTGATTGAAATTACCCTGTTAGATAATGCCATATCTGTAACTCCTTGTTACTTAAATAAAATAGAAAAACCCGAACTGCTCTCACGAACCGTTCGGGTTACTTATCTACAGTAAAGCACACTGTAGTCTTAAATGCAATATCTAGCCACCTAGACCGGAGTATCTGGCATGGACTGCATCAAGGCTAGTGCCGGGAGGTAATGGTGCTGGCTCCTCTTTTTTACCTGATGGTGTACCACCACCGCCACCCATGACTAGACTACCTTTTTTCTTGGTAGTATCGTTCTTAGTCTTATCGGCTTTGGCTTTTTCCTCTTGGTCACGATCATACTTCATAGCTTTATTGGCGGCGGCAAACGAATCAATAACTACACCATCGCTCAAGTTCTTAGCTATATAAGCATAGGTATCACCTATCTCGTTCTCACGCTCTTTAGCATCGGCTGGTAGTATGCCACCTTTGGTAAGGGTATCAATCTCACTATCCCATCTGTTAGTGACTTCATCAATCTCAGCCTGTTGGCTAGCTGTTTCTTCACGAACACGGCGTTCTTCAGTAGCACGGGCATCTGACTGTGCTTTAACTGCCATGTTTGAAGTGAACACGCCCCACTCCTTATAAGTAGACGGTTCAAAATCATCAGGCACTTCATCCATGTTGTTGAAGTAAAATGTTTCGCCTTCAGAGTTCTTGACTGCAATCTTACCATTGGCGTTCTTGGTAATGTCAGTGTCAACTTCTGGCTCTGGTTCAGGTGTTACTGCTTGGGGTTGGGGCTTATCAACGACTTCGGGTTCTTCGGCTTCAGGTGTAGGTTTAGCCGGTACTGACTTCGAATCATCGCCTTCTTCACCTTCACCGTTTGGTGCATTATCAGGCTGTCCGGCATCGTTGCCATCATCATCCGATTCAGCGTTCGGTGTAGGTTTGTCAGTGTTAGTTCCATCTGGTGTTGAGTCATTTCCTTCTTCTTGGCTTTCAGCTTGTTCAGCTTCGAGTTCATTAACTTTCATTTCGTGCACTCGGTCTAGGTCAACCGGTGTTTCTTCAATCTTGTCATTATCTTCTATGACTGGCATATCTAACCTCCGTTTATGTTACTTATATAGTATCACACTTGGATGTTAGCGGCACTGGCAACATCGGCTTGAGGTGGTACTGCACCCTTCTCAGGCTTCGGTTGGTTCATTGCTTCGCCTTTAGTCGGTGGTTGGTTGCCCGGCACTGTGCTAGGTTGTCCACCTCCATCAATCATGCGGTCTTGTTGTGCATTTTCTGCTGATTTCTGATTAGCCATTTCCTGTTCTTCAGGGCTAGGTAGTTGTGTTTCCATCAATTCAAGTGAGGCTTGGGCTATTCTCTGACACTCAAGCAAGTGTTGTGTATATAGTCCAGCGACTTCAGGTTTACCAGCAATAGCCTTCTGGTAGTCGGCTGTGGTCATGTACTTGTTGAAGAAGTTTAGGTACTGTTCATTGATGTCGTCACGTGGTATCGGTAGCTTACCAGCGTTCAATACTTGTATATCCATCAGTGCATTGCGGTCAAACTCATCGGATGCCGCCATACCAGCAAACTGCATAGGGTTGGTCTTGTATGCCATCAAACGCTCAAGCATCTTCTTAGGACTAGGCATTGGACCACCGGCACCTATTTCGTACAGAGTAAGTGGGTCAATCATACCGAACTTGGCTAGGTTGGTAGCAAATACCTGTTGTGCTTCTTTATTCATAGGCATAGTAGAACCAGCTTCAACATTGATGTCGATGCCATCTTCCACAAGATCGTTCTTCATACGTACAAAGTCGAACTGACCATTTTCACCTGACACCTTAAACCAGTGTTCTTCTGTGTAGTAAACCTTAAACATCTGTGCAAGGTAGCGGTAGTACTTGGTAGCCATACGCTCGACTGCACGGCTGATGTCGTCCATACGGGTGTAATCTTGCTGAACCTGAATCTGGTCTTGTCCTAGTGTCTTATTGCCACTCTGACGACCTCTACTGATGTCATGGGTACCGAAGATGTCGTCAATCTGCTGTGCTGAATAAATCTTATCTTCAAGTACGTAGTTAGGTAGTGGTGGTGGTGCAACACGGGCAACGGCGGCTCGAACATCACCCTTGACACCGATACGCTCATCAGGACTACCAGTTAGCTTGGCAATGTCTGACTTGGTAATCATTATGGTGTTGAATACTAAACCACTTCCAGCTTGGTCTGCGTTTTCCATAATCTGAAAACCACGGCGGTTATGTATCTTCTGTTGTGATTCTGCTTGCTCGACCATTGATGTTACGTCTATCCAGCTACTACCATCGTTCAGGTAGTTGATAGGTATAAATGGTGGTTCCGGTGTATCAAGTATGTTAGCGATAGCACCTTCTTCAGTTTCGTTCTCATCCTCATAGTTCCAGTTAGGGTTACGCATCTTGCCTAGTACGGTAGTGAAGTTTTCATCCACCCACATCAAGCCACCCTTGTACTCCAAGTCCTCATAGTATCTGAACCATACCTCATAGATTGTTTGCTTCTTGGCTAGCTGTGTCTTGTACGCAACTAATTCACCCTGCTTGTTACGGCGGTTGACACCAGCAAGTTCAAGTATCTTCTGTTCATTGTCAGGGAATAGTGCAACCAGTTCTTCGAAGGTTTTGTCCTTGATACGTTGTGCAACGAAGCGTGGGATGTCACCATAGCGTGCATCCATATCAATGATTAAATCTTCAGGCATCACTAGTTCTGGTATAACTTCACCGTATTTACCTACTGATGGGTCGAAGCGTAGCTTGATGTAGGCGGCACGCTTGAGTAGTAGGTTACGGGTACAGATGCGGAATAAGTCTTGAGTTCTAAACTTCTCTGAGTGTGCGTATAAAGCATCCTGCACATCCTTCGCTAGCTGTGTGCTAGTTGGTGAATCATGCCCCGGACTGACTGATGGCTGTGCTATGCGTGCATTAACCACCGAACATATAGTTTCAACAGAGATAAAGATTCGAGGGTTTTGATACATGCTTTCTTCTTGAAAGTCATATACTTCAGCGTTTGAGTAGTGGTTAGGCAACCACAAGTTCATGTTGTTTTCACGAACTGCCTTCAATTTGAGGGTTTCATCCCAATAGGTTTGGCTCTCTGTTAGCGGTCGCTGAATAAAGCTAAGAAGGTCTTTATCCTCCATCGCTAGGTCAAAGATTGCACCACTGTCGCCGGTTTCTTGTTCGTTATAAGTCAAGGCAATAACTCCATTATGTATTACTGCCGATTGAGCGTTACCAGCATTATATCACGACCCAACTTGTATTGCACCTCTGTTTTGTTTCGACTAGTTTTTGTGTATAGGGTTTATCAATAACCGGTATTGCTGACCACATAGCTTGCATTTTATGTTGACGGCTATACCAAAATCTTCAACTGGTACTGGTGTGCTGATGGCTAGGTCTATTCTACCCTTGATGTCCATGATGGTACGCTTGCACCATATGCAACTGAGCTTTTCCATTTCACTTGCTCCACCATCATCAAGTACATAAAAACTTATCGGCGGTGTGCTGTGATGGTCTTTGTAGGGTTTTGTTTCATATCTATCACTCATAATTTTATTGTATCCTTTTTCGCTTATTCTTTGCTATAGATTTTTCAATCAAGGTGTCCATATCCATGTGCATTGCTTCTGCAACAGGTATGGTGCCATCGGCTCGAACGCCGGGTGCTGTACGTTTCAGTGGCTTCTCTGCACTATTCACACCACCAGTTTCACCACTCACTAGCATCTGTGACTTACCGACACGCCAGTAGGCAAGTGCATGTGCCCAGTGATCTGGCTTATTCTCTTTAGTTTCCCACCTAGCACGGTCAATACCTTTGCTGTCCTTCTCAACAATACGGTACATATTTCCCACGTGATAGACTAACCCCTTGCCGTCAATGCCCTGCAACTCCTTGAAGGGTTGATAGAACCGTATCTTCTGAGTAGCTACTTCACCAGCAATCATGTCAAATAGTTTTGTGCGGTCTGATTCAAGCACCCCAAAGTCGGCACTCTCTTTGCGGTTGGTGGTGTCCATGTTCTTGGTGTCATGTTTGTAGTAGTGAACGAACACACGCCCCGGATACTTACGTGCTAGCTGTTCAGGTATGGTGAAGTCAGGCAAGGCATCAATCACGGCGGTAGCATTGAACAGGTTGATGAGCGTTTCTATATCATCCCATGATTCAGTCGTACCATAGTTGAATATACCGAACTGGTTGCCAATGACGTAGTGCTTGGTCTTACCACTGTCGCATCCGATAATCACATCAGTCTTGTCGGCAAGTCCGGGTCGTGTCGCTCTAGCTATAGCATCAGCGTTCAACATGAACTCACTAGCCTGATACGGTAGTCCTAGTACGAAGTTGTGGAAGGTAGCAATATCCATATCCTTCTCTTGCTGTAGTATCTTGCGTGCTGATACCCACGGCACCATCATCTGTGATAGCCAATAGCCACGCCGTCCTACGTTCTCACCACCAACAACTTTGGGTCCAAGATGCGGAAACTTCGGCACCCACTCACCGTTCTTACGGGCTGATGTAGTTATTTCTTTATGACACATGCCACAGGCGTAGATAACTCGAACCTTGTCAACGTAGTGATTACGCTCTATATCATCACGCTCGAAGCCTATGTACCAGTCGTGACCACACGATTCACACTTAATGAACCAGTGCATCTGGTCTGATTCTTGCCACAACTCATGTACACCGAAGCTAGGGATGGTAGGGTTGCTGAACGACCAGAACCAGCCATACTCACTAGCTTGCAGTCGTGACTGGTAGACAGTCAACACGCCTTGATCTGAAACATCATACTCATCAGCTACTACAAGGTCTGCGGTGGTACTGATAGCCTCACCACGATGAAACGCTCCTCTGAAGTACACGAACCTATCACCAATGGCTTTGAGGGATGTACTATCGCTACCCATCACCATTTCACGGATAACAGGGTTACGGTCAATCATCGGGTTCACTTTAGGTATAACGAAGTCATGCACCACGTTGCGTGTCGGCAGTACGTAGATAACATTGAGCTTGATGAACTTGGCGGCATGTATTGACTTGAGTATGGCAAGGACTGACCAACCAACCTGTGCTGATTTCATAATCACTTGGTTTGGGCTGTTGTCACCATACGGTTGAATCATGTACCGGTGGTTGTCGAACTCGAAGGGCTTTTGGTTTTCGTTGATAAACTCGTTGTCGAGTACCCACATGCCAGCGTTGACGGTGTGCGTGTAGGCTCTTAGTTCACTGGTTTCTTCAAGCTGTTGAGTGTTATCTTCCATTTACCATAAGTATAAAACAAAACAGAGGTTTTTACACCCCTGTTTTACCGTAGTGATAGCCTCACTCCACCGAACTATATTATAGCACGTATGGCACCGGTGATTACTTTCCACCAGCTAGGCTTGTAGTAGTTCATACGACCACCAATACCTGTTCGTAAAAGAAACACCTAGCTTCTTTGGTTCTATCCTGTACTTTGATTTTTGTCATTGCTGACCCTCCGTTTAGTTACAATGACATACTATGACAATGCTTATGGTAGGTCAACTATTTTCTGTAGTATTCTGCACAACGGGCTTTACTTTTGTTTTTTCCATGAGTATACGGATAGTTTCTTCAGCAAGTTCTTTCGCTTTTGGTGCGTTCGGGTTGATCGTGCTGTTATTGATAAATGTATTGTATGTAGTACTGCCGGGGTCTGGTGTACGGTCGTTCTTACTGAGTTGCCCTTTGACCTCGTAGCCTAGCTTGACTGCCTTCAGCCTAGTCTGGTGGTCTGCAATGAAGTACCACACGTGGGTAGCAGTATCACCGTGCTTGAACTTCTGCACCACACCGCCGAACTTTTCAACCAATTCAGTTATTTCTTCGTCACTCATGGACAGTGGGAATACTTGGTGTGCTAAACCTTTGGCTTGGAGTACTTCAATGTGTGTTTGCTGTAGCAGTTCGTCTGGCATGTTTTCTTCAAGCAGTTCTTGAAAACCTTTTGACTTGATAACATCACTTGGTCGCTTACTCTGAGATATTGTGTAGCCTGATTGTATAAGTATCTCACCAAGAGGAATAGGCTTTGGGTTTCTGAGATTTTCTGAGTAAAACGTGAACGCTTTTTTTTGCTTTATTGTAGGCATTAAACTAATCCTATGTTTATATCTAACATATTACATCTATGACATACGATTTGAATATCATAGATTGTGGCACCTTCGTATTTAGTGTGATGCAGTTCACCACGCTTCTTCATTTTTTTACCGCATTGTTCACACAGGTACCAATTCCTGCCCCAATAATCAAAGATAGCCTCAACATAATTAAGTATGTTCCAGTCACTATCACTTTTTGCTCTAGCCATTATTGTGTTTACTCCTTAGACAACATTTTGCGACATGCCCGTTTATGTTCAGAGGGTATTGTGAGTACCCCCCTGACATAACTAGGATGCCTGTGTTGGTGCTTGTGGCTCTGGTTGAGCTTCTGCTGGTGCTAATTGACCGGCTGAATCACTAGCGGTACCACTATCACTTGGTTGTGGTTCACTAGGTACAGTTGGTTCTGTGGCACCCACGACCTCACTAGCACTGGTATCTTGTTGAACATCAGTGTTGGTTGGTTCAGGTTGCTTTTGAGCTTCATCTGCTTGAGCCTCCTTAGTTTCTGGTGCTGTAACAACTGGACTGCCACCATCATCAGCTTTTGGTGCTTCTGCGGTTTGGGCTTGTTCAGGTATATCTAACTCCATCAATGTCATAGTGCTAAAGTCACCTGATAAATTGAACTGAGTTTTTTCTGTGACTGTGTAACCTAAACGGCTTCCGGCTATTGTTGATAGCAAACCACTGAAGATTGCGTTCTGATGGTTGTTGACGAATCGAAGCATGTTAGCTTCATGTACTGTTAGGCTGTATTGCTTTGGTTCTGGTTTCTGATCGTTAGACATTTTCGGTGTCCTCCTCTGTGTTAGTTGATTCTTCTGGTTCAGCTTCAGCTTGCTGTTCAGCGTGTGCTTCGGCTTCAGTATCTTCGTTGCCTATAACTGGTTCAGGCATTGGTGCTGGCGTGAAGTCAACGTAGTAGTCTTTGTTGACCTCGAACTGGCTAGCGGCACTTTCACTGATGGTTTCTAAATGGATGTTACCGCCGGGTGTTAGCTTGTAGAACTCTTTGTTCTCAGCATTGTCTGCAATAACTGGTGATAGCTGAACGACAAAACCGCCGTCTGCTTTCTCGGTTAGATTTAATACTCTAAACTTTGCTCTGACACTCATGGTGTGCTCCCTTCTGTGGCGACAAGTTGTTTAATCTCATCAGCCGTTAATTTTTTCTCAAATAATTCGTCCAGTTCCATGTTCAGGTCACGCCACTTGGCTTTGACTTGTGTTAGTAACTGTTCGAACATCTTTGACTTCTTGGCTGGCATTGATTGGTTTGCCAGTATTGTATGGGTATGAATCTGCGGTCGGGTTATCAGTATTTCCTTCTTCAGTTCGATAGCACGTAGGTAGTGCTTGGATGGTTTATTTCTGTTGAACATCTTTTGCTACCTCCACAAGTGCGTTCCATACACGTGTCTTTTCATCAAAACTGACGTAGTGAATTATGCACATATCATCACCGTGTTTGTTGAGTTGGTCGGTCAACATTTCTAGTGTTTGACCTCTGAGTGCTTTGAACATTGTACTACCCATGATTTTTTAGTTCCTCCTCTGTAAACATATTTTTAGCTTCTTCGGGATATTCCCGTATAAAATCTCTGTTCGGTACGCCGTTTCTATCCCACGGCTGTATCAGGTCACGTGAATTATCTTCTCTGTCACGCTCACGGCTCCACTGTGCGAAGCCACTTGATTGTGGTCGGTTGGCTAGAGTTCTACAATCTCGACAGTATTGACCGTACTTACCCTTAATGATAGCACCTGTGGTTTCACGCTTCTGAGTGCAACCATCGCAAGTGTTCATGGTCGGGCATCCTTAATGTTCTGGTTACGCTCCTTCATCCGTGCAGTAAGCACTTGGTCTGGTGACGGTCGCATAATGCCACCGGTGTCTGATGTTAGGTCAATCTCTTGCACGGCTTTCTTGGTTACTCGACTAACTTCTGGCTTCACAACACCGGCTTGGTGTGCATCGAACTTCTCTCTGAGCATATCGTATGTACCACGTACATAGTCGTATACGCTCCGTCCGTAAAAGCCTAGAAGTAGTCCGAGTATCAAGTAAATCATTATTGCCCCATTTGTGCCTTGTTCATAGTTAGTTGCTCCAACTGCCACTTGCGGTTGATCGTGATGGTGTACGGGATGGTGACTGCTATACCAGCAAAACTACAGGCGTTCTCAACTACTGACTTGATTACCTTCACAGGGTCAATAACACCAGCTTCGTTCAGGTTGATAGGCTCATCAGTCATATCTTTGACGTTGAACCCGTAACCAGCATCAGCCTTCATTACCTGTGATAGTCGATAACCACCATCGTCACCGGCGTTTGCCATCAGTTGCTTAAATGGTTCGGTCAATGCCTCAAGCACAACCTTAAAGCCTTCTTCTTCGTCTGGCTCCATAGTAAATGGTATACCGTTATGCTTGCTCAAGCGTGCTAGTGCTGTAGCACCACCGGGTACGATACCTTCTTCTGAAGCGGCACGGGTAGCATGTACGGCATCTTCTACTCTAAACTTCATTTCCTTGACTTCAGTTTCAGTGGCACCACCTACTTTGATGATACCGATTTTACCCTGTAGCTTGGATAGTCGCATTTCCATACGCTCTTTTTGAAAGGCGTTGAACTTGTCTGACTGTAGCTGTTCCTTCAGGCTAGCAATACGCATATCTACATCTTCTTTGGCTCCGATGCCACCGAAAATAGTAGTGTTACCCTTTGTGACAATAACCTTCTTGGCTTGACCCAAGTAATCAACGGTCACTTTGTCTGATGGTAGGTTGTTGGATAGAACTTTACCACCAGTCATAACTGCAACATCTTCTAAGAACGGTAACTCTTGGTCGCCGTAGACTGGTGCACTCACAACACAGATTTTTACCTTACCAGCTAGGTTGGTCAATGCACACGTTTCGAGTGCTTGCCCTTCAACCTTACCGATAATAAGCAATGTCTTGTGTTCAGTGTTGGCGTATACCATTTCAATGATAGGCACGATGTCTTGGTTCTGCTTCAATGCTTTTTCGGTTGATAGAATACTGACGTTCTCATGGATAGCTTCTTCAGTTGTGCGGTCGGTAATGAAGTGTGGCATCTTCCAGCCTCGTTCAAAGTACAAACCATCAACGACTTCTTGGTAGACACCTAGACCTTCCCACTCCTCGACAGTGATACCTACACCACCGGCACGGATGATAGTATCTGCAACCAGCTTACCAACTTCAGGGTCGGATGCACTGATCGTGGCAACTTCTGATAGTTTTTCTTCAGGTACAGGTGTTGCGATAGCATCAAGCTGTTCTTTGATGTAGATGGATGCTTTGTCTATACCACGGCGTAATGCCATAGGGTTAGAACCGGCGGCAACTCGCTTGTGTGCCTTCTGAAAGATGTGGTACCCCAACATAACAGTTGCGGATGTACCATCACCAGATACAGAGTTAGATTTCTCACTCGCCTGAACCAATAGTCCAGCACCAATATCTTCAACATCATCTTCTATGTAGACTTCACGGGCAATGGTTACACCGTCATGGGTAACAACTGCACCACCGTAATTCTTTTGAATTGCTACGTTGCCGGACACAGGACCATATGATGCTGATACCGCTTCGTAGACTTTTTCAGCACCGGCAAGAATCTTGCTACGTGCTTCGTCACCTTTGGTAAATACTTTTGCCTCTCCCCGTGCCATTATGCAACCTCCTTGTGTTCAACTATTGCCATAACTCGACTTGCCCTGAATAGTGCATAATCTTTTTGCTCAAGCTCTTTTGGTGTATCAGCTTCAGCGTGTTCTTGTGTATACACAATGTCACCCACTTTGACTGATGGCTTGATAAATAACCCGAACTCGTAGACACCTTCACCGACTGCCATAATCTCATATAGCTGGTGTGTATCCCTGATGTCTGACCCTGTGACGACACCCGTATCACGCTCGACCTTCTTGCCGTAGCAGTAGTCGAGTATTGGTTTGATATTATTATCCATTGATTCCTCCGTTTATTTAAGTACTAAAGTGACCGCCTCAAACGGAAGTAAAAGGCGGTCATTTCAATACTCAAGCCTTCCGTTTCCATGTATCTATTCTATCACATAAGCAACTCTATTAGAATCTCTGAATCGTTCCATGCTAAAGCGTAGAACAGCATTATATCCAGTGTGAATATGATAGTCCAAAACGCTAGACTAAAGTAGTGGTGCTCGTACTGTGGTTGGTTGTGTGTGTATTTCATATTTTCTTTCTTGCTCGTAAGCGTATTGCGATGTCGTTTAAGACGTTATTTATTTCCTCTGGCGTTTCCGGCTTCAGCACACTGAGTTTCGGTATCTTTTCCGGCAACGTCACACTCTTATCCCACCGGTTGATGTACATTTTAGTGTCGTGGTCGTATATCCAATCGACCATTTCAGTTTCAGTTTGCATTATTTCCCTCCGTTTGTTTAGCTACCCACTCTGGTATTTCTTCTAAATCTCGACTGCCTTTTAACTTGTTGCAAGGGTCACAGGCTGGCTTCAAGTTCGATACGTCATACTTCATGCCCGGATACCGTACCTTTGCCTTCACGTGTTCCAGCCGTAGCGTTTCCTTGCTCAATCTCTGTAAACAGTTCGGGTCTATTCCTAGATAACAGTACCAGTGACCGGTGCTGTCTGGTGGGTTTAGATCGTGCCACAACTGTTTCACCATCTGTGTACGGTGTCGATTCTTCACACTCATCTGGCGTACAGGACGGCGTGGTTTGTTAAAGCACATGATGGTGGTGTGTGTTACGCCACACCCATCACAATACTTCACTAGATGTACTCCTCTTTATGGTCGCATATATGAATATGCAAGATGCCGTTGACACTTCGCAACTTAGCAAAGTTCAGCTTGGCGTAGTGGTATCTGGCATCAGCCCATTTCAATACCTCGTACCATAGTTCAGCTAGTTCTGGCGGTTCAAGGTTCCATATATTTGTGCTTTCACGCTTCAAAACAACCATATGGTGACGGGTGTTTAGCTTGTCGTGCGGAAAACGGTTTTCTATAAGTATCCAGTATTCCCACTCCTTCAACTTCTTCTCAAGGTGCAACGGTATTAGTGTGCCGTCTTTTTTTGCTTTTTGGTATTTTGCTTCCATTTGCTCGGTTCTGGCTGTCATGCGGTACGCTCCAAAACTTCCAAGTCGTTTATTGGTATGATATGCAGTATGACGTTTGGGTTACTTTTTACTGGTTTGGTCGGGTACGTGCGTGCCTTGTCACCTGATATGTACAATGGCTGTGGGTAGACCCGTTCCTTCGAATCAGAGTAGGTGTACAGTATCCTGATTTCATTGTGTGTGCCAATCTTGTAGGTTGCTAGTCCAACCTTGCGACCGCCCCATACTGGCGTATTGATCTCGAACACCTGTGCCGGTGTCGTCCTGCTTAACTTCATTACTAAACCTCCAATTTATTGTTGAGCAACCAATATGCCCTTTTCTGTGGTGTGTCAGCCATCACTTACCTCGCACGATTCTGAACACGGCTCTTACGTTGATGTTGTTTTCCTTTGCTATTACGGACGGCAACTTCCCGTTCTCGTACTGCCTTCTTAAATCTCTGGCGATGCCCCATGCGTTTTTTAGTGCCTTGCTCCGTCTTGTCTGACCAGCCTTTTTTGCTATCTCGATTCTTCTTTCCTTTGGTAGATGTTGAAACCCCACGCTTGAACCTCCTCTCGCTGTCTAACGCTTCATAATATAAATCAAACTTGTCCAAAACCTCACCCTCCTTACAGGTAGTAACTAGACCTTTCTATCTCATTTTCAATCTGACGTAACCACTCTTGATCTGTAGCCGGTGGCAACGGGCAACCAGCTTCCTTCGACTTTTCCATGAATCTGTCTATCGACTTTGCCATTTCCTCTTTGTCTAGGTCGGCTGAACTGCGGTAGAATACCCTGCCTTTTTTCTCGTAGGCATACAAGGTGGTATTGATTTCCTTGTAGATAATCTTGGCTTCTTCCAGTGTGTAACCGAAGTGACTACCGAAGTAAGCAATTATCAGGTGCAAGTAACTGTTCTGATTCAGTGACCGTTTCGGGTTCAGTTTCTTGACCTCGACCATCAACCGCTTGTTTGCCAGTCGCATAAAATAACTCATGGCTTCTTTGCGTTCTAGTGGTACAGCGGTATTGAACTTCATCGTGACCTTCTGATTCCAAACTGTTTACCACGATTGAAGCCGGTCAACCACCAATTCTGTGCATCTTTTTTTGTGAGAAATATCACCATCCCAAAGACTATATAGTAGGGTCGCTTCATTTTCCGCACTCCTTCACTGGTTGTGGCGTTACTGGTTCAGGTACAACAACTGGTTCCTCTGGCTGTGGTGCAAACTTGTCGCACATATCCATAGGTATTGAATCACCATACGGGCAACCGGTCGGTTCCAGCTTGCATATAGGTTCACCGTCTGGCTCTTTGCGACCTATCTCATAACTTCCAGCAGGGCAAGTGGCTGGCACTTCCTCCACCATTGCTTCAGCTTTGTAGAACAACATTATCGTGAACAGTAGTACTATATTGACCGCTGTTATTATCAGTAGTTTTTTATTACTCACCTCTTACTCCATCCCTAGTTTAATTCTAAACCGCTTTATAAGCAGTTCATCCCTTAATACTCGATGCACCTTGAAACAGAGGTTGCTATCCTCTATGTCAGGGTTATAGAAAATCAGGTCGCAATCTGGCAACTCCGCTACCATCATGCCAAACTGAACCTGTGCGTATACCTCTGTTGGTATCTCGGTCAAACACGCTAGGTGCTTTTCTTCCTTGAAACATTTAACCTCAATGCCACGGCTAGGCAATAGACCGTCAGGACTATAGCCACAGTTCGGGTAGGCATCGTTGGTAACAAAACCTACACGCTCAATTTCAACGCCATATACTGCGTTGTATACGTCTACGGCTTCTTCTTCAAGTATGTGACCACGTTCAGCCCAAAAACCCGTGCCACGTACCCCAAACTTGTTTGAGGCGGCATTTTTGCCCTTAGTCAGTAGCACGTAGGCTAGGCTGGCAGTATGCGGATACTGAACACGTAGCCCGTGCCACTCATCGGTTCCCTGTTTGACACTATGAATCGTTACCATTTGCCTGTGCTTTCGCAATGATGTCGGCACGTTTGCTGTCGCTGGCTTTCACCTTATCAGCAAGTCCATACGTTTCATTGTCTATCTTATCTAGTTCAACAGTAATGTCATTGAAGTGGCGTTTACAAGCACGCTTGATAACTGACTTCAACCAAAACTCTGATTCCCACTTATTCCAAGTCGAAGGGTTCTTGCTCGATTCCTTCATCTTGGTAAAGTCCTGTTTGTTCAGTGTTTCAAGGTATTGTTCACCACCAAACTTAATGACACAGTAGGCACCAACAATAGGCTTCTCGCTGAACGGGTCGCCGATCTGGTGACTATAGACTACTGCACCTGATTCTTTAGCAAAACTAGTGGTATCACCTTCACGAACTAACTGAACGTCAAACACCGCATCAGGGTATATCTGCTTAACTTTGTTCTTGAACCCGTGGAAGGTTGGCAACGCCATGCCCTTACCGGTAATGACAACATTGATGCCGTCAATAACCAGTCCAAGACCCCAAAACTTGAAGAACATGGTGTATAGCTGTATGTCAGTGTTGCTGAGTACCGGCGTATACGCATCATGCTTTTTAGCTTTGGCGGCACGTTCTTTGGTTTGCTCACCTTGAATATACGCCATGAACTTATTGATATTGGCGACCGGCACTTTGAGTTTCTTCAAGCGTTCACGCAATGGTGTTGCTTCGGTGATGTCTTGACCTTCATCTACTTCAGACATCATATACCTGCTTCTAGTTTTTTAGAGTTGTACTGTGCCTGTGTTAGTTCTTTGTATGACATGGTTTTGAGGTTTTTAAGTGTACGCCCTGAGGTTAGTTCTTCTATATCGATAATCTCTTTTTTGAGTTTTGCGATATTCTCTTGTGCTTTCTTAATTTCTTGCTGTTTTTTTTCAACTACATCACTTAACTCTAGGTTTAGTTCTTCCGGGTTTGACGGGAACAGTTTATATTCCTTATCACCTCGCAAGACTTTGATATTTACTTCCAGACTACTGTACCTGTACGAGTATTCTGTGGCTTCGATAATTGCCGTTTCACCGTCATTATGGACGGAACGAACAACACCATAGTAAACCCTATCATCGTATGAATCATCAAACCTTTTGTAAACATCCCCGGCAGATACGCTGGTTACTCGGATTACGTTTGCTGAAGATTGAATTGCTTGTTGTACTTGCATAATTATTTCACCTTCTTGTTTAGTCGGTAGTATGAACCATCGGCAGTACCTTCAGGTAATTCGTTATACAGTTCAAAGTGTTTTTTGATCTTCTCAGTTTCAGGTACTTCAACAGTTTTCTTGAACTCTTTAGGTAGTGCATTTACATCGGTAACTTTTATACCAAACACTCGGCTAACAGATACCCTGAAGTTCTCGTTCTCGATAACATCGAAGTAACCAGCCTCGATAAGTGCTTGCTTCACACCATCCCACATTTTTGCAACTTCACGGTTGCGTTCTTCTTGTTTTTTCAAAAACGTAGCAAACTCTGCATTTTCCAACGCAAACTTTTGCTCGATTGCTAGCACTTCAGCTTCCTTTTTGGCGGCTTTCTTGGCTAGTTTTTCTGCTTCTTTTAACTCTGACATGTATAAGTCCTTCCGTTTAGTTATTCCCCGTGAGTGCATGAACCATCAGAACAATCGTGATGCAACCAACAGGTTGTACCTCCATCGTCCTGACCGGGAGTGATGCACCGACACTCATCTGTTGCCATAGAGTTCCTTCCGTTTATTTTGTGGCTTAATTATAGCACAGCTCGTCATGCTTTGTCAATCAGATATTTTGACAAACTAGTTGTGCATGGTGTATGATTTAATTCTATTTTGCTATTGAAAATGGCTGAAATAGAAAAGGTGCCTTTCGGCACCAGTGCTATTGAAAATGGCTTTAGGGCTATATTGTAGCACATCTTCTATCAAGTCAACAAGTAAAATGGGGTTGGGGCAGGGTTTTGTACTACCCACTAGGCAACCTAAACATGTACCTAGCACAAACTTGAGCAATCAAGCCACAAGTACAGACTTCCGCTAGTCGTATGGCGGTGTTATACGACCCACAGACTGTATGGATACAGCGTTCCTTAATAATTGTTATACTAGATTTACGAAACAAGGATGGATAAACATACGGCACCTTACCTTCATGGAAGTTGTGCCAGTAAATGATATTCAAGAACACTTGTTAGGTGATGAGTGCTGGTGCTTACCAAAGGTTGAAAAAGTCTATGGTGGTGTACCTCAGAATAGCAGAATTAGTTCATCCACTTGTCCTGTCACTTGTCCTGTCACTTGTCCTCTGACTTGGCCTAATGCTTTGGCCTGCTTGAATTCAAGATGCACTGGCAGAATAGTTAGGAAATAACTTAGGTCATCATCTGTATCAAAAATGACACAATGATTACGCACAATTCTAAAGATCGGCGTGAATCAATCGAACAAAATATAGTAGTAACTTCATAATAGGCACTTCTCATACAGGAGTGGTGCACAAAGAAGGGTTGCCTATACCGGAGGGGTAGAAAAAACTAGGCTTATTTTTGGTGCTCTTTTTTATCTAACAACATAAGATAACCAACCATCAGACTACGTGGTGGCATTGGTGGTGGTTCAACTCTAACGTGTAGTTCTTCATGGATACCACGATGAATAGGGATAATAAACTGTCTACGAAACGTCTTTTGTAGCGTAGTACGGTAAGCACTTCTTGGATAAAACAGGTGGTGTGTGTCAATATAATCACGATTAACAGGACCACGACCATCAAACACCCGTTCCATGCCGGATAGTGCAACCATCAGTTCCAGTTGCGGTTCAATCAGAGTATGTGCACTTCTTCCATGAACGGATGCTCAACAGGCGGTACTACGGCATCAATGCGTGCCATTATATCGTCAACTCTTTCGACTGGCTTCATATGCTACCTCCTGATGTTCACAGAACTGAATCACTCCTAGCTGATCTAGTAAGTAATCAGTTATGTTTTGGAGGCGATGCGTAGCTGACTGTTCTGCACTGACCAGTTCCAGCATCTCATATGCTTCATGCCGTTCCACGAAGTTGTCCTAACTCGGTACGTTCTACAACTATATCCCTTCCAGCAATATCTGGTACCTGTTGGTGAAAATTACCTTCAGCATCAAAACCATTTCTGGTGTCTGGCACAATTATTGGTGACGGATGGTACGGTTGCATCCCTTCAATAACAAGTTGCACCTGTCTTGCTTCAAATGCTGATTTACCTAAGTCTACAATAGCTTTAGGTGTCGGTTGTGAGCGACCTTCAAGTACACGGGTTAGTACTCGTTCACCAGCAAACAGTGCGGTGCGTAACATTGCACCGGCTGTTGATTTTATCTCATGGTATCGTGTCCGTTCCATGACATGCTCTAGTAGTTGTCTACGTCTTTACGTGTCAGGTTCCAAACAAAGGCGGCGATGGTTGCACCAACAGTTATTGCTGGCACGAACTGTGGGTAATAGTCAACTATAACCTTCATTGCTTCAGGTGTTGCAACTAGTGCTATTAAAAAACCTGAAAATGTCTGCAAGCCGGTGATAATGGCTCTCCATGTTGCTGAATCTTTTGATGGTAAACGCATAATGTCCTCCTATGCTGGTTTAATTCTGTTGCCGTTAAGTATTTCTTTCAAGATGATAACCATATTTTTTAACATAGGCTACCTCTTGAACCTTCCTAGTAAGTCGGTTGTCGCTTTTAGCAATTCGCCCAACTTAGCGACCATCATCACTAGGAAGGCAATTATGGCGTTACGGTCAGGGTCAACAGGTGTTGGCAAGGGTATCGGTACAGGTGTAGGTGTCGGCGTGATAACCGGTGCCTCATTGATTGGTGCTTCTGGCGGTGGTTGTATGACAGAAGTATCTTTAGGTGGTGCAACGGGGTCAGTGTAATCTTCACAGTCCTTGACGTTGATACCGTTACCTACACCCCTTGAGTATGAGTATTCAGATAGGTAGTAGCTACCTCCTAGTGGGTGCTTGGCTACTGCGGATACTTCAATTATTGTTCCAGCCGGTAGTGGCTTGACCTTCACGGCACTTGCCCAAGTTTTGAACGCTAAATCCCAAAGATGAGTGTCACGCACAAGTTTTACCTTTTTATTGGTTATGTCAGATATTTGCAGGGTAACAGTGTTGTTGGTAGGTGGTACAACAACTGGCGGTACAACCACTGGTGCTTCACGCTGTTTACGCCACCAGTTAGCGTAGTCACGAATCTTCTGTTTAACAAGCGGTGAACAAGATGTTCCAGCTTGCCACTCGAAGTGTACGTAGATAGCTAGAATCTTGCCGTATCGCTGTTCTAGCTGATCGTGCAACCAACCAAGTTTTTTGTAGTAGGTTTCAGTAAAGTGCGGTGAACCTTCTACTCCGATAGTAGTAGCGTTACCGTTGCTAGATGTCCATGCCACGTTGTCCGGTGATACGCACAGAGTAAGTTTGTCCTCACTCGCTACGTAGTTTGCAGTCGGTGCTTGACCTTGAGCCGCTCGACCGTTCAAGTAATTAACGATATTGTCGTGTGCAGTAACATTGCCACCTACCTTGTCTGGTGAGTTCCACCAGTGATAAGTAACACCGTCACGGGCATATTTGCCATAATAAGCCTTCGCTTCAGCCGGTGTAAACCAACCAGCTTTACTTGCTATTCTTACTTCTATTGCGTAGCTGTTATCTGCCATAACACACTCCTTTAGGCTGTAGCCAAGTTATTTTGCATAAAATTAAGCAGTCTTTCGTTTATCTCGGTCTGCTTCTTCATATGTATAGATATTTCAGTCAATGGCACGTTTTTAATTCCATCAACTTCACCTTGTAGTTTAGCAATGGACTTGACGTTTTCTTCATGTTTGCCCTGCCACATCTTATTGTCGGCTTTCAGTTCAACATTTTGCTCTTTCAATAGTGTGTTGGTTTCCTTCAAGATACGCAACCACCCCATGCCTAGTACACCAAAGGCAACAAAGATGATTAGCCCTACGACTTCACCTATCAATAGCCAGTTCATTACGCCGCCACCACCGCTACACTACTTCCTTCGGTCAACGGCAACCAGCCTAGATGGTGTTCGATTGCACCGGAAGTAGGTGTGTTAGTTGTTGTATAAACGAATTGTATGTCTGTTGTGACACTACCAGTTTTCTGAGTAACTATAAACGGCATGAATACATCTGGTGCGGTTGCGGCAACCGGGTCAGTAACTTTGGCGGCTGATGCGTTGTCGCCAGTCAAGGCAACGGTTACAAGGCTCTTGCGTGTTATGAGTGAACCGACCGCAAACGAAGATAATGTCGTTCCCGTAGCAAGGGATATTGGCAACGTAGCGGTTTGATCGTAAGTACGCCAGTGTGCCGCCGTTATGTTTGAGCCTAGTGCAGTCGTCACAATACCATATAGTGCTAGTACCTTCACGCTACCGGTTACTCTAAAAACAGATTCAGCTACAGTTGTGTTGCTACCATCAAGTGTTTGTGGTGCAACGCTATGAAAACCCATGTTTGTAACGGGTACATAGTTAGCATCCCGTGGTACAGATGAGGCAAACTTCATTATTTTTTCCCTTTCATCTTCTTGGCAAGTGCCTTCTTGATAACTGCCATTTTATCTGCGTAGTTCATTATGCCACCGCCTTTGCTTCAATCACTTCGAAGGTGGCGTGTACCTTGTTTTTTTCGCTATCGTCACCATCCATATCAAACTCGTATTCACGCCCCTGTCGCATGGATGTCTGCTTAACAGTTAGCTGAATAGTGTACTCTTTCCCGACTGACCAGTTCTTAATATCCTTGATGTCGTCCGTAGATAGTCGAACGGTAGGCTTCGGTTTAGGATATTCTTTTTCGGCAATCTCTACCTTATTAACAACTTTAACAGGAGTAGCCTTGCCCTTGAGTGCTTTGCTGAGTACTGCTTTCTTCTTGTCGTATAACATGGGTTACTCCTTAAATAAAAAATCACACTGACTGCTTGAGCCGTGTGAGCTATTAACAACATTGTACCATAAAATTGTCACAAGCAATACTACTGTCGCTTACGGCGGTAGTATTCGTAGGTACCCTGTGGGATGGTCATGTTGACTTCTTTAGCTTTGGCTTCGGCTTCAGCTTCCTTGCCATCGGCAAGCAATGCCCGTACCTGTTGTTCGGCACTACTGCGTTGTTCACGCCTCATCTGTTTTATTGCATCATCAGGGTTGATACGGCTTATATAAATACCAGTCAACGCACTGAGCAAGATGTCTGAGCGATATAACTGAATCTCTTTTTCAGTAGTACCCTTTTGGGTCATTGATCGTTCCTCTGGTTCATCAGGTATGTCTACGGTTCGCCTGTCACCTCTGAACTTCAGCTTCGTTTCTTCATCACCCCACGTTGGCAAGTTACCGAACACGCCCTGTACAAATGTTTCGGCTCTACGTGATACAGGGTCTTGGTATCTACCGATGTGACTTAGGATACGAAAACCGGGTATAAATGTTGCGGTCTGCTTACCTAGTCTAGCCTCTAGCGGTGAATAAGTTTCAAACCTGTTGGTATAACCGAACAGTGTTAAACCAGTAGAAGTATATGGTCCAACACTACCAACTTTTTCAGCTAGAATATCACCGGCTGATTGGAATTGACCGTTGATTAACGCCTTGCCGGTGGCGGCAATATCTACGAACGGATACTTGGATATACGCATGAACAGTTCATTTTCACCGCTATCACCTAGGTACAAGCGACCGCCCGGACGTAATGGAAACGGTGTTTTCTCAGTGCCTTCAGGTGTTTCTCTTTCTTCGTCACGCCAGCCAAGTAATGCAAATGCCATACCAACCAGTGTGGTTAGGGTTAGGAGTTTCGCCATCCGTTCAGGTACGGGTAGTGTTTTATCAAATGCACCTGTCGCAAGGTTCGTAACCATCTTTGAGTACTTATATGGGTACTTCATAAACGGCTTGACTAAACTACCGGC
>OFRO01000094.1_pt1 | contig 32280 bp, 44 predicted proteins | sample 1543091 | NCBI WGS metagenome assembly OFRO01 (sample SAMN07774217, study PRJEB24372) | wastewater metagenome | isolation source: Exp Tend NO 10WW | collected 2016-02
CTAGAGCTGAAAATTGACAGTGTTGAAAAACAGCTAGAGCAGAAGAACTTAGAACAGGAACAAATTAAGCAGGAAAACGAAAAGCTGAAAGCCGAAGTACAGGCTAAAGCTGAACTTAAACGTAAGCAAGAACTTGCAAAAGCCGAAGCAGAGCGGGCGCGTCAAGCGTCCGTTGCTGTATCTGCTGGCGGTGCGAGTTACAGTGGTGGCGGTAACTGTGAGAGCTATCGCGGGCTTGTTTCGCAATATGGCTGGAACGTAAACGTGGCATTGGCGGTTATGAAAGCTGAGAGTGGGTGCAACCCTCAAGCGGTAAACCGTACCGACAATCACGGCGTTTGTATGGGTAGCTTCGGCTTATTCCAGATAAGTTGTCACGGCGGGCAAATCTTTGACCCTGCACAAAACGTAGCAGCAGCTTGGAGCAAATACCAAGCGCGTGGCTGGCAACCTTGGGGCGTGTGTACTAGCGGTAAAGTAAGCTGTTTCTAGTATGCTCAGGCGCTTAACAGAACATCAACTACGGCAAATAAAGCTCGGTCCCGAAGACCTTGAGCAAATGCGAGTTGTTGAGTGGTTGGAGGCGAGGGGCTATAAGTATACCTCTGTTCCGAACGCTACCTTTACAAAGAGTTAGAAGCAAAAAGCCCGTAATGATTTACTGGGCTTGCGTTCTGGCTTTCCGGACTTAATCGTAATTGCCGAGGGGCGATTTATGGCGGTTGAGATGAAAAAGAAAAAAGGCGGTGTTACAACCGCGAACCAAAAACAGTGGGTAAAAGCGCTGACAGAGGCGGGCATACCTGCTAAAGTGTGTAATGGAGCTGATGAGGCTATATCGTTCATTAAAGCAACTTGCGCGCAGTAGTAGGGAAATAAGATAAGGCTGGTTCAATTGGTTCTCTTAGAAGCTTTTGTCGTCCGCCAGTACTGCTTGTTTCCCTATTATTGCGGAGCAAATACGCGTATGTTAAAATGGTTAAGACATAAAAGGACGACACCAATTATGGCGAAAAAATCAAGCCTAGAGCGCTTTAAGCTCTACTATGAAGAATTACCAAGTGCCAAGTTAATAACCAGAACGCGGAGGAAGCGGAAATGAAAATAGCATTTTTAGGAAACTTCGGGGTAGATTACAGTAGCGAAAGCCACCACAAAAAAACCCTGCAATCGTTAGGACACCTAGTATTCCCCTTGCAAGAGGGGTGCGCCAGTGCGGAAGAAATAGAAGCCGTAGCTGGCGCTTCTGATATGTTCGTATGGGTTCATACTCACGGGTGGAATACGCCAAGCGCTAACGGCTTGAGTATGGTTACGGTATTGGAGCGCTTAAAAGAAAAAGGCATACCGACAGTAACGTATCACTTAGACTTATGGTTTGGCATACAGCGCCAAAAGGACTTAGAGCAGGACGAGTTTTATAAACACATCGGACACTTCTTTACTGTTGATAAAAAAATGGCTGATTGGTTTAACGAAAATACAGAGGTCAAGGGGCATTATTTACAAGCGGGCGTGTTTGACCAAGAGTGTTATATGGCAGCGCCAAGCTTTCAATTTGATACTTACAAGCACGAAGTTATTTTTGTCGGCTCGCGGGGCTACCACCCAGAATGGCAGTACCGCCCGCAGTTGATTGACTGGCTCAAAGCAAATTACCCTGCTGGCTTTACGCACGTTGGCGGGGACGGGCAGATACCGACTACACGCGGGCAAGCGCTGAATACGCTTTACGCTGACAGCAAAATTGCCATAGGCGATAGCTTGTGCATTGGCTTTGATTACCCTTACTACTGGTCTGACCGAGTTTACGAAACGCTAGGGCGCGGGGGCTTTATGATACACCCGTACATCAAAGGTATGGAAGAACATTTTGAGGACGGCAAGCACCTTGTGTTTTACAAGTTTGGTGATTTTGATGACCTTAAAAGTAAGATAGACTATTACCTAGAACACGATGACGAGCGCGAAGCAATACGGCTTGCGGGACACGAACACGTTAAGCAGAACCACACTTACAAACAGAGGTGGGAAGCAATAATTAAGGAGGTTAGCGATGGAAGCAACTAGAGTAGAAACAGGCGAAAAAGTAAAAATCGGCAAGAAGATTTTAGAAACCCGCGAACTGTACCAAGAGCAGATGTTGTGTATTCGCCAGTACAACAATGTGAGCAAGATTTTTGATAGTGCGCTACCGAAACACAAGCGCAAATACTGGGAAGAAATTGTAGCCCGCAACTGGGTACGCGCAACGCAAGCCGAGGCGAACTTCCGTAAAGCTTTTGACAAGCTGAAAGAGGGCGAGCGCCGTATTTTAATTGACATACAGCGGGGTGCTATCAATGTTAATTCCTAAAGACCAAGTACAGTGGCGGGAAGTACGATACCTCAAAGAACCGCTAGAAGTTACGGACGAAGAAGCAACGTGGAAATATAAGTTTTTATTGCCAGAGCCATTAGCAAGTTGGGACGTATTCAGTTATTGGGAAAAAGAACGCATAGCGTCTATGGAGCAACACCTTAAAAAAGGCGATGTGCTGTTTGATATTGGTACAGAGCAAGGCTGGTGCAACTTGGCTTATGCCGAGATTGTAGGCGCTGAAAATATGGTGCTGATTGAGCCGACTGCTATATTTTGGGGCAACATAAAGCAGACTTGGTATAAGAACTTTGACGTACACCCACGCGCAACGCTCCACGCTTTATTAAGCAATAAAAGCACAGACCCATTCCCTACGGGCTTTTACGGCATAAACGGCACATTCCCAGACGCAGCAGCAAATGACATTGTAGACCGCAACGCTTACACTTATATTCACGAAAACACTGAGCGAGTGCCAGAGATTGAGCTTGACGCTTTTGTACGACTTACCAAGATTGTACCGGACGCGCTGACTATGGACGTTGAGGGCGCGGAGCTTTTGATACTCAAGGGTGCAGAAAACACTTTACGCGAACACAAGCCGAAGCTGTTTATCAGCATTCACCCAGACTTAGGCGAGCGCGATTATGGCGTTAAGCCAGAGGAAGTACACGACTACTTAAGCCAGTTCGGTTATGTTGGCGAACACCTAGCCACCGACCACGAAGAACACTGGTACTTTGAGGTAGCATAATGAAAATACCAGTAGTCTTTTTAAGCCTGAACCCTGAAACGCCAGCGCGTGGCTACTGGGATATGGGTATGTTAGAAGATGTTTTTAGCGGGAAGATGTGGAAGCCCGCAACAAGTTACGAGTTTGTTGTTGTAGATAAACTTGAGGACGCAGGAGAGGGCGCTATAATCGTTTTTCCAGCACGGGCGCAAGTTGATTACCTAGACGAACTAAACGCCCGTATAAAGCCCTTAAAATGGGTCGTTCTTATGCTGACTGGCGATGAGGAGGCAAGCTTTCCGGTAGAGAAAGTAAAGCACCCGAACATTTTTATTTGGGTTATGTCGCCACGACCAGACCGCCACGAAGCGTATAACAAGCTTGGTACTGGCTACCCGCCACAGGCTCGCGAGTGGCTACCGAAATATCAAGAGGAAGCACAAGAGCGCCCGATAGATTATTTTTTCAGTGGGCAAATTACACACGATAGGCGCTGGTCTATGTCGGTTCAACTCCGTACTATGGTTGAGTTTAAACACGCAAATAACCTTAGAGGCGATTTTAATTTTACTGACGGTTTTACAAAAGGCTACCAACCAGAGGAATACTATAAACGCCTAGCCCGCGCAAAGACAGCGCCCGCGCCGAGCGGTCCCGAAACGCCCGACAGCTTTAGATTGTTTGAGGCGCTAGAAGCTGGCTGTATTCCCATAGCCGACACCCGCGACCCCAAAGGCGTTTTCCCAGATAATTACTGGCAGTGGTTCTTTGAGGGCGATGTACCATTCCCGATAATCAAAGACTATGAACAAGAGTTACAGGGCTTCACTATCGCAGCCGTAAAGGACTTTGCTAAAACCAGTAACGACATATTCGCGTGGTGGCAAAACTATAAGCGCGACTTGTGCTACCGCGTTATGAAGCAAGTGCATATTTTACGAGGCGATGAGGGTACATACTTTCCACGTGAAAACGCTAACCAAAGCTTGACTGTTATTATTCCCACCTCTGTTATTCCAGCACACCCAAGCACCGCGATACTTGAAGAAACCATAGAAGCCGTGCGTACCCAGCTACCAGACGCCGAAATTATTATCACGTTTGACGGTGTACGCGACAAGCAGAAAAACAGGAAAGCAGATTATGAGCTTTATATGCGTAAGGCGCTATGGCTTTGCAATAACAAGTGGCACAATGTTTTGCCTGTGATATTCCGCACACACGAACATCAAGCCAGTATGCTACGCAAGGTACTGCCCAAGGTTCGTACCCCGTATATTCTGTATGTTGAACACGACGCGCCCGTTGTGCCAGACCGCATTATTGAGTGGGAAAAGCTTATAGGCGTTATGGACAGTGGCGAGGCTGATATTATTCGCTTCCACCACGAGGAGCTTGTTTTACCAGACCACGAGCATATGATGATTGACCACTATGACGTACAGGTAGAAACTACCAACTCCGAGCGCGTGTCTATGCGCCGAACTGCCCAATGGAGCCAGCGCCCGCATATTGCCCGCGTAAGCTTTTACGAGCGCATTTTAGATAACTACTTCCACCCAGACAGCAAAACTATGATTGAAGATGTTATGCACGGCGTAGTACACCAAGAGTTTGAGAAGCACGGCGCGCAAGGCTGGTACAACTTCCGCTTATGGCTTTATTGCCCGACAACCGATAAACTGGGTATCAAGCGAAGCTACCATACTGACGGCAGAGGCGCAGACCCCAAATATGAAATGGACATAAAACCAGTGGAGGGCAAACACTAATGGACGAATTAAAAAAGCTGGCTGATAAATACCCAGAGCCAACACCCGTAAAGTTTGAGCGCTATATGCCCCGTATGGAGCGCCTAGTGCATTTTTACGAGGAAAAGAAAGACATAGCACCCGAACGACAGGCTAACTTGTTTAAGGGCTTTATACACTCGCTTAACTACTTCATTACGACAGCTAAGATGTATCGTAAATTGACTAGAGAATTAAAAACCAAAGCGGAGGAAGCTTATAATGAAACACCCACTGTTCCCAAAGAAGACTGATTTACCGCCGAACAAGTTTTGGCTGTTGATATTTTGTATTTACGTTGCGGGCGGGCTTGTAGCCTGTCTTATTGCATATTTAACAAGGGAGTGGAAATGAGAGTAACAGAGGCACAGATTAAGAAGTTGTTGCACGAGAGCAATCTTATTGAGGGCTATGACGACCCCGAGTTTGATAAACAGAGCTTACTAGCTTGGCGCAGATTGTTACCTCTGGGCATAAAAGATTTGACACATTACGATATTCTGAAAACTCAAAAGATTATCACTTTGCGACAGGACGACTTACAACCAGACTGGCGAGGTTATTACCGAAAAATACCAGTTTACATTGGCGGTAGAGAAGCCCCGCTTGCAATTACCATACCCGAAAAAATGGACACTTGGCTATTCAGATTAAAAGAGGGCGTGTTGAAGCCCCAGCCTATGCACATAGATTTTGAACACATACACCCGTTCGTTGATGGTAACGGTAGAACGGGGCGAATGCTGATGTGGTGGCACCAATTACAAATAGGGGAGGAACTGACCGTGATTTTAGATAGTAAAAAACAAGATTATTATAGGTGGTTCAAATGAGATTAGGACTAATAGCGCGAGCTGACAACACAGGGCTAGGCAACCAAACGTGGGAGTTTTACCGCCATATGAAGCCCGCAAAAACAATGGTGGTAGATATAAGCGCCTACAATGGCAATAAACAATACCCCGAACGCTACCCGCAAAATGCTACGTTCGTAAAAGGCTTCCCAAACCTTGGCGACATACGCGAGTTTTTAGAGGGGCTAGATGTAGTGTTCTTTGCCGAAACCCCGTACAACTACGCTTTTTATTCAATAGCGCGGGAAATGGGCGTTAAAGTGGCTGTACAGTACAATTATGAGTTCTTTGATTGGTTCGCCCACCCAGACTACCCAACACCAGATTTACTTATCGCACCGAGCCGTTGGAATTATGACGTTATAGACCAGTGGTGCAGGGACAATAACGTAAAGCACGTTTATTTACACTGCCCAGTAGACCGTAATAAATTACCGTTCGTGCCGAAGCGCCAAGCGAAGCGCTTTTTGCATATGGCGGGTAAGCCAGCAGCCTTTGACCGCAACGGGACGGAAACCGTTATTGACGCCAGCAAGTTTGTACAGTCAGATGTTGAGATTGTTTTGCATTTTCAAGGGGAGCAGGGGCTAGGACACCAAGCCACCAATACTTTAGCCGAATACGAAGCGCGCATTAAGTCGCACGGCAACCCCGAAAAAATCAAGATACAGCATTATGACCCCGAAAATTACCAAGACGTATACAGGGACTTTGACGTTATGCTATTGCCCCGCCGTTATGGTGGCAACTGCTTACCGCTTAATGAGGCGCTGAGTAGCGGTATGATTGTCTTTATGCCAGATATAAGCCCGAACAATAACTGGCTACCGCCTCACTGGTTGTTACCCGCCCAGAAGATAGGGCAGTTTGAGCCTCGCACAGTTGTTGATATTTACGGAGTAGACCCGCGCGACCTTGCTGACCGCATAGACTGGTTCGCCAACAACAGCCAAGGTGTTATAGATACTGAAAGCCGTGTAGCTGACGCGCTGGCAAAACAGATAGATTGGGAAGTGATGAGAGAAATGTACCTAAAGGAGTTGGCGCTGATATGACACACACAATAACCAAACAACCCGTACTTACCATTTTTTGTAGCTTTACCCGCCGTTGGACGGTAGACCGTTGGCTGGAAAATCTAGCCAGCACCAAGCACGACCCCGCGCTAACCAACCTCGCAATAATTGTAGATACTGATGAGCCGATGATTTACAACCGCATAAAGCGCTACGCCGAAGAAAACGGCTACCGCAATTTTCTAGGCACTATCAACCGCGACAACGCCCCGAACGAAGTACGCATAGCAGTTAGGCGCCAAGCTATCGCAGCTATGAAAAATGCCAGCAAGTCGCTTATAAGCCAGCTAGACGGCGATATTATCATAGGGCTAGAAGATGACACCGTATTTACTGACTTAGACCTAGCACGGCTGTACGAGCCTATATTGCGCGATGACACTATTGGCTTTGTTGAGGGTGTGCAGTGTGGGCGCTGGGGAGTTAAGATTGTTGGCGTATGGAGCGTAGACGATTTTAAGTACCCGCAAAAAGCCGAAACGCTTTTATTAGGCGACGGGGTGCAGGAAATTGACGCGGGCGGGTTCTATGGCTATGCCACCCGTAAAGAGCTTTACTTAAACCACGATTATTATAGTTCTACTGGCGAGCCTTGGGGACCCGATGTTAATTTTGGGCTATGGGTTCGCAACAGGGGCTTTAAGTGCCTTGTAGACTGGGGCGTACAGTTCGGGCATAATGATTATGACAAGCTAATTTACCCTGATGAACGCGTAAGCAAAGTAGTTTATACTAGGGACATAACAACTGGAAAGTGGGGACGAAATGACACAGATAAAGCAAGCTAAGATTGAACAACGGAAAGTCGCCGACTTAACAAACTGGGAAGACAACCCGCGTAGTATCGTTAAAGAAGATTTTGAGCGCCTTAAAAAGCAAATCGTAAAGCTGGGAATGTATAAGCCCCTGCTGATAAATGAAAACAATATCGTACTAGGCGGTAATATGCGCCTTAGAGCGCTTACGGAACTTGGGGCAAAGGAAGTGGCGGTTACGGTTGTAGACGCGCTTACGCCCGAAGCTATGCTGGAATATGCCCTATCTGACAATGACCAAGTGGGCGTTACTGATGACTTGAAGCTGGCTGAACTTGTACACCTCAACCCGATAGACACACAGCTTTATAAAGTGCAAAGCAATGTATTACGCCCGCTGGAAAGCATAGTCAACCCGCCCGACCCCATTGTGCAAGATGAAATCCCTGATATTGATAGTGAACCGCCAGTTAGCAAACTCGGAGAGATTTATCAACTCGGACGCCACAGGCTGATGTGTGGCGACAGCACAAACTTTGATACGGTAAGTGAATTGATGAGTGGTATAAAAGCGGATATGTGTTTTACAGACCCCCCATACGGGGTGAACTATGAGGGTGGACATTTTCATAGTGGAAACGTCAATATAAGGCGTAAAAGAGAGAAACTACAGCAAGACGATAGTACACAGATATATAAAGATGTAGTACCAATTATCGCACAGTTCACTAACGGTCCGTGTTACACCTTTTATGCCGACACAAAACCAACAGACCTATATATCGCAGTTGAGGCAATAGGTGAAATCCACGCACTTCTTATATGGCACAAAACCAATGCGACTTATGCAGCGATGAATGCACAATATAAACAACGACACGAACCATTCCTGTATTGGAAACCAAAGGGTTCACCGCTTAGGTGGTGTGGTGCAACAACCGAAGCGACCATATGGGAGCTAACAAAAGACGGTAAAAATGATATGCACCCCACTCAAAAGCCAATACATCTTGCAGCAAAGGCGATACAAAACCACAAAGCCGACAGTGTACTGGACCTTTTTGGCGGTTCAGGTTCAACACTTATAGCTTGCGAACAATTAGGGCGCACTTGCTATATGATGGAACTAGAACCCAAATATGTAGATGTCATTCGCAAACGTTATTACAAGTTTACAACTGGTAATGATGACGGCTGGGAAGAAGGAACAAAAGCGATATGAAACTCTTAATCGCGGTACCAAGTAAAGGTAGAGCCGACAAAATCATCAAGCACACTATGCGCTGGCTACCGCGCACGGGCTTTGAGGTTCGCGTATTTGTTGAACCGCAGGAGCTAGAGAAATATAAAGAGCGCCTAGAACACGGTAATTATGATAACCGCGTCCACTTCCCAACCGAACACGTTATTGACATTGGGGAAAACGACAAAGGGCTTGGCTATGCTATGAAGTTTATTAAGCAGTACGCCATAGATAACGGCTTTGAGCTTGTGTTCAAAATGGACGATGACGTTTTACGCTTTAATAGCAGGGGCAAAAACAAAGTAGATGACGAAATGGTTATGGACTTTGCGGGAATGGTCGGACAGTGCCGTAAGACAATGAGCGAATACCCAGATGTTGGCGCTATTGGCTTTCCGTACCGTAACGAATTATTTGAGCCGAAGAAGTGGGTTAGTATGAACACCCGCTTGCAGACTTGCTACCTGATACGCACAGAGCTTATGCAGGACGGCGAGTTTGACGCTATGGAAGACTTTGCCCAGTACGTTTTATTGCGCAAGGCTAACAAGGTTATATTGCGTTACGGGCTACTCGGTATAGATTGTGCTGACGTAGGCAAGAACAAAGGCGGTCATCAGATGTTTGACCGAGGCGCAAAGGTTGAAGCCGATATTGAGAAGCTACGGGCAATACACCCCGCCATACAATTTAAGAAAGTGCAGGGCAAAACTTGGGCTTATGAGCCTGTTTTGACTGGCGACTTCTTCGGAGTGAAAAAGCTATGAGCGAGAAAATGGTACTAGACCCACAGGCAATAATAATCGCTAACCCTACCCGCGTTGGTAGACCTACCGATATGACCCCAAGCACTGTTACAAAACTAATCGCAGCGTTTAACAATGGTTTTAACGTGTCTGAGGCGTGTGATTACTCTGGTATAAGCCGAGTTACTTATTATCGCTGGCTTAAGGAAGATGAAGAATTTAGTAACATAATGGAGAGCGCCAAGGCAGCGCCAAACCGCAAAGCAAAAGAGATTGTTGTACAAGCCATAAATGGTGGCGACGCGCAATTAGCCTTTAGGTATCTACAAGCCCGCGACCCCGACTTTAAGCCCAAGTTTGAGGGCGAGTTAGCGCACGGGCTTCAAGAAACTAGAGAAAAGATAAAGGACTTTTTAGACGATGGAACAGACCTTGACCAAACGGGAGCTGATGTTAGCAGTGCCGAACATTCTGCCACCCCTGCCGATAGCGGTAGTGGCGAAGTGGCGCAAACTCCTCCAGATATTTCATAACGATAATCAGAGGACTTACGGCGACCTGCTAACGCCAACCCAAATACAAATCATAGACACCATTGCAAAACGGCGTTATTCGCGTACGCAGTTGATATTGCCTACACAGTACGGTAAAAGCCTTTCGGTGGCGCTGGGCGTACTCCTACGCGTTACCACGCATAAAGAAAACTGGGCAATCATTGCGCCGAGTGAAGAAAAAGCCCGTATCATAATGGACTATATTATTGACCATATTTTTGACGACCCGCTATTTTCTGAACAGCTAGAGTTTCACGGCACAAAAGAAAAGCTTAAACAGGAACGCTCAAAGGTGCGTATCACGTTTAGGGACGGCGGGGAAGTGCGCGTTTATTCTGGTAACTCTAGCAATACCAAAGCCACCAAGAGCGCGCTTATGGGCTTCGGTGCGCAAAACATTATTCTTGATGAGAGCGCCCTTATATCTGACGACCTATACTCTACTGTAAAGCGTATGGTCGGCGGTTCTGAGGGTACTGAGGGCGGTACGTTCTTGCTAGAAATTGGCAACCCGTTTTATCGCAACCACTTCCACCGTACTTGGTTCGGCGAACGCTATATGAAGATATTTATAGATTATGAAATGGCACTAGCCGAGGGGCGCTATACCCACGACTACCTTGACGAAATGCGCGAGGAAGCGTTTTTTGATGTGCTGTACGAGTGTTTATTCCCAGACGCAAACGAAGTGCTGGCTAGCGGTTATAGGCGCTTAATATCGGACGACAATATACAGTACGTTACAGAGCTACCCGAAATGGAATATGAGCTTGACAAAGACGGCAACCCAGAGAAAAACAAATGGGGCTTCAAGATTGTTAAGGACAAGCCAGTATTAGGCATTGACGTATCTGGTAGCGGTGGCAACAAGACTAAGCTTGTTGTTCGTTTCCCGCGCTACAACGTGGCATATGTGGCAAAGACGCTTACTACCGAAGACTTAGAAGAAGTGGCTGACGCTGCGGTAGAGGTTATTCACGAGTGGAACATTGGCGATTATCGTATTGTGATTGACGCGGGCGGTGTTGGTTGGGGTCTACCCGCCATAATGCGCAAGCGGGGCTACCTTGTTAAAGCCGTTATGTTCGGCGAAAAGTCCCCAGAGAAAACATTTATAAATATACGCGCCTATATGTACTGGCAGTTGCGCAAGTGGCTAAAGCAGGACGGCGGTAAAATGGTGCAAGATAGTGGTTTTGGCGAGCTGAAACACATATACTACAAGCGTAACAGTTCAGACCGTACACAGATTGAGCCAAAAGAAGAAATGGTTAAGCGGGAAGCCAAAGACGGCAATACTGTTGAAAGCCCCGATACTGCTGACGCTTTAGTGCTGACATTTATAGACACTACCCAAATCGTTGAAGAAGATGACATCTGGGTAGACTAGGCGAACTTGCGTACTAGGCGCTTGCGGGCAATATACAATCGCCAAGCTTCACGGCACGGGGTACAACGGCAACCGTGATTTTGATACTTACTAGGCATACCGTGTTCGGAGCGCTTTTTGCCAGACTGCTTTATGCTTACGTCCATATGGCATTCGTGGCACAACAGCTCGCACTTCTTTAATTCTTCAATAAGCCGTTCATAGTTGAGGTTCAGATTAGCGCCTATGGTAAACGACTTAGTAGCAGGGTCTATATGGTTAAACTCTAGCTCATTAGCGGTGCTACAACGCCGACACTTGCCACCGAGGTAGTTGATAGCCCAACGCTTCTTTTTGGCGCGGTATCTTTGCTGGGCTAATTGCTTCGGAGTGTGTATTATCATCTTATAAATTATTATACATAATCGGTATGGTATTATAAAGCCAAACAGGTATACTAACCGATAGAGGCAATAAAAAATTATGGCGACATTCCTAGACAAAGCAAGAGTAGCAGTAGCAAGACAAATCGTTGGAAAGCGCTTGTTTGGTGTCGGGAAAGACCAAGATTTTTACGGCTTTATGGGCGGGAAGTTTGGTACGGACGCCGAGAGCCGAAATAAGCTTAGTACCTACAAGGGTATTGTTTATGCCTGTGTTTCGCTCATTGGCGAGAGTATGGGCGGGCAGTACGAGCCACAGCTTAAGGTTCGCAAGGGCGACCACTTTGACGTTTTAGACGACCACCCATTATTGCAATTATTGCGCAACCCCTCTGGAAATAACGAAGCTGAACCACTTAGCCAGTTTGATTTGTTTGAGGCAACAGCAAGCTTTATAGCGCTTCAAGGCGAGTGCTACTGGTATATGGTGCCAGGACGAATTAGTGGCGAGCCAAAAGAGATTGTTATTTTGCGCCCCGACAAAGTGGGCATTGACATTGACGACTACGGCAACGTGCAGGGTTACTTCATACGCCGTATGACTGGCGACCCTATACCGCTAGAAGTGGACGAAATACTGCACTTCAAGATGTTCAACCCAAAGAACCCGTATCACGGTATGTCGCCTATTGACGCTGGCGAAGATGAGATTGCTACCGACCAACACGCTAAAACATTTACTCGCAACTTCTTCCGCAACAACGCGGGCTTAAGCGGTGTATTGAACGTAAAGGGCGAAGTTACTAAAAACGCCTTTCAGAAGTTCGTACGAGCTTGGCGCGATAAATATGAGGGCGTAGACAACGCGGGCAAAGTGGCTATCGTGCGCGATAGTGAAGCAGCGTTTACCAAAGTCGGACTTGGCTTAAATGAGCTAGATATGAAAGCTTTACGCGATATGAGCAAAGACGATGTGCGTATGCTCTACAAAGTACCGAAGCCATTACTGGGCGACGCTGACGGCGCAGGGCTTGGGCGTGGCAACGTAGAAACGCTTGAGTATATTTTTGCTAAATACAACCTAGACCCTAAAATGGTTCGCTTTGATAGTATTCTGCAGTTCGCCCTTAAGCGCTACTGGGGCGACGTTACTACAATCGTAGACCACGTTAATATCATTCCCGCCGACAAAGAACACGAGCTTGCTGAAAAAGACAAAGCTGTTGATAGGTGGAAGACCCGTAACGAAATTCGTGAAGAAGACGGGCTTGACAGCGTGGACGGTGGCGATGAGCTACGCGCCAACATTAGCACCTATGCTATTAGTGATGACCTTGCGGAGCCAGAAGACACCACTGACGAAGACCCGCCAGCTGACCCGCCCGAAGATGAGCCTACCGATGATGACGAGCCAGAGGAAGATAGCGAAAAGGCAATTGGCGTTGGCTTTTTCGGGTATAAGATAATTCGTACAGAGAGTGGACGCCTTGCTTTAGTGCGTATTAAGTCTGATGGCGAGAGTAAAAAAAAAGACACAAACAGTGATACCACCTCCAGTTCTCTAAACGAAAATAAAAAAGAGAACTTTCGCCTCAGCTTAATGCGTAACCAGACCAAGTACGAAAAGAAGTACCGTAAGCAAGTATTGCCGATTTTGGAAGCGCAGGAGCGCGAAGCCATAAAAAACCTAGAAGCCAAAGCGGGCGAAAAGGCATTGACGAAAGACTTTGACGAAAAGCTGTTTGATGATGAGAAAGCCGACAAAGAGTTTCAAGACGAGCTGACCCCTGTACTAGAAGCTACCGTTGCCACACAGGGCGCATTGGCGCTTATATTTGCTGGCGAGGAAGAAAAAGAGTTTAAGGTTACGCAGTCGCTACTTAAGATTATTCAAGATAACACCGCTAAAATGGCGAAGAACTTTAATGATGAAACACTTGACCGCTTGAACCGTACACTAGCCGAGGGCGTAAGCAACGGCGAAAGTTTGAGCAAGCTTAAAAAGCGCGTTGAGGTTGTTTACCAAAAAGCGCGTGGCTACCGAGCCTTGCGTATTGCCCGCACCGAAACCCTAAAGGCTTCTAATGACGCTACCAATGACGCGTATGAGCAGACGGGTTACGTTAAAGAGAAGAAGTGGTACGCCAACCCAGGACACTGCCCACAATGCGCTGCCTTTGACGGCAAGAGCATAACCCTTAAATCTAGTTTCCTCGCCCAAGGCGAAAGTTATACTTACACCGATGAAAATGGGGAAGAACAAACCAAAGAGAATAGTTACGATAGCGTAGACAACCCGCCACTGCACCCGAGTTGTCGTTGTACTATTATTCCTGTCAGGTAGTGTATACTATTGGCATAAACGCATTGGTGCTATATTGTAGGAAAAGGAAAACAACACTATGAGCAAAGCAGACGAAACACAAGTGGTAGAACGCGAAGTAGATGAGCAGGTAAAACTGACTCTCAATTTTGACTCCGCTAGCACTAAAGACTTGGGCGAGGGTGTTCTAGAATGTGTTGTTACAACTGCTAGTGAAGACCGCCACGGCGAAAACATTGTTACATCTGGAATTGACACAACCCGTTATATGGAAAACCCAGTAGTCCTTTACGGACACGACTATTACGGCTTGCCTATTGGTAAGACCTTGAAACTGCAAGAGCAAGCCAAGAAGATGAAAGCCCGCTTTCAACTGGCTACTGACATTTTGCCGTTCGCTGCCACCGTATACGCTATGGTTAAAGCTGGCTACATCAACGCCGTAAGCATTGGTGGAATTGTTAAAAAGTGGAGTGATGACTACCGCACCATTGAAGAAATGGAAATGCTAGAGTTTTCTATCGTTAGCATACCCGCCAACCCAGAGGCGCTTATCACTGGCAAATCATTTGAAAAAATTGTAGGTAAGTCCATAACAGAGGTCAAGGGAGAGTACGAAGACGCTGTAAAGCAATTCACGCTTGACAAATTAAAAGGTATGGACAATGATGAGGTCAAGGACGCGATTGAAGTTTTGAAAACTCTCATCGCCCGTCTAGAGGAAACAGCCAAAGAGCCAACCCTCGCAGACGAAAAAACTATTACACGAATTGTTATGAAAGACGCGAAAGCTGTCGCCGAACAATCGCAACGGGTTATTAAAACCATAAAGCTTAAATCTCTAAAGGAGAAAACCGATGAGTAAAGAACAAGTTATAGAAATTGACGAAGCAGCCGAAAAGGCTCTTATTGAAAAAATGACTGAGGGTGTTACCCCTGTTATTGAAAAGTCTGTTGCAGACGCTATTGAAGCGAACAACGACGCCTTGCTTGAAAAGCTTATGGCTAAAATTGACACTCCTGCGAAGAAGAAAATCGCCAAGGGCGAGGGCGCAGAAGATGAAGAAGAAGCTGATGAGAACGACCCAATTGAAAAGGGTATTAAAGCTAAATTGTTTACGAAAGCCGAAGTTGAGGAAAGCAAAGAAATGCGCTTCTTCAAGGCAGCTCGTGCGCTCGCAGAGGGCGACACAACTGAGGTTAAGCGCTACAACGCTCTAACCCGCGCGCTTCGTACCAAAGCTGGTTACGCTAATGAAGCCGACACCGAAGACGGTGGCGCACTTGTACCAGACCCAGAGTTTGATACAACTGTTTACGAAAACCTACCTAAGTATGGTGTGGCTTTCCAGTACGCTGATGTACGACAGACAACCCGTAACAGTGTTCGTTTCTTGAGCCTAGACAGCGGTCTTAGCTTCTACGAAACAGCAGAAGCAGGTGTGAAGACTGGCGCTAAGTTGCAGTTCAGTAAAGCACTTGTAGACCTTAAGAAGTACGCCGTTATCGTACCAGCCACAGATGAGCTGACTGATGACGCAGCTATTGACTTCTGGAACTTGGTTACTAAAGAACTTTCCCGCGCTTATGCGAAGAAAGCTGATGAGATTACATTTACCCACGCTACAAGTGGTATTACCAACACAACTGGCGTTATTACAGAACCGACTTCTGGCGCTGGCTCAACAATCACTTGGGACGACCTCTTGAATGCTGAGGGTGCTGGCGAAGACGACCTTGATAGTTCTGGCGCACGTTGGTTTATGCGCAAAGAGGTTTGGTTCAAGCTTGTTCAGACTAAAGCTGACCAAGGCGGTGGCGCTGGCACAGGACAGTACTACTTTATGCCGAACCCTAACCAGCCGACTACCCCTTGGGGTACTCCAGTAACATTTACTCGTGTTCTTCCTAAGACCACAGAAGTAAGTGCGAACGACGCAATGGCTGTTTACGGCGACCTTGACAACTATGTCCTTTACAACAAAAAGGGTATGGCGCTGAAAATCTTAACAGAGGCTACTATCGTTGATAGTGAGGGCGTAGACTTCAATCTTGCCACTCAAGACGGTACCGCAATGCGCGCAGTAGTCCGTATGCTTGGTAAGTTGCCTAAGGGTAACGCTAGCAAGTTCGTAGTCCTTGGTACTGGTACAGTTTCCTAGAAACCCCAGCCTAGACGGGAACGGAGCAGGGTAACACCTGCTCTTTTCTTTTGCTTGGTGTTATAATCTGAATATGATTGAGCCAAGCCGACAACCAAACTTTAAGCACGGGCAAATACGCCGACCACAGTTTGTTAAATGTGAAAGCATACGACAGACTGGCTCGCACGATTACGCGCCTATGGCGAACGGTGGTAAACAATGCATAAGTTGCGGTAACATAAAAGCAGGAAGAACGGAGTTCAAAAATGGCATACACAACAACAAGCCTCGTATCAAATTATCTTGACCGCGCACTAACGGCTGACGAACAGGCTTTATTTGCCGTTTTACTGCCCGCTGTAACGCGCTGGATTGACCAGACATTATCTAGCCACTTTGACACTGTGGGCGCAACAGAGCGCTTCTATGACGCCGAGGGAGGCATTGTTGATATTGACCCGTGCCAAGCTATTACTGCCATAAGCGCCGTAGACTATGAAAGCCAAGCCGATTATGCCTATACCGAGGGAACGGAATATGTGCTGTACCCGCTAAATGAAACTGTTAAAAACGAATTGCGCGCCCGAGCCAAGGGCGGGTTCACGCGGGGCGTTAAGCGTATTAAAGTCGCAGCCAAGTTTACCGAATATGATTTTGTAAATAGTAAAGTCCCCGAAGATATACAATTGCTCGCTACACGGCTCGTAGCAAGCCAGATACGGGCTTTAAGTGCTGACGCGGTAGTTGATGACGCTTCTGTTAAAAAAGAGAGCGTAGAGGGTCATACGGTGGAATATGTAACTGGTGGCGATTACCTAACGCAAATATCGGGAAGCGACCCTATTGTATCGGCACTCCTCAGTACACGCAGACAACTAATGGTGGGGTAACATTATGAGCGTAGATATGGACAGGCACTTAGTAGAAACCGCCCAGCGAGTTACCACAACCCGCAACGCTTTTGGCGACATAAACTTTGGTGCTACTACCTCTGTTAGCTGTCTATACCGCGATATAAGCACCTTAAGCCGAGGTAACGCCAACCGCGAGGAAGTGGACATTGACGGGCTACTCTGGTTTAAGGCTGACGAAGAAGCTTACGCAATACGCGGGGCTATGTATTACCACCCAGACGAGGGCTACTTGCGCATTGAGCGCGTGGTAGTTGCCAAGCGATTACTCCGAGGCGCGGGCAAAGTATTTATTAAATGTGAAGTTACCAAGCAAAGGCAGATAAGCTAATGAGCAAAGCAAAGTTTTCCAGCGATAGACGGGCGTTCTTGCGAAAGAATAGCCAGTTTGTTGATATGGTCGGCGCTCATATGGCACAGGACATTGAAGTTGTTATTAAGTCTGGCGGTAAAACCCCTGTTGATAGTGGCGATATGAAAGCCGAAGTACGGCACTTTAAGTTGCGCCGTGGAGTTTACCGCGTTGAAAGCCCAAAAGAATACAGCGCCACGCAGGAAAAAGGTATACGCCGAGGCTCACGACCATTTACGAATTACACAACTCCTGGCACTGGCAAGGGGTGGTTTGATGACGCGACTGGTACAATAGTAAGGAACAGAGATAGTTACGTTGATGAAGTCGCAAGGGCGGTACGCATATGAGCTTATATACACCACTCATTACAGAGGTAGCAGAACTCGTTAGGGAACGGGCGCTAGGCACTGTCGGCGTTGATATTTTTATTGGCGAGCTACCAGCCGAAGTTACCGAGGGCTTTTTCTTAGTGAGCGCACCAAGCCCCGCCCCGCACCAGTATCTTGACACTGAGTATTTAGTTATAGATTTTTGGTATCGCACGAGCCACACAGCCAAAGGCTACGAGAAATTAGAACAGCTAAAAAACGCTTTCCACCGCCGAGAGAATTACCAGACTGCCAACTGGTATATTTACTTTTCTGAGGTACTTGGTAGTATTAGTGATGTAGACCGCGATAAGGAGGGTGGCAAATTATTGCGCCTTAGTATACAATTCATTTGTAGAAACCTTAATGGAATATCATAGGTTCAACAGTAAAAGGAGTAAATAGATATGGACATCTCAAAAGTACGCATAGGCGCTTGTCAGATTACATACAAGGGTGTGAACGTCGGGCATACTCTTGACGGTGTTGAATTGACATTTGAGCGCGAATTTGAGGACTTGACCGTAGACAAATACGGTTCTAGCCCAGTTGATAAAGCCCTAACAGGCAATAAGTTAATGGCGAAGTTCAAGCTGGCACAACCAGACTTCGCAGCTCTAAACATCGCTAACCCAGAGGGCGAGGGCGCTGACGGCTCTACTGGCGACAGAATTGGTTTAGGTTCAGACGCGGGTTACTTGCTACGGCAAGACGCTGGCGAGCTTGTATTGCGACCTCTTAAGAATGTTGCAAGCGCAAACGACACAGAAGACGTTGTGCTTTACAAGGCTGTATCTGTTGAGAACATTGAGCTTTCTTACAAGGTAGATGAACAGCGCGTGATTGAAGTTACGTTTGAGGCTCTAGTTGATGAAACTTACGGTACAGGTCGCCGACTTGGACACGTTGGTCCCTCTGGCGCAATTTCCTAGATAATAACCATTTAACAAAGGACGGCTTAATATGTCAGACAATAAAGTTGTAGACTTAAATGAACTGTTACCGCAGGGCGTTACCATTAAGTTTGGTAGCCCTGCTCGTGATATAGATATTCCACCTCCCCGCACTGGTCAATTACTCCGACTTGGTGCTATGGGGCAAAAAATGCAAACTCTCTCTAATGACCCCGCCGAAGCCGACAAGCTTGACGAGGAAATGGCAGCTTTGCTGTATGAGATTATTCCTGGACTAAACGGCGAGCCGTTGCATACAGCCCAGAAGCTTAAGCTATTTGAGATACTTACTGAAATGGCTATGCCAGAACAGATGGACGAATTGAAGAAGCGGGGTATTACCCTAGACCCAAAAGCACCAGCCAAGTTAGGCTAGTTACCTCTGTTGCTGAGTTTATGACGATGTACCCCGCCTACACGCGGGACGGCGTTATGAACGAATACGCTGTAAGCTTTTTCACACTGCTAGAGGAGGGTTACGCGTTACGCTACCGTGCTATGCGCCGAATGGCACAACTGCATATGGCGCCCGAAATGAAACCCGAAGCTTGGCGCTCTTATATGGAAAACCTAGAGGTGCTAGGTAAGCGCGCAAGTGATATACTCATACCAGACGATGATTACTCAGGTCTGGAACAGCTAAAGCAGGAGTTTAGAAAATAAAATGGCAACATCAGTCGGCGCACTATACTATGACCTAACAGTTGATGACAGCGGGGTAGACGCTGGGCTTAATCGTGCCGACAGTAAATTAGCTAACTTCCAAGACAAAATGCAAAAAGTCGGGCAGGGAATGTCCGATGTAGGCAAGAAAATGACTATGGGGCTTACGCTACCGATTGTCGGGCTAGGGGTCGCGGGCGTTAAAATGGCTTCCGACTTAAACGAAACCGTAAACAAAGTCAATGTGGCTTTTGGCGAAAGTGCCAGCAAAGTACAGGAGTGGGGCAATACCACGCTAAAAAACTTGGGACTGGCTAAAGGTTCGGCGCTGGACGCAGCAGCGCTTTTTGGCGATATGGCAACTTCTATGGGCTTGCCTCAACAGGCAGCAGCCGATATGAGTATGTCAATGGTGGGACTGGGCGCCGACCTTGCTTCTTTTAAGAACATTAGCTTTGAGGAAGCGCAGACGGCACTAGCGGGCATTTTCACGGGCGAAACCGAAAGTCTTAAGCGTTTAGGCGTTGTGATGACACAAACCCAGCTAGACGCCTTTGCGTTGGCTCAGGGCATAGGTAAAACCACCAGCGAGATGTCGCAAGCTGAATTAGTGAACCTACGCTATGCGTTTGTTATGGACAAAACCAAGAACGCGCAGGGCGACTTTGCCCGCACCTCTGACGGTACGGCTAACCAACTCCGTATTATGCAGGAAACATTTAAGGAAACCTCAGCTACTATCGGACAAAACCTGTTGCCGATTGTAACCAAGATAGCGGGTAAGGTAGCCGAGTGGACTAAGAAGTTCGCAGAGCTTTCACCCCAGACCCAGAAAGTGATTTTGATTATCGCAGCTATTGTCGCGGTTATGGGTCCGCTTTTAATTGTCATAGGGCAGTTGATTATGGCGATACGGGCAATCTCAATGGCGTTTAGCTTCTTGGCTATGAACCCTATTGTGTTAGCGGTTATCGCAATTATTATCGTTATCGCAGCCTTGGCTTTCCTGATTATTAAAAACTGGGACACGCTTAAGCAGTGGTTTGCTACATTTTGGAATTGGCTGACCTCTGTTGCAAAGGCAGTCTGGGACGGTATTGTAGCAGCCGTAAAATGGGTCGTTGATTTAGTTATAGCCTACTTTACGCTGTGGTTTAATTTCTATAAGTTCATCTTTGAGACAATATGGGCAATTGCGCAAGCCGTGTGGAACGGCATAGTCGCAGCAGTGCAGTGGGTGGTTAATGCAATAATTGCTTACTTCCAGTTCTGGTACAACATCATAAGCGGTATATTCAACGCCGTATGGGGCGCTATAAAGTGGGCGTTTGAAAATGCTTGGAACTTCGTAAAAGGTATTTGGAATGGCGTAACGGGCTTTTTCCGCAACGTCATAGACGGCATAAGCGGGGTGTTCGGTAACGTAGTTGGTATTGTTACCTCGCCATTTAAGGCAGCGTTTAATGGTATTGCTAACCTTTGGAACAATAGTATTGGTAAACTTTCATTTACCGCGCCCGACTGGGTGCCAGGAATTGGCGGTAAGGGTTTTTCTATGCCGAAGCTTCCACTACTGGCGCAGGGTGGTATTGCCAACAGCGCCACCGCAGCAATTTTTGGTGAAGCTGGAACCGAAGCCGTGTTACCTCTTAATTACTTGAACCGATATAGCGACCTGTTTGACCGTATTGAAGCTACCGCAAATAAAGTTAGTGGCAATCAGATGACAGATAAAACACCGATAGTATTGAACCTCAATTTAGACGGTATAATGACAGAGAGCCGAGAGGGTACGCGTGGCGTTGCCCGCACCCTGATTGGCGCTATTAACGAAGAACTACGGGCTAAAGGCAAGCAGGAGTTAGCAATATGAGCGACGGCGACGGCAGTTACACGGTAAACCAATACGGCACAATGTACTTAGGCGGTGTTCAATTGCCGAACTATGCGAGCTTGCGTGAAATTACAGAGCCTAATGTTGCCAAGAATGTAACGCTTGACGGCTCGCTTTATGTTGATTTTTATAACAATCGCCGTAAGTGGGAGATAAGCTGGAAGCTTCTCAAGGCAGCCGAGTATGACACCATACGCGCATTGTACGACCTGCAGTTTTCAAGTCAGACGATGTTACAGTTTATAGTAGACCCACTGGGCTTGTTCGTGCCTGTGTACATCTCTATTAACGAGAAAAACATTAAATGGAACGGACAGCTCATTGAGGGATTTACAATAACCCTTGAGGAGCAGTATGCAATCAGTTAGCCAAGCTTATACAGACCGCGTAGACGCACCAATGCGCCACTTAGATTGGCGTATGCTTGCTAGCTTTTTGAAGCAATTTGATAACAACATTGACTTTTTCACGATTGGTACAAGCACGATTGGCGGTACTGACATCATTAAGGGCGTTGGCGATGTTGTGCAAGAGTGGGACAAGTACGACTATGAAGATTTTAGCAACCGCGTAAAAAGCATTGAGTGGGTGCGTGAAGCCGACCCGCCACTTGGCGCGGTAACGCTGGCTATGGCAGACATCACGCTAGACAACCACGACGACTTGTTTACGCCGACAAATGCGAGCGGGCGGTATTATGGTCATTTAGGCAACGGACGCCCTGTACGGCTTTATATAGGCTTTAAGGACACCGAAAAAATACAAGTGTTCGTTGGTATTACTGAGGGTATGCCCGTTATTGACGAAAAAGCCAAGACGGTACGCTTCCACTGCATAGACTTTTTGCGCAAGCTTCAAGAAACCGAACTGAACGAAACTGTCATTTTAACAGATAGCCGAACCGACCAAGGCATAAGTACCGTTTTACAGGCAGCGGGGCTAGTAACCAGCCAATTTAACCTAGATACTGGCTCGGTAGTTATTCCGTTTATTTATTTCCCAAAGGGTACAAAGGTAGGTACGGCAATACGCGAGCTTACCGAAGCCGAACTTGGCTCAACCTATATGGACGAAAACGGCATTATTCGTTTTGAGAACCGTACTAACTGGAACAGTAAAAGCCAGAGTTACCAATTTACACCGCGCAACACTTTAGACATTAGCACCCCTGACGCAAGCAGGGTTATTAACCTTGTGGAAGTGTTTAGTAATACACGCGCCGTTGAAGTTTTGCAGCCCGTATTTACCAACGGCGACAACGCGCTTAAGTTCACGGACGACACCACCGTTATTGGTGCTGGCGAAACCAAAGAGGCGTTTGTGAACTTTAAGGACGATGAGGGCGATTTACCAGTTACGAACATTACTGACCCTGTTGCAAGTGTGCGCAATGATAGCGGGTACACCGCCAACACCGTTGCTGACGGTTCTGGCGAGGACGTAAGCGCCAGTGTTTCTATAAGCGCGATAAGCAAGTTTTCTACCGCTATGAAGATGAGCTTTACAAACAACAGCAGTAAAACCGCGATTATTACCCGCCTTGAGATTTGGGGCGAGCCAGCGCGCATACAGCAAAAGATTTATGTACTGGAAAAAGACACAGCCAGCATTACCGAATACGAAGAACAGCCCGTAAAAATTGAAAACGACTATATTCAAGATGAGGCAGCAGCAACTAGCATAGCCAAGCTTATTTTGGCAGACCGCGCCGAACTTGATGACGAACGCACGTTGGTAGCCAAAGGTGTACCGCAATTACAGGTCGGCGACTTCGTGAGATATGTAGACCGCACAGGGAACAACACCTATTATGTCAAGCGCATTAGTGGTATATTAAGTCCAGACGGATTGAAGCAAACAATCGTCATTACGAAGCGAACCATTAACCAATACTTCCGAATAGGAATTAGCACAATCGGCGGTAGCGACCCGATAGCGCCATAGGAGTAAAAAATGCAAATACAGCAAAACATAATCAAAGATATGCTCGGCAACATTACCGACCCGAAAATGCGGGAAGTTTACGGCTCTATTGTTTCGGGTAAGATTGTGGCTCAAGTTCGCTGTATGAGTAACAGGTGTAAAGGTCATATAATCGCTTATATTGACGACAACGGAAAAGTAGATGAAACCCAACCCGTTCTAGACGCTAAAGGCAAGTACGGCTTATACAAAAGCGGGCTTGAGGGTTCGCGTATTCGCCTAGACGGACAGCTCGGCTTCCGTTGCTATTGCGGTAACTCTAGCATATTATGTGAAGAAGAACAGGGAATTATAACCCCTGCGCGCCCAAGCCAAGAGGACTTGCAAAATATAGCAGCCCGATTAAGCTTAAGGCGAAACCCACTAATGTACGCGCCGAAAAATGGCAAAGCAAAAATTGACGGCTTCGTCATAGAAGAAGTAAAGGTGTAAAGTTATGGCATATCAAGCGTGGTCAGTAGTATTCGGCGAACAACCCTCTGCTAGTAAGTGGAACATTTTAGGCACTAACGACGCTGGCTTTAATGATGGTACAGCTATTGGCGATGACGCAATTATTGCCCGCCATATTGCCAACAATGCGATAAGCAACGCACAAATGGCTACCGATACTTTCCTTTGGGAAAAACTTGCTGACGTAACTGCTGGCGGTACGGTAACATCTATTTCAAGCGGTACTATTACGGCTAGGGCTTACCTCAAAATTATTGTTATTGTTGCCCCTACTGGCGGTACGCTTAACTTAGGCATAAGGTTCAACAACGACTCTGGGGCTAACTACGCAGAACGCGGTAGTACAAACGGTGGCGCTGACGCAACGGGTGTAAGCTTAAACCAAATCAACACCAAGACTGCTATTGACGCCAACCGCCAGATGACTACTGGTGAATGGGAAAATACAGCAGCACAAGAAAAGCTTGGTATTATGCAGACTGTTGTTAGGGGTAGTGCTGGTGCTAACGCCCCTGAGCGAAAAGTTGGTGTTTATAAGTGGGTAAACACCGCTACGCAAATTACCCGCGTAGACGCGGTTGATACTGGCGGTACGGGCGATATTGCAAGTGGTTCACGGCTTATTGTTCTCGGACACGACTAGAAAGGTTATAATTGCCTTATGGCTACAAGTACATCAGGCAGTAAAAAACTCGCCACAAACAACGGCAAACTTTCATTCGTGCAAGCGGGTAACGCCCTTGTGCTTTTTGACGGTACGACTTGGCGAATGATTATAGGTGTTCTTCCTGACGGTACTGTTGGCATTGCTATCAGTAAAGAGGGAGAGGACATCTACAATGCCTTCTCTTAGCGATATTGACCTACTAGCACTGCTTACTAACGGCTCGGCAGACCGTATTATTTCTGGCTTTGATATTCAGACTACGCAATACAGTGTGGCAGCAGCTACGCTTTCGGGCGGGTCCTATCTACCGAAGCGCGATATGACCGTGATACCGAACCCCGCAGGGAAAAAGGGGCTAATAAATATGATTTATAGCACGGACGGCATAAACTATTACCCGCAACGCTACCGACTTTACCAGCCAGGAAATCCCGTACCAGCAGGACGGCTCGGCGCGGTGGCGGGTATGGCTTGCGATGACAACTACATTTATATTTTCTTCACGCATTACCTCGGTGTACAGCAAGACTTCACTATGAAATGGGTTATAGATAACATACTATGAGTAACTTTCAATTCTTAAGCACCCGCAACTATATGAAGCGCCACGACAGTAGCGGTTCTGATACTATGCTCGGTCCCGATACTTCGCGCTACTTTGGCAACTATTACACCCGTGATTATGAGGTAACGCACGGCTTGGGGTACGAGCCACTTTTCCGCGCCTACTATGAACCGTTTAGGGACGACACAGTGTATGAGGCTTTTCAGGACACGCAGTATTATTTTTCCAGCCCGATTAACACCTACGGAGGCACGGAAGACGCGCCAACCTGTTTGGTGTGGGTAGATAAAACAAAGCTTTATATACGGCTGTACTTCTTTGATAATCGCTTTCAAGCTACCGAGTTCAATATACACTGGGTTATTTATCAAGATTATGGGGTAGCGCCGTGAGTGTTGATTTAGACAAACTGATGTTGCATACCGCTTACAATACGTTCAAGAACTTGAGCATACAGCGGGGCGAGCTTGATTTACCGCCAAGCGTTGGCGCTGGCGTGGTGTATACCGATACCGTTACGTTTGATTTAACAGAGGAAATAGCCTTTTTGCAAGCGTATAGCTATGCCACAGATTACGGCGATTACTTCAATTACCTAGACAGCCAATACCACGACGCTTATAGGCTCATCAACAACAATTACGACTATATGGTTTTAAGCAGTAGCGGGCTTCTAACTTACACTATAAATATGGTGCTAGACACGCTGAATAAAAAAGTAACATTTACACTTACATTGAGCCGACAAGGCTTTGGCGCCGTAACGATAAACCACCCCACCTTGAAAGTACCTGTTACCTTTGTTGATTACAGACTGACGAACTAGCTTGTGCTATCATAGCCAGAGATATACTTAATAAGGGCGTATAACATATGGACTTAATTGAAGCGACAAAACAATTTGGCTTTCCCGTTGCAATCGCTATTTACTTCATCTGGCAGAATGGGCGTATTGAAAAGGAACACAAAAACGATATTCGCACCATAGCCAACCAAGCCATACAAGCGCTGGAAAAAAACACCGATAGCGATAAAGCCGTAACTGAACAATTAGCGAAAAATAACACAGCGCTGAGTGATACAAATCATTTATTATCTAAGATAGAGGGCGTACTATCTAATCGCAGGGAGCGCAACAATGGAAATCAGGGAGCTTAGTATGATGACAGCCTTTGCTATTATCGTTATAATTCTAGTCAGTGGTGGCGCTCGCGCATACTTCAAGCACAAGTTTGACGTTAGCGAACATATGGACGATGTACAACGCGCCCTGCTAAAAAACCAAAGAGCAAAGCAGAGGTTACATAATGCACAACATCTTTCACACCATTCGTAAAAAGGTTCACCCGCTTAAGACGCGAGCGCGTCTGATTAAGAATAGTTGGAAGTGGCAGACTGCCGACATAATTTTTATAGGTACAATGTTATTCGCAGCCTTGGCGCTGTTTGCGCTGTTGTGGTACAACGTGCGCCCAATTAAAACGGTAGATATTAAAGTACCCGTAGCCACCGACAGGAGCGCTTACGCCCCAGGAGAGCAGATTAGCGGTATCTTCTTCGGCGAAATCTTTTACGAGGGCAGTGTACGCGTGTTGCGCCAAGTTTATTGCAAGGACTATGTGAAAGTTATTGAACCTCCAGCCGAAGCAAAGAACGGCGATTTTTATGATACCCAGAGCGTACCGCGTAAGCTTGAGGGTTTAAGCGTAGCCATAGGAAACTTGCCCGCCGATATTCCGATAGGCAAAAACTGCGTCCTGCAATTTACTAACGTCTATGACATCGCTACCCCATTCGGTACGCGCCATATTGAGTACAAGTATTACACCCAGAACTTCGCTATCATTAGCCAAGAGCGCCGTAACTTGCTTGAGTGTGAGGCTACGGGGCGTAAAGACTGCGACCCGCCAGACGTTATTATTCAGGAAGTACCCGTGAGTTATGAAGCGCCTAGTACACCCGAAAGCCCGCAGACACCCCGCCAAACCGCACAGAATAGCCCACAATCAACGGAAGCCCCAAATACCGACACAAACCCAAGTGCGCGACAAAGCCAGCCAGAAACGCCCCAGAATGAGCCAGTAACACCGCCCCGCAATTGTCGCGTGGACTTTCTGTTTCTGCACTTATTTTGCTAATGGTGTATAGTGGAAATAGATTTTTAACAAAGGACGAAACATTATGAGAATATCTATCGCACAGTTTTTTTCAGCAGCAGCTAGCAATTTCACGCGGGGTCGTGAGGGGCAACCAATTAAGTTTATTACGATACATCACAGCGCTGGCTGGGAAGCAACTTTGCGCTACCTCTGGGCAGACCCTAACCGTAACGGCTCAAGCCACTTCTGGGTAGGCAACCAAGTAGGACAGATTGAGCAGTACGTTGATACTGCCGATACCGCGTGGACAAACGGAAACTGGCGTAGCAACACCCAGTCTATAACCATTGAAGTACGGGGCGACTGGCGCGGGTACTACGACCAGCAAACGCTTAATAACCTTGAGCTGTTACTGCGCGAGCTTCGTAAGAATTACCCAGCCGTTGCGATTGAATACCACCAAGACGTTAGCGACAAGATGACGCTTTGCCCTGCTGACTTGAAGCACAAGGGTTACGCCCGCCAAGTCTGGGACAATGTGACTAACTGGCTTAAGCCAAAACCACCAGCGCCCGCTATCTCTTACGAGCCAATTACACCAAAGCGTATTCAGCTTATACGCACTTCTAATTTATGGGACTTTAATTTTACGAGCTGGGCAAACGCTAAGTCCGTTAAGATTTTCGGCGAGGGCGAAGTTATAGACGTTGTGGCAATCGCTACCAACCAACTCGGCGCTAAATACTATATGACCGCTTATAGCTTCAATAACGGCGCTGTGCGCGCTACAAACGGCTTTAATATCGCCGACTGTAAAAACTATGTACCTGTCATTACGCAACCGCCAACCGTTGAGCTTAAATGGGAGCCTATGCAGAACCCGCGCAAAATGCGCTTGCTTGTTGAGAGCCGTGTTACCGACCTAGATAAAATGGTAGAGAGTGGCGATGTAATACCTGTCGGCAAAGATATTGACCTCGTAGAGCTTAAGACTGTTGCCCCAGGAAAAGTTTATGCCCGTAGCGCTTGGAGCAAGACCAATAATAAAAACTGGGGTATCTTGCTTGACCGCTTCGGCGAAGTGCCTAGCGAACAGCCAGAGCCACCACGCGAACCCGTACCAGAGCCACCTATTGACGTTGACCCGACAACTCCGGGACAGGGCGACCCCGCCGTTACTGAGAAATTAAATGTTATACTGCGTATATTAAAAGCCATTGCTAATTTCTTTGGCATTAAATGGGAGTAAAAGATTATGGTACCAAACAACAAACCAGCAATTTTAGATAAGACAACCCCAGAGGGTAAAGGCTTCCGCACGTTTTGGCAGACAGCGATTGCCACATTAGGCGCGTTTCTATACGGGCTATGGGAGCTTCCGGGTGTTTCAGAGTACGTTAGCAACTTTGTGCAGACCGAGGGCTTAAGCCTGTTAGTGCTGTTGCTCGTAACTATCGGTATTCCAGCGGGTATAATCAGCTTCTTGGTAAACCGAAAGGGCAAGTAGTATGAGTTTTATTGCTTGGCTTACAATCGTACTGGCAGTTATTGTCGGTATTTATATCAGCACATTACTTGGAATAATTTAATGCGCTGGTGGGGTAAACTCTCACTATTTATCGCGGGGGCGCTTGTGGGCGCTCTCGTTTGCTATGGCTACCTTTGGTATCAGGTGTACGAGAAGTTTACGAACGTGTGGACGTGCCAAGTATTTACTGGTAAATTGTCAATAGAAGAAGCGGAGCATTGCAAAAAATGGAAAGCCAACCAAAACTAGACGACAACGTAGCATACCTAGACGAGTACCCGCACCTAGAAGAACGCCTACGCTTACAGAGGCTTGCTAGACCCGCCGTAAAGCAAGCATTACATCAAATGCACAATATAATAATCTTTGAGCGCCCAGAGCCACCAGACGGCGCAGCTTAACTCTAGCAATAAAAGGTATTGACAAAAGATACAAAGTAAGCTATAATTGTGTTTAGTTGATTAAAACAAAAATAAACAACTAAATAAACCTCTAGTAGTGATATACGCTGAGCGAACCCTTGCAAGGGCAAGCCAATAAGACGAACAAGCTACAATTGCATAGGGGTTTATTTTTATTTAGATACAGAGCATAATGTTAGTATGCAAGCTAGTAAAATTAGATTTTATAACAAAGTGAATATGGGGTCAGGCGCAAATGACTGCTGGCTGTGGCAGGGCTGTTTAGATGCGAGCGGTTATGGTAACGTGCAAATAAACAATAAAATGCTTAAAGCCCACCGAGTGGCGTACGCTTGGGAGTTTGGCGAAATTCCTGCAAATATGCAGTTAGACCACTTATGTAAGACTCGCAACTGTGTAAACCCAGCACACCTTGAGGTTGTTACCCAAGCCGAGAATATAAGGCGAGGCGATAACTGGAATAGATTAAAAACACACTGCAAGCGAGGGCATAAGTTTATAGGCGACAGCTTTTATGTGAATAAACACGGCTGGCGAATATGCAAACCTTGTAAGGTATTGTTGGGTTATTAAAAAAGCCCTCCCACAAGTGATAGGCTTTTTAAGTGTCCTGTGCTTTTCAGCTAGCCACAGCAGTTGTTCTCGGACTAAACAAGCGCCATAAGTGGTCTATTAGTGCGAATATCAGTATAGCAGATTTTGGGCATAACCCTACCCATTTCCCTATATGGTGGTAGAGATGATATAATGCTACCGTGAGAAAAAACTTGGGAGAGTTTTCTAGGGAGCTGGCAACTGGTCGGCTCTCTTTTATTTTCAACCGCTACATCATATGGCTATGGTAGTCTTTTCCGGCGCTGGGTATCGCTCGGTTCCCTTGATGAAAACAATTTGAGCTTGCACTCAACAAGAACAATATAGGGGACTGGTTGCGGGTAACAGAGCCAGTACCTTGGTATTGCCCTCGTTAGAGTGGCTCACTTGTACGCTTTTGTAGTTTCGGTAAGAGCGTAGTTTCTTACCTCGGCTAGTTGCATTTGTTGAACATCAAAAAGCCCACGCGATTAACGTGAGCACTTGCTGGGTCGGACGGCTAAATTGTGTTTTTACCATACTACCCTCCAGTACGGTTATTTGATATTCGTAACTTCAATTAAAGCGCGTTTTGTTAAAAAACACAAGTTTTTATTTAACAGATTGACCTCTTAACAACTCCTGAGATACAAAAAATTCTTGACAATTACAAAGCAGGGGAGCATAATTAGGCTTACAATAATAAATAAGCCGAAGGACGACAAAATGGCACAACAAATAAACTGGGTTACGCAAGACTTGAAAGGGTTGAAGCTACCAGATATGGACACGGGCAAAGAATGGTTGGAGCAGATACGCCTACAAAATACGCAAACGCTTGAAGCACTGCGGGCTAACGCTGGCAACCAAGAAAAGTACCGCGCTCTATTAGATGATAGCTACAAGCTCAAGCAGTCGCGCCACAAAGTCCAGTCGTTGATGACTGCGCTGTTCAAGGCACGGAGGGTAAATAAAAATGGACTACGAGAAAACACCAGCGAGCGGTTGGGTTCGCTTAGCACTCGCAATAATAGGGCAGAAGTAAAATGAAGATTGCCAACATAATTAAAAAGCTGGAAGCCACGCCGGAAGTAACCGACTTAAAGATTACAGCCGACAAAGCACAGTGGGGCGGGTACAACGTAAAGTTGAGCGCCCTAGTTGGCGACTACTATGATTTAGAAGTTACCAGCCAAGTTTACGATAAGAACCAGCCTGACCGCACCCATACAATGGGCTTTACGGCTGACGAAGCGATAGCAATTTTCAAGGCTGGCGAAGCCGAGTATATTTGCCACAAGCCATACCACGATGAAAATGACTTGATGAGCGATTACCACGCGTGGAGCTTTAGCCACCGATTAAAAGATATTGACTGGCTTGTTGATATGAGCCGAGATAGACAAGGAGCAAAAAATGCCAGAGGCTAACGAACACGTTGAAGTTGAGCTTACGCAAGACGAGCGCGACTTAATTGACCAGTTGCTTGATATGTACGCAGAGAACCCAAGCAACCGGAACAAGTACCGCAGTAGTATGTACTTTTTAGCAAGCGAGCTTAAGAACGGGCGCAGCCCGATTGCGGAGCAGGAATAATGGACACTCCGCTAATCATAAAAGAAATACGCATTGGCAACTGTTGCGACACCCCGATATTGTTTGTACACGCTTCACAGTTTCAGACCTATGCGGAATGTAAAAACTGCGAGTGCCGTTGTTTACACCCAAAGCAAGATGACGGGCAAACCACTTGCTGGAAGCACCACGATTGCTCGGACGGGAGTTGTACCCACGGTGAGTAGAATATGCGAAAAATGTTTGGGCAGGGGTTCAATCTCTAGCACCACCACCGAGCCAGATGAAGACGGCATTGAGTGGCAAACGCAAGGCGAGCAACCTTGCCCAGATTGTAACGGCACGGGTCAAGCCAATTTTGACCCAGAAAAGGACGGCGATTATGACATCTAAATTGTACAGATACGAGATTGACTACCGCAACGAAGACGGCGACACCGAAATAAGATTGCGAGAGTTTGCAGTTGTTAAAGAAACTGAAAGGTCTTATTGCATACAACCGTATTGGCGCGATAAATGGATTAGAAAAACTGCTTACAACGCTTATGCTCACACAACCAATCAAGCAGCAAAAGACCATTTTATACGCCGTACCAGCAAAAGAATATCTTGGTTTGAGTTTTGGAAAGAAGAATGCGAAAAGGCTTTAGAGCTGATAAAAGGAGTTGAGGTATGAACAAGACTAATGTACCCCGCTTAAAAAATATGGTGGAAATGGTACTAGCTGAAAATGAGAAAGTGCAAGTGCAGGGGCGCGGTGGCATTGAGCCTCGTAACTCCGACATCGCTTTAACGATTGCTATATGGCAACAATGGTACTCGGTAGGCACGAACCCCGACAGCGTTATTCACTTATACCGCCTGTTTGATTTACCGCGTGAGGACAACGTAAAGCGCGTCAGAGCCGTCTTGCAGAACGTAGAGGGCAAATACCTACCT
>OFRO01000096.1_pt1 | contig 31947 bp, 45 predicted proteins | sample 1543091 | NCBI WGS metagenome assembly OFRO01 (sample SAMN07774217, study PRJEB24372) | wastewater metagenome | isolation source: Exp Tend NO 10WW | collected 2016-02
TCTACACCGAATACAAAGCCTGCGCCGCGCTCGGCCTTGATTTTTCAGAATACGAAAAAAAAGACCGCCACACAAGAATGCTCATTGTGGGCGGCTACGTGGCCGATTCGGCGATTTCGTCTATGCGGCAATGGGACATAAGTCAATCCCGTGCGGCGGAGGCTGAGGCGCAAAAGAATCGCAGGCGGTAGCTATTCGGTGGTGTTGTCAGGTGGCAACTCGCGCAGCGCCCGCTTGGCCGCTTCACGCCGCTTCGCTGCCTCGGAAATCTTACGTCGTGTTTCATCACTAGCTGGCTTACGCTTCTTTGCTGCAATAGACATGTGTAACTTGGCTTCTTCAGTACGAACCCTTCCTTTTAGTGCTTGGCTTCGTTTTACGCGAGTTGCCTCACTAATTGGTGGTCGACTTTGAGCAGCTTCCTTCATTTTTGCACGCGTTTCATCACTAAGACGTTTACCAAAATTAGGATGATTTTTGCCGCGCATAGCTAGGGATTTTTTTAATCTAGTTTCCGCTGTCAACGTTTTTCCCATGTGAGATACTGATAATCTGAGGCGTGTTTCACTACTAATCGGTGGGCGATTTTTATTTGCCTCACTTAATCGGCGACGATGTTCAACGCTTCTATGTTTAGCCGAAATACTCATTTTTAATTTTGATTCTTCGGTGTGTTGAATACCTCTTGATGATGCTCGGACATCTTTTGCAATATTGTAACAGCATCGCTCTGTCATATAGTAATTGAGATAAAACTGCTCTCTTAAATCTAATTGTTCAACTGAGCATAATTCCAGCACTCTAAATTCAAAAGTTCCCTCACTGTACTTGTTCCAAGCCCTTTGCAGTCGTTTGTTGGTATGATAGCCCCCTCTTAAATCAGTTTTGTGTCTACGCCATCGCCGCTGAATATCAACAGCCTGTCCAACGTAAACTTTCCCATTGACCGTATTCACAATCAAGTAGATTCCTGAGATTTTCACTCGTGCCATCATCAAAAAGGGCGGCTCATCGCCGCCCGCTCCTTTCTTGGATTATGTCGTCCCACGATGCAGCCGGCTCAATTCGGTCATGTCCAGATGCGGCAGGGCTTCACGAATGGCACTGGCCACATCCTCCCACACGTGATTGGTCTGCTGGCTATCCAGTTCGGCAATCGCCGCCGAAATATCGGGGTAGCTCAAAGCAAACGCACCCACAATATAAATCGCAAGGCGGTCGGCCTCATCCAACGTTTGAATGCGCCATGTTCCGGCTTCACGAGAAGTATTGTTCGATAAAGTCTGATTCGATTGCTCGGCCATTTTAAAATCCTTTAGAGGTGTAGTTTAGCAAAAAGTGACCCGCCCGATGCCGAGCGGGTGAAGGGCTTAACGGCTGATGCGGTAGGCTTCGAAGTCATCGAATTCGATGAACAACCGGCTGCCGATGCGCGTCCCCGCCAACTGCTCCGACTTGACCGCTTGTTCAATTTCGACTACCGGAATGGCGTAGCTGGCTTCAATCATCAACGGCGTGGTGTAAATCTGATTGCCGATGGTGTAGGTCTGAAGCGGACGGCTCGGCTTGTCCTGACGGTAATCCTCGAATTCGGGGTCATCCAACCAAGACGGCGGACAATCACACTCCGAAAGCGGTTGGCCGCACTCCGGACAATGCGGCGTCTGGCTCAACGGGACGTAGTCGGTAAAGGTGTGCGGGTTCTCCGGCAGATTGGCGACGAAGGCCGCCATTTCGCTGCCGCCAAAGGGGGAGGGCACAACAGCCAGAATTTCGGCTTCCTGAACCCCATAAAGCAGGGTGTCAACGGTCAAACGGCTGTAGAGAAGCGGGGCGTAGGCGCTGCTGGTGACGAGGTTGGTGCGGTAATTCAGGTCTACGACAATCGGTGCTTGAGGGGAAACGGTGCTGCTGCTAGAATCGAGTGAGGCAAACATTGGCTATCTCCTATGTTTCGCTTAGAACGGGGCTGGTATTAGTGGTACTGGCCTCGTTCGCTTATGTTATTCTAATTATAGTCAAGTTAAATAATCTTGTCAAGATAAATATGATTGGCAAGCGCATATTATGGTAAGATATACCTATAATCAACTTGACAAGGTGAATAACATGCCAACTATACAGGTCAGTGTCCCAGATGAGGGATTTGAGTTAATAACAGAATATGCAACTTCTAGGGGTGTATCGGCTGCCGAAGTTGTGCGTCAGTTACTTGAAAATTCCCCCGAACTATTAGCCTTCGCCAACTCCAAAAACATGCCGATAACACTACGGTCAACAAATTGGGGCGGCAGGCGTATTCCAAAAGATGTTCAAGCCTTGCTTGACCGTGCCAATAAAAAGAACGAATCTTAACAACCCGCTCCAACAACCTGACACTCTGTCAGGTATACTAATCACATATTCCTCTGTCAGGGAGGGTAGCCGGTCAGGCGGCGCATCACGTCAGGTACTATTTGTATTTAAGGTGCTGCCTTGACCCAATACCCCGAATCCGGCATCAAGCTGGTCGCCGACACGGCCGAATACAACGCAAAAATGGACTGGGCAATTACGCAGGCTGAGTGGTTTGACCAGCTCGGCGACCTTTCTATTTCGGTCAGTGCCGATGTGGACACGGCCAGTTTTGATATTGCCGATATGCCGCTCAGTGATGAGACATTCACCGTCACGATTGATGCCGATACAGATTCCATCGCAACCGACATTGAGAGCGCTGTTCCAGACAGTGAACCTGTCTCAATCGACGCTGATACCTCCTCTATCGATACCGATATTGCTTCCGCCGTTCCAGACAGTGAAAGCGTCGGCATTGATGCCAAAACCGACACTGTAAAGCCTGATATTGAAGCGGCTATCCCAGACAGCGAAAAAGTTGATGTTAAGGCGGACGTAACACAGACTGACCAGTCTAAATCCGTCCTTGACAGCCTCAATACCATCAAGAATTTGAAGGTGCTTGAAACGGTCTGGAATATCACCGGCACGGCAGTGGACATCTTTAAACAAGTTGGTAGTTTTGTAGCTGCGCCGTTGCTCGAACTGGATAGTGCGATTGCTCAGGTAAACGCCCAAACAGGCGGCACAATTAGAGACGTAGGCGGCATTATCAAAGGAGTCTTTTACGACGATTTAGGAACAAGCATTAACCAAGTTGCGCAAATCGTGACCAAAGCGCAGCAGTTAAAACTGCCGGTTGAGGAAGCCACCCGCGCCGCGCTGGAATTTACGCATACCTTCACCGACCAAAACCCTGAAACCGTGCTTGACACAATCAATCAAATGCTCATCAACCATCTTGCGCCAAACGCGACACAGGCAGGTAATATGCTGGTGAAGGCGTTCCAAGGTGGAGCGAACAAGGGTAATGATTTACTCAACGCGATTAACAATAACGCGACGGCCATAAACGGCTTAGGGCTGACTGGCCCACAGGCGCTCAGTTTTATCAAGACGGGTATGGATAACGGCTTCAAAAGTGCCAATGACGTATTCGGTGCATTGGAAAAAATTAAACAAAATGTCACGAATGCCGCAGGAAACCAATCCTCTGACGTAACAAAAACACTCAACATCCTAGAGATCGCTAACCCTGCCGAAACAGGCGAGGCATGGTCGGCGGACTTCTTCAAGAAAGTTATTGAGGGTATTAAGAATCAACCCGGACTGTCGGATACTGAAAAAGAGGTTTTGTTTACTAACCTCATCGGTGGTAAGCAAGGCGGCAGAACATTTGCGGCTTTCATGAAGATGTCACCCGATGATGCTGACTTTGCATTGTCTGAATTGCAAGGGGCTTCTCAGCGCGCGGCTTCCGAGATGGATAATTCACTTTCTGGAGCCATCGCCGATTTCGAACTCAAAGTACAGCAAGTTGCAACTGATTTCCTCTCCAGTGAACAAATCGACCTTCCGGGCAAGATTGCCGCGCTGAAGATCGGCCTACAGGACGGCCTCGACACGCTGGCTAAAGGCGGCACGCTGAGTGATGCTCTGACGATAGCACTCAAACCAATAGGGTTGGATGAAACGTTTCGGAGCCTTGAGGGAGCCATGGGGGATTTCATTATTGGAATTCTTCAAGCGGTTGCGATGCTGCAAGAAAACCCGCTCATTGGGAACAACGCAGCAGCAGCTAAAGGTACACGTGCCACAGTTGAGCATCTATCCGAGCAGCAACTCACTTACAAGCTAAAAATTGACAATCCGGATGATGTAGCGGCTGACATTGCCACGGCAGTATCGCGCGGGGTGACGCCGGACAACATCACAAAAGCGGTTGGTCAGGCCGTTAACGAATTGGTTGCAACAGGTTCAGATGAGGCGATTAAGAAAGCCCAAGCGCTGCTTGACACACTGCAAAAGCCGATTGACCAGAACAAGCTGCCGACCATCGGCATGACCGGCACGCCGATGAATGTGGAACCCGTGGTCACACCAGAGGCAGTATCAGCATTGCAGCAAACCATCAACGATGCCATGTTGAAAAACTCGCCAGCCCCAGCGGTGAAGCAAGACATAACAGATGTGAATGAAGCCCTAAGTGGTTTTCAAAAAACAACTGGTATGACAGTGACGGTATCTGATAAAGCAACAACAAGTGTTGATGCTACAAATACGAGCATGGCAACACTTGGGACAACTACTGAAACAACAGGAACCCAAGCAACGAACGCCACGCAACCCATAACTGATGTTGGTGCGCAGACCCAAACCTACGGCAATAATGCACGGGATGCAGCGCCAAACGTTCAGAATGTTGCCGATGCGACTGATGATTTATCCAACAATGCATCATCTGCGGCTGCACCGGTGGGTGACGCGGCAGGCTCAATGGCAGTCATGACCGACAGCGGACTCAAACTGGCGGCGGCACTGGATGCGGCCAATACCAAGATGGGCATCCTGATTGCGACGTCTGAAAAGCTGGCCGGTGCCAACGCGGCGGTGGCGCAGAAACAGTCTGAACTGGATAACCAGTCCACCGGCGGCAGCGACACCCCCACCAAGAAGCACGCGCTGGGCACGCGGGACGCCACGGGCACGTTTATGGCGGGTGAAGCCGGACGTGAAGTGATTACCACCAACCAGAACTTGGCGGTGCTCAACAACAAGACCACCGAAGCGATTATGGCGGCGCTGCAGGGCTACATTCCGGGCGGCAGCTTCACGCGCGGCGGCAGCACCAACATCATCAACAACACCAACTATATTCCGAACGAGGCGGTGGCTGACCGACTGGGCTTCAGCCAAGCGGCCACGTTGAGAGGACAATAATATGGCATCCGGATGGCTGAATCATAAGCAGCTCCTACTGGTCAAGGGCATCGGCAAGACCGCCGGTGACAGTTTGAGTGCGGAAAACGACCCGGTGGTCATCAGCCTGATGTCTGGATTGATTACGCTTGACGGTCAGGGCTGGAATCCGGAAGTGGCGCAGGTTAAGAACGGCGGCATCTGGGCGGACAGTCCGCTCAACGATGGGCGTGAACTGCTGGCGGCTGCCGTGGGCAACGTCACCGAGAAAATCACGGTGCTGGTGACGGCGACGGCTTATCTGGACGTGATGCGGGCACTGAGCAGCCTGAATCAGATGGCCAACGACTGCCGTGATTACTGGCAAACCGAATACCAGATTGAGCCGGTCTACCTGACATGGGAAGCGGGATGCGGCGCAGGCCCACAGTACGCGCTGCTGTACAACATTGAAGTGTCACCGGACTATCTGGATGCCCCCAGTCCGGCAATGCGGGTGTCGCTGTCTTTGGAGCGGGAACCCTACTGGCGCGGCATTCCACCGGGGGCCAACCCCAAGATGTGGAGTTATTACGTCAATTCGGCGCATCCGCAGTTCAACAAGAACGGCGCATCGCTGTTGAGCGGCAGCGACCATTTAATCGTGGCGACCCTGCAAAACAAACACGAGTGGACACCGGCGGCGGCGGGCTTGCAGCTGACGTCCATCTCCAAGAACTACATTGACGTCGCGGCTTCACAGGTGCCCGGCGACGCGCCTGCACTGGTCGAAATCGGGATTGAGCCGTCGTCTAATGAAATCAACATCATCACGTCGTACATCGGGCACACCACCAAGCCGTTTACAGCAACCGGTCATGACAACGTGACACGGGCGCAGGCCCTCATCTTGAATGCCGGTGACAGCAACGGCGCGGGCAATATCGTCAAGACGGTGGTGACCAGCGAGACAGGTGTCAAGAGCAATAACAGCGCGGTGAATTATTACAACGGCGTGCGGACGGTCACGGGTGCTGATGCGGACTGGACGACTGCCGCACAGTGGGGTGCGCCGACTGCTTTTACACCCATCCTTCAGCTTGACCGCGAAATCTACCGGGGTTCATTTGTGGCTTTCGCGCGGGCCTTTAACACCAGCGCCGCTTCACCGGTGGTCACGGACATGCGAATGCGCCTGCAAATCGGCGAAGGTTCAAATCCCTCTGCCATGATGAACAACATCGTCCTGCCGGAAGTGCAGGTGCCGCTGCTGGCGACCAACACCGACTTTGATTTGACCTATCTGGGCATGTTCAGCCTGCCGCTTGCGGAACGGTCAGTGGTGTCCGGCGTAGGTTATGGCCGCCAGATACAGGAAGCGTCGAACAACATCACCATCACGCTGCAGCAGCGGGTGGATGTGGCGACGGCCAACCGCACCTTCACCCTGATTGACGTGGTGCTGATGCCGATTGACGAAGGGCTGATGTCGGTCATCCAGAATGCCGGTTCGACCAGCACACAGATGTCCCTGATTTGTGACAACACCGGCTACATGACACGCGGCGAAGGGCGGCAGGTGGTTTTTAGCTTCCTGCGCAATTTTGCCGACGCCTATATCACGACCGGCGGTATCAGCACCGAATCGCGCGGGCAAGGCATTACCCTGAAGCCCAACACGGCGCAGCGCCTGTACTTCATCAACAGTTTTTTTGTATCCAGCGGTGCCACCCGGCGCGGCCTGATGGATAACTTCACCGTCCGGATGAATATTGTGCCCCGATGGGCCGGAATTCGGGATGTGTGACCTATGCGCTACCTGCGACATCACATTCACATCTACCAGCGTCCGAAACAGGGCAGCGGCTTCTTAAACCGCTACACCATTTACAACTACCAGCACTCGATTTGCAATCAGGGCTGGTTTGATACCGCCAGTGGTGACATCGCGGTCAAGTCCGACAGCGAGGGACAGTACATCCTTGAAAACTACTTAGGCTGTTTTGTCGCCATTTATGTGGATAATGCGGTGCTGCCCATCTGGGAAGGCTTCATCAACCGCATCACCTTCAATTCGGGCGGGATCGCGTACACCATCAGTCTGGATGAGATGGCCAACCGGGTCAGCGTCATTTACACGGGCGCGGCCAACGTCATGACCCAGACGGCAGTGGTCAACAACACCACGTCACAGGCGATTTACGGCATTAAGCAGACGCAGCTGGACCTCGGCGCGAATCCATCCGCTTCGACACAGCCGACGGTGCTGCGCGATACCATTCTGGCGCAGCAGGCGTACCCCCAGCGGGCCATCGGTCAGGCGCAGGGCAATGCCAACATCGTCCACTTTGAACTGCTGGGCATGTATCACACACTGGAATGGACGAAATACTTCACCGGCTTGACGGCAGCCACCAGCCAGTTCGGTACGGATACGGCGGGCATCATCGGGGTGGACCCGAACGGCGCAACCTTTTATGACAACACCAACACCACCAAGGTCAGCGCCAACACGGCCACGGTTGCCCAGCAGGACAGAGGGTCATCGTTCTGGGAGCATCTGCTGAAAACGGCGGAAGCGGGCGACGGCAGCAATTACTGGATATGCGGCATCCTGCCGACCAACCCCAACACCGGCAAGCGGCTGTTTTATTACCGGCAGGCCAATCTGACGGTGGAGTACACGGCGTTGAAGGCCAATATGCTGAAGCCGCGCAGCGTGTTTGGCAAGCCGGTTGCGCCCTACCTTGTGGTCCCTGACCGTGCCATCCGCGTCACGGATGCGCTGCTGCCCTTTAACGGCAGCCTCCAGATAGACCCGACGGTTGTTTATATCCAGAAAGTGGACTACGACGCCAACTCACAGACGGTACGCTGGTTTGGTGCGGACGATACGACCGCCCGTGCCGCATTCCGGCTGAATCAGGGCTTTTTACCGGTGGGGGTGGATTTTGGTGCTGTACCCCGACAGATTGTCACTTAGGAGGAAATCGTTATGCCGACACCGACGCCTTTTCCAGCAGGGCAAATTGCCCAGACGGTGCAGAAGTTAGACCAAACCATCGACAATGCCATTCAGCAGGGGGCGATTGGTATCGTGCTGCTGCTGGCTGTGGCGCTGGTGCTGTTTATGCTGTGGATGATTTTGAAGTCCTATATCAACCGCAACCACACCGATGAAAACGACGGCACCAACAATGCGATTTCGGCACTGGCGCGGATGAGTGATAACCGTGACAAGGAAGCGGCCATTGAGCGCGAACAGCGGCGTGAAGAGCAGGAACAGTGGCGGCAGCTCGTCGAAAAACGGGATGCGGAAAGTGCCCAACAAAACGAAAAATTCATTGAGGCGGTTTCGCATATGGCGGATGCCCACTTTATGATTGCCGATACACTGAAGCTGATCCGTGAACAGGATTTGCCCCTGACCCAGAGCATGGAACAAAGCCTGACCCAGATGTCCACGATGGGCAGTATCCCGCTGCAGGGGCTGATTCAAACCGCCGCCCAAATCAAAGTCGCCGTGGATGAAATCCGCCTCAAAATGCTGCCTGCGGCTGAGATTATGAACATGCGCCAGATTGACCGTGAACTGTTTCAGAAGCAGCTCGAAAACGTGCGCGATGAAGTGACCACTGTCAAGACGACGCTGCAGCATCAAATTGATAAATTGAAGACCAGTGAAACCGCCGCGGTGGTCATGCCTGAGGCGGATGGAAGTTGATGTTGTTTTTAAGATGGCTGGCAGGTGCCAGTTTGACCTGAATTGTCAGTTTATCGAACAGCGAGCATGAAACTCGCCAGAAAGGAACGTCAGATGAGACTGCGAAGTTTACTGATTGGATTGATAGTCATCGGGGTGCTGCTGATGGGCCTCATGAGCCTGCACGCGCAGGACACCGGCACGAGCGGGACCGGCACGGACGTCACGGTGACGGAGCCGACCGAACCGGCGCTGCCTGTCACAACCGAATCGCCGGAAGACATCCTGCGCATGGTCTGGGCAACCCTGTTTACCGGGGCGGCCTCGATTGCCGGAACCTTATTCGTCACGGCGCTGGTCAATCTGGAGAAGGTGCTTATTCCGGCATCGGTGGCATCTGCCGACACGCTGAAAAATGTGACGTCAGTGGTGGTGTGGATTGGCTACGCGCTGGCGATTAAGTTCGGCTTAGGGACACAGGCGCAGGGGCTGGCCGCGATTATCACGCCGATTCTAGTCACGGCGACGCCGCTGGTGGCTGTCCTGATTGGCTCGGCAAAACTGTATCTGGCTGCACGGGAGCACAACACGCCGATTTGGGGTTATCAACGGCCCTAATTCCCAACCTATTTTGCATTCTATTTTGACACCAAACGCCGTCCATTGAGGCGGCGTTTTAGATAAAGGAATAGACTCATGGACGGATTGACTGAAGGGCGTATTGTTCATTACGTAATCAAAGACGATGTGCATCGTCCCGCTATTGTTGTGAATAACTGGAATACGAACAATCCCTGCGAGGGATATGTCAATTTGATGGTATTCACAGACGGGGCCAATGACCTTTGGTATCTTGATGGACCGCGTGATGAGAAGCGCGATGAAGATGTGCGGCGCGGCTTATGGTGGCGGACATCCGTCTGCTACAGCGAAAACAAAGAACCGGGCACGTGGCACTGGATTGAAAAAGCATGACTCAATCGACGATTAGTTACAACATCAATGGGGCCGACTGTCCGCACGCGGACGTACTGGAAAAGCACCTGCAGGCGATTAATCCACGCTGGGCGCTCATCATGGATAATGCGGCGATGGCACAGGATTACGCACGAGCCATGCCCGGAACCAATTTCATCATACGGAACTGGGCACTGACTAAGGGCGACGAAAACGCCTATTCGCTAACCCCTGCCGCATGGCTGGAAGCACGGCTGCCGGAAGTCGGGCTGCTGGGCAACGTGTACCTGTACACCGGCAATGAGGCAGGCATCGCCGCCAAATGGCATATCGACCTGATGAAGTTGATTGTCCAGCGCAATTTAAAGCTGGTGAAGCTGGTCATCTGTAATGTCGCCGTCGGCACACCATCGGATGTCAGCGAATGGAAGCGGGCTGAGATGCGCGAATTCTTCCAACTGCTGGACGAACATCGGGACCAGTTCGTGCTGGGGCTGCATGAGTATTTCGCAGGCATCGCGCCGAGCGGCTTTGTGGGCGGCTTCCCTGACGGCTCATGGACGGATGGCCGCACCAACCTGCATCCGAACTATGAAGACCGGCGCAACTGGCCGGATGACGCCAGCACCATCGGGATGCTGTGGCACTGTGGCCGGTTCAAGGTGGTCAATGATGCCGCTCGCAGCTTTGGCTTTCAACCACCGCGCATCGTCATCACGGAACACGGCGCGGATGCCCTGTCGGATATCGCGCTGTGGCTGAAAAAATTTCCGGTTTCCGACGGCTACAGCCAGCACCGGGCATGGAAATCCTTGGGTGCATTATGGGCGCGGCTGCTGCCCGGACGCAGCGCCCAGCAGGCATTCTTTGACAATGTGCAGTATCTCAAGAAAGCCGTTTATGACCGCTTTCCGAATGTCGAAGGCCAGCTTCTTTACACGTGGTCAGGCAACTTCCAATGGCTCGAGTTCGATATGAGCGAGGCGGATGAGTTTCACAAGCTGCTGGAAAAATCGGTTGAAGCGGTTACGCCTGCACCGGTACCCAGTTTGCCGGCCTTCCCTGCCGACTTCGACAGTCGCGCCAAGTCCTACATGGTGCGAGCGACCGACGGCGCAACCACCGTGCGGGCCAAACCGTCCCAGAATGCCGACATGCTGACCACCATTTCGCCGCTGCCCGGCATCTTGAAGTTGATTGATGCGGCGGATTTACGGCCTGACGAGCGGGTGCAGCAGACCATCGGCGACCGGCTGGGCGTGTGGCTGCCGGTGGTGGTCGGCACGGTCAAGGGCTGGTCATTCAACGCCTATCTGGATGTGCAGCCGGTGATTCTGAATCCGCAGCCTGAAGTGTTGAAGTGGCAGGTGGTCATTGACTATCAGGGCACGGCGGAACAAAAAGCGGTCTGCGCCACGATGTGGACGGCCTTCAACACCTTCCTTCAGCGGGCAGCTTTTGCGGTCTATCCCACACGGGATATTCAGGTGGTGGATAAGCCGTAATATAATGGTGGTGTGGTACTTAGTCCGGCTTGACGCAGTAAGTACCACACTACACGTAATCGACCGAGCCGGTGATTTGGCCGTCGAACATGGTCAGGCGGCGGCCACCCAGCAGGCGGTGCAGCAGTTGATTAATCACCCCGGGCGGCGCTGCCCAGAACGCATCCAAGGTTTCGTAAGTGGTCAGCTCGCGAAAGGCCGATTCGATGTCGGCAAGGTTATAGCGCTTTGACTGCCGCGTTTCGGTGTCAATCTGGCGCAGCAGGTTCTCGCGCTGGCGACCTAATCCCGCTATCTGGTCATCGTAAAAGTCTGCCAGTGAATCGGGCGCGGCGGCCTGCTTTTCAATCAGACGGCGCACCTGTTTATCCAACCCCGACAGCTCATCATTCAGACGGTTTAAGGTTTCGGACTGCGGCGACGGCTCAACGGCCAGCAGGCTGTTTGGGTTCTGGTCTTCCAGCATCAGTTCCAGTGCGCGATTGACCCACTTTTTCACCTTCAATTCGGAGATGGAATACTTTTTATCACAGCTCGGGCGGCTGCGGGCCGTGTATTTGGATTGGCAGTAGTAGTAAGCGCCGGAATGCGAACGGGAATGCACCAGCATGAAGCCGCAGCGCTGGCAGACCAGTAGGCCGCTAAACCAGTGCGTTTCATCATGGTCACGCGGGCGGAAGGTCATCCGGCGGATGAGTTCAGCTCGCAGATGGACGGCCCGCTCACCGGTCAGCGCGGGCAGATTAACGCCACGACGGATGACGATGCCGTCGGGCACCGGCTGCGACTCATCCACACACCACAGACCAATCTTTTGACCATTCTCCAGCTTGGCATTCTTGTGGTTGCGGACGGCGTCGCCCCAGAACCACGGGTTATTGAACAGGTGATAGAAGAAGTATTTCTTGAACGGCTGCCCATTCTGACCAAACCCCTGCTCATACAGCCGCGTTTCAACCTTCGGCCAGCTCACCCGGTTGATGACGAGCTGCGCCGCCTGCTCAATAACGGCAGTTTTAGTCGGGTCCGGCACGAAGGCCAGCACCTTACCGAATTCGTTGCGCACCTTCATGTGTGACCAGACGTGGCGGCTGCCGGGTGGAATACCTTTGTCATCCACCAGCTTGTGCTTGCCGCGCTGCATTTCGGTCTTCAACCACTGCATTTGTTTGCGGATTTCGTAGCCTTTGACCATCAGCCAGATGTCGGCGTTGCTGGAGTCGACAATCATGTTGTCTGAAAGTGAGTAGATACGCGCTATGCAATCTTCCAGAATAATATCGACCAGTTCATACAGAAGTGATGTTTTGCGGGCGAAGCGGTTGGCATCCCGACACAGAAGCAAATCGAAATCTTTCGCTTCAAAATGCCTGATGAGCTTATCAAAGCCGGGTTCATTGTTGGCACGAGCGGCAAATGCTAACTCAGCCAGTGTGCGGTAATTACGGGAATGACCTTCGATGCGAATGGTATCAACGACCTGCCAGCCGTTTTTCTCAGCGATGGCCATACTGTCTGCAATCTGGGCGTCCAAACTGAATTTGTCGTCATCGGCCTGTTCCAGCGTGGATACTGCCGCCCAGATAATCGTGCGTGGTTTGGTGGTCATTTTAAGGACTAATTGATAAATTGTTACTTATGATTGGTCATTATTCGACACAGTTGTTTTGAAAATGGTTATCGCCAAAACATGAACTAAAGCGCCGACCAATGTAATCCATATTCCATTTTTTAAAAACTCGGAAGCATTTTGAGGCAAGGTGATGTAATAAAGAGTTAATGCAATTATTGTTACGGCACTTGAATACTTAAATCTCGCATCCTTTAAAGATATAAACATGCCTATAATGGCGACAGCGATGATTATCATAAACAATCCACCACCTTGCATTGAGAACTGCGAAAGGGCATTTAGGGCGTACTGAAGCCCCGGTATAGTGAATGCCCAAGGGATTAATGCAAAGCCAACTGCCGCTATCAGTGCGCCGCTAAATTGCATAATTTGACTTCTAGAATATTCCCCCACTATTATCTGTTTCATGTCATAATCCTTTGCATAGATCGGATGTTTTTATGGACATCAACGCTGTTAAAAAGTGACTACTTTCGTAATCACAAAATGGCTAATAATGAGCCGATAAAAAAAGACAAACCTATCTACAACTAAGTTCAAACCAAATTTTCACAAAAATGTCACCCTTAATTAGAATTTATGGTCTATATTCATAATCTACTTATGAATTTGCTAGGATTAAACACATGGACACGGAACGTTCTCAACACATTGCAACGATGTATGACAGGCTAAGTCCGAAGCAGAAAGTAGATATTTTATTTGTTATCCTCCAGGAGTGCCGCAATCATTCGTTCGACCCTCTCAATAGTTTCAACAGGTTTTCCGTCCAAGAGTCTCACGATACCGCTACCCGGAATACTCGAAAGAATTCCAGCGTAGTCATATAGTTTTGCAGGTGAATTTTCTTCTAATGCCTCGGCAAGAATGGGAAGAAATTCAAGAGGTATTATCTGCCTTCCAGCTTCCCAATTAGCCAGCGTCGTTGCATCGCGATTAAGCCCACGTTGCCGCATTCGTTCGACCACTTCTTTTTGGGTCAGGCGTAATTCATTGCGTCTACTGGCGATGTAAGTCCCTAATTCGTTCATTCCACATCCTGTTATTGTGCCTAAAAAACATTGTATGTTTATTTCTCAACTTTTTCCACAAATTTTTCATGAATAACTTGACAACTTTTGATTTTTAAATGTATACTTTTAAAAATCGAAAGGACTGATATGGACGCAACAATCCAAAAGAAGACAGAATTTCTCAATATTCCTGTTTCGCCTCAGCTAAAAGACATGATTCGTGATTACGCTAGGGATAATAAGGTGACAATGTCGGCAGCAGCGCGAATGATTCTGCATGAATTCTTGTCTGGAGACTTTGGAAAATCAAAAGTTAAAATTCGAAAATAACGTTAAATATTTCAGGAAAGGAAAGCTGAATGGCTATCACTCAAATCAAATTGACACGTGGATACATCGCATTAGTTGATGAATGTGACGCGGACTTGTCCGAGTTCAATTGGACTGCATTACCTATATACAAAACTCTTGTATACGCAGTTCGAAAAGACCCAACCGACAGACGTTGTCAATTAAAACTGCATCGAATAGTTCTAGCCAGAACATTAGGGCGAGAACTTTGCGATGGTGAGGTTTGTGACCACATCGACGGCAACACATTAGATAACCGTCGTTCCAATCTCCGATTGGCAACTCAGATGGAAAATATGCACAACACCAGACTTAACAGTGCAAATACGTCTGGGTTTAAAGGTGTGTCTTTCCACAAAGTCTCCTGCAAATACCAATCCAGCATCCGTGTGAATAAAAAGCTGCTATTCCTCGGTCTTTTTGATACGCCTCAAGAAGCTCACGAAGCCTACAAACAAGCTGCAATTAAATATTTTGGCGAATACGCGAGGTTTGAATAATGGACAACCTGATTCACGAAATCATCATCACACAGGCCGCCGACCTTAGCGAAGAAGTCATTGGCTTTGGCAGCGACGGCGACATGGCGAAACGGGTCTACGACTGGACGACCAACGCCTTTATGCGGGAACGCTTCATTCTGGTTGGCAAAGTGGCGAACATGAACTTTGTCGAAGTGATCCGACGCGGCGGTACAACACAGTGCTTCATTGAACTGCGCAGCCGACCGGCCATCGTGAAGGCGGCATTGTCCAACGACCGGGAGGAAATCGAAGCCTTCTACCGTTCGCGCTACTGCGGGCGAGGCTGGATGGACTTTGAACCGGACTTCATTGGTGAAACCGAAGACCACATCCGCACGGAATGGTACCGGCTCGGCCTGTATGACAAGCGTGGTTACGACTACGACCGGCGCAGCTACCGGCTGGTGGACAGCGAGGCCGACGACTTGGAAGTCATGGACGCGATGGACACCCGCGCAGCACAGCGGGAATGGGAACGGAGAAAAAAGCGATGAATCAGAACACGAGTTCCAACCGTCCGGCGCAGGTGCTCAAAGACGAGCTGTCGAAGAAGTTCGGTGACATCCAGTGGTGCATCGGCTATCCGGATGGCAGCTATGCCATCGGTTTGAATCTCATCAGTACCTTCCGCAGTGATGCTGAATTGTATGGCCGCGCCAAAGCTCGCAGCCGCAGCCAAGTGATGCGGGACATGGGCTATGAGATTGTGGAAGCGGGTTGGATGAAACCGCGCAACGTCGCCAAGTCGGGACCGGTGATTGTATTCCGCATCCCGCAGAAAGGCGTGGTGCTGGAATGAACAGACTAGCCAAATTTGTCACTGAACAAGACCGGACACTGTACTACCAAGACCAACAAAAAGGCGTCATCTACTACATTTCAGCGTTTTGGAATGACCGGCGTGAAACGGAATATAACTTCACAACGCGCAGCGCAGACCCGGCACGTCTTTTGCAGAACAACTTGGTCATGACCACGCCTGAACGTGTTCTCCGCACGATGAAAGAGGTCTGCCCAGACACCCGGAAATGGCGGGTGATATGAGCGCAAAACCCACCCTCAACCCGAAACCGGGCAGCGTCGTCACCTTTGATTGGCTGGTGCGCCTGCCGGATAAGCCGAAAGCAGGCAAGAGCAAATGAGCAGCGCCCCCCACTCTTATTCAATGGAACGCAAAGGAAACCAATTGTACAGCGACCGCGTATTCCAACCCACCGACGCAGCCCGAAACAAAGCCCAAGCTGAAGCTGTTGTATGTGAACGCTGTGGTAAGCCGGTGCATCCCACGAACTGGATGAAGCATCAGCAGAGTGACCACAGCGACGACCCAAAGCCGCTGCACGACGCGCATGACCGGCTGCCGCTGGCCGCGATCCGCACCGACGGCGGGACACAGCCGCGAGCCTCGATTGACCCTATGACGGTTGAGGATTACGCCGAGCAGATGAACAGCGGTGCAGCATTCCCGGCCATCACCGTGTTCTTTGACGGACAGGATTACTGGCTGGCGGACGGCTTCCATCGGCTGAACGCGGCGCTGCTGTTGAACTGGCTGGATTTGCCTGCCGAGGTGCATCAGGGCACCCAGCGCGACGCCATTTTGTTCAGCGCGGGGGTGAATGCGACGCACGGGCTGCGCCGGACGAACGCCGATAAGCACCGCGCGGTCGAGCGCCTGCTGCGCGATGAGGAATGGTCGAAGTGGTCGAACCGTGAAATCGCTAAACGGTGTTGCGTTAGCTACGAATTCGTTAATCAACTTCGACGCTCACTGACAACGGTTGTCAGTGACGAGCGCACCTACACCACCAAACACGGCACAACAGCCACGATGAACACCGGCAACATCGGCAAGGGCCAGCCGCCAGTCACCCGCCCACCGGGCACCGAACCAGACAAGGTGACGGAACAGGCCAGCCGTTTATTCGCGCCGGTGACGACGCCCGTGACCTACACCCAAGTGGTTGATGACTATCAGCCGGACGTGCCGGAAGTGGTGGTCGAGGATGAAGCGCAGGTGGAAGAACCGACTGATCCGGTTCAGTTCGACATTGGCGACAAGGTGAGCACGATAATGGGCCGTACCGGCGGCATGGTCTGGAATACGAGCGACAAGATGGGCGTGTACGTCAAATTCCCCGGGGATAATTCTTTTTGGACATCCGCCGACCGTTTGATACTGGTCGAACCTGCACCCTATAAATCAGCAGAAGCCACCCCCGCAAAACCTGCTGCAACCTACGCCCATCACTTAACCGGCAGCTTTGAATGGTACACGCCGAAGCAGTACGTCGAGGCCGCCCGCACGCTGATGGCTGGCATCGACCTTGACCCGGCAAGCTGCGAATTCGCCAACCAAATCATTAAGGCGCGGCAGTTCTACACCCTCGAAACCGATGGCATGAACAACCCTTGGCACGGCAGCGTGTTCCTGAACCCGCCTTACGGGCTGGATGAGAACGGCGACAGCATCGTGGAAACGTGGGTCAACCGGCTGGTGGACGAATACGAATCCGGCAATGTGCGGGAAGCGGTGCTGCTGGTCAACAACACGACCGAGCGCAAATGGTTTAAGGCGCTATGGGCTTTCCCGATTTGCTTCACTGACCACCGCATCTGCTTTTACAACGGGGATGGCCAGCAGAAGCAGCCGACACAGGGCAATGCATTTGTGTATTTCGGCAAACATCCACTGACATTTGCCGAAGCCTTCCGCCCCTTTGGAACGATTGTGCAGAGGATCTGATGACCGCCTTTAACTTTCCCCGCCAACTGACCGAATCGACCATCAAGGTGCAGCAGGTCATCAAGTGGCTGCAATCGCGCAAGGATGTGTTTTTGGTAGCCGATGTGCAGGCCGACCCGACCTATTTCTATCTGGGGGATCTGCTGTATGTGCCCACCGCCGCAGTGCAGCACATCGAAATGAAGGTGGAGAGCCGCAGCAGCCTCGAAACGCCGAATCTGGCGATAGAGCGGTTTTCGGACAGGGCGCGGGCAAAGGTCGGCGGGCCGTGGGGTACACGCGCGGAATGGTACGCGCATCTCTACAGCGACGGCTTATTTGTGATGATGCGGCGCAGCGAACTGGTGCAGTGGTTGACCCCCCAACTGGCGACCTTCCCGACATTCGAAGCGATTAACCAGACATGGAAGACCACCGGCATTCTGGTACGGCGCGACGCTGCGCAGACGGTGCTGGTGAGTCATTACCGCGAATACAGGATTTCGATGTCATGAACGAACCCGTTATCCAGCCGCCGCAATGGTTGAAGAACTTTATCCCGCTGCCGGGCAACCCTAACGACCTGACGCTTGAACAGGTGCGCACGGCTTTCGCTGGCGATTGGTCCGCTTTAAAGGAGGTGGTGAGAACCGCGCAAAAAACCGACCGTGACCGCCGTTTGACTGAATCCGCTTAATGCAAAGGAGTTCGAAATGAAATCGATATGGATCAAGACCCGCAAGATTATGGATGAAATCGAAAAGAAGCTGCAGGACTATCTGGAAAATACACCCGCAGCTTCTCTCTCGGCGCTCGAAGTGCATGTACTGGCCGCGCTCTACGAAAAAGACGACCAGAACGCCAGTGAACTGGCCCGCAACGTCGGACGCACCGCCACTTCTTTTACACCCGCTATCGACAAGTTGCAAGAGAAAGGTCTGACGATGCGCCGACAAGACCCGACTGACCGGCGCGGCGTGCTCATTTACCTGACCAATGACGGCGAGGCGCTGCGCCCGCATGTGCTGGTCGCTGTCGAAAAGCTGAACGCCGAATTCTATGTGTTGATTGCCAAGCATGACATCGAGAAGCACGCCTACGCGCCCGCCTGACACGGTAGTCCTGCGCCATCCGAGTGAGGCGCTGGAACTGGTGCTGCCGCGCGGCAGCTTAGCCGATTTGCTGATGCGTTTGGGATACACCGAGGTTGAGCCGGAAGCGGCCAACCTCCCAACCTATTTCACTACTCAAGAGAAAGAAGACTCTGATGACCAACATGATGTTACTCAATGACCTCGCCAACAAAATCTTCGAGATGGCCGGAATGCCGCCGGTGACTGATGCAGACGATGACGACTTCGATGGTTATGACGAATTCGACCCTGACAACAATCCGGACGACTACAGCGATGATGACGATTTCGATGATGACGACGAAACCCTGCACGACTTTGACGATGACGATGGTGAAGAGTACGAAGACGACGAAAACACCGGTTACGCCTTCATCTAGCTGCATTTCATTATTCGCAACCGGCGGGTAGACGCTCGCCGGTCAGCACAAAGGAACACACTATGGGTAAACACAACACGCTTCATCCCCAGACCAACACGCTGCTGCGGACACTGGCGGCTGCACTGAAGGACGGCGGCGACGGCTGGGTAAAAGGCAGCACGATTCCACTGGATGAGGTGGATTACTTCCATCGCAAACAGGCGCAGGACAAAGGCTACATGACCGGGCGCGGCAACACCCGGCAGCGCGAATTCCACATCACCGACAAAGGGCTGGCGCTGATTGGTCAAGAGAAGACCGAACCGCGCACCTATCCCAAACTGTCCGCGACTGAGAAAGAGCGCGTGTTCAGAGAAGCGCGGCAGCGGGTACTGGCTAAGAAGCTGAACCGCGTGTTTGAGGACAAACCATGACTGACAAGCATCATGCGCCGGGGCTGCTGGATGAGCCGCCGATGCTGGTCTATCCGTCATTGGCAGAAGTACTGGGCATCAACAAGGCAGTCCTGTTCCAGCAGCTTCATTTCCTGCTGAACGGCCAGCGCACGGCCAAAAACAAGTACAACTTCGTGCATGACTGCTGGTGGGTCTACAACTCGTACCCCGAATGGAAGCGGGATTACTTCACGTGGTTGAGCGAAAGCGCGATTAAAAAGTTGTTCACCGAACTGGAAAAAACAGAAGGTGTGGTGAAGTCGCTGCAAGGGGTTAAGAACAAGAGCGACCGTCGGAAATGGTACACGATTGACTATGAAGCATGGGACAAATACTGGCTGATGATGAGACAAAAAATGTCCGATCAACCATCAGACAAAAATTGTCTCATGGTGGGACAAAATTTGTCCGATCAACCATCAGACAAAAATAAGCCGGTCACCGGACAAAAACTGTCCGGTGATTCTTCAGAGACTTCATCAAAGATTCCCAATACTTCTTCAGAGAATCCAGATAAAGACACGAACCCTTCTCAACCCTCAGACGAAGAATGGCTGAAATCACACGTTAGCCCGGAACTGTACGCCAAGCTGCAAGGAGGATTCTGATGTTCTTGAATTACAAAGCCAAGTCACCGTTGGAAGCTTTCAAGAAAGCGGTCGACGCCATATTGATTTCGTGGGATAAGACCAAGCTGGCGGACTGTCTGCCAAAGGCCGTGCTGAAGGGCTATGACAACGGTGCGTTCACGTTCGAAGTGCCGACGGCAGTCATTGCCAGTGTGATGAACCGGCGGGCCGAGATGGCCATCATCCGCCAATCGCTGGAACTGTACATGCCGGAAGGAATTCCGGTCGTGGTGCAGATTGTGAGCAAGGACGGCCAATCATGACTAGCAAAAACAACTGGCAGCGCCGCCGTCTGGGATACGCGCCGATGAGTGCCAATCTGATGAAGGTGCTGAATTTCCTTGCCGGGTCGAAAGCCGCAGGCTGGCCGTTCGTAGCACTGGATGTCCACAAGCGCACCATCAACGCGCTGTTCGCCTATGACCTGATTGACGCCAGCCATGACGCCGACGGCACCCGCTACCGCATCACGGAACGCGGCGAGCGGACTCGCCAGGCCTACGCCGAGCCGACCCGCCGCAGCGATGGGATATGCCCGGTGTGCGGCATCCGGCCACGTCACATCAGCGCCAGCGGTAAGAAATATGGCTACTGCATCGAATGCGACCGGGCACACAAGCATAAGAACTATGTGCTGCGGCGTCCGCGCATCAATCCGGACCGGATGTGTTCCCGCTGCGGCAAGCGTCAGGTCCATACCAGCCGCAATGGCCGCGTGATTACCTACTGCCAGCACTGCAAAAACGTCCGAAATCGGCGGGATAAAAAGGTGAAGCGCCGCCGTGAAGTGAAGCTGGCGCAGCGCGGTATCGTCAAGCCCTGCATCGTTAAGGGCTGTAGCAACCCGCGCCATGTGACCGCATCCTGTGTGCAGGACTATTGCTATGAGCACTACATCAGCTACCACGCCGATTATCGTGCCCGGCGGAAAGCCAAGCATTTTCAGCAGGTGGTGCAGCGATGATGCGTGACACGGAATTTGGACCCGAAAAATTCTGCAATCAGTGCCAAGAATGGTGGCCTGCGACCGATGAGTTCTTTTTTAAGTCATCCAAAGGCTACTTGAGAAGCCCGTGCAAAGCCTGTATTGATGACAAACGCCGGAAGACCAACGCGCTCAAGCCCTGCTGTGTGCCGGGCTGCAATAACCCGCGCTACCACTGGCGCTTCAGCCGGTGCAAGCAGCACCAACAGGAAGCGAACCGCGTGCGCTACATGCGGCAGAAGGTGGGGCTGCGATGAACATCACGATTCAACGGGCCACCGGTGACCTACTGGATGCGGTGCGCCGACACTGTGAGCATTACCACTACCTGCGGCGCTGGCCGGATGCGCGGTCACTGCCGTTTGGATACGGCCTGCAAATAGACGGACGGACAATTGCGGACGATGGCCGCCTGTTCGGCTTGGTGGTTTTCAAAAAGCCGCAGCATCACCAGCAGCGCGGCCTCTTCGGCTATACCGGACTGCCGACCGATTGGCAGGTGCTTGACCTCGCCCGTGTGTGGGTGCATCCGTGCTTGCAGCGCAAAGAGAACGGCCACTCGCTGTGCGTCTTTTCGCAAATGGTGGGCAAAGCTATTCGCCGGGTGCAGTGGGATTGGTTGGAACATCACCCGCCGCGCTTTCCGGACTCGCTGTATCACATCGAAGTCATCATCAGCTACTGTGACCGTGACCATCACGATGGCAAAGCCTACCGGGCATCTGGCTTCACATGGAACGGCTTCTCACAAGACCACACCAAGGAAGTGTACTACCGCCGTTTGCATCTGCCGCTGAAGCGCTGGCAGCCGACCGGCATTATTCAGATGCCGCTGCTGGTAGGTATGCCGCTGATTCACGGCGGAAAGGGATAAGCATGAACGACCTGTTCCACATCCGTCAGGACGAAATCGACAGCGAGAAATGGGACACAGCGCGGTCGATGTGCGAGCACTACGGCTATGACATCCGTGAAATTGCCGCCGGACTCGCTACGTTCCGCGCGATCCGCAGTAAGTCCCATGCAAAAGCGATGGCTGAACTGGCTGCCAAGACGTTCCCGGCGGCGCTGCCGGATGCGCCCGCCAAGCTGGTGCATTTCAGCACCGTCAAAGACCACTGGGACGCTCGCAAACAGCGCTGGACGCAATCGGGACTCATCTACATCGGGCGGGCAATGACGCATCCAAGCCTGAATTTACCCGCATCACTTTTTGGAAACCCGTTCCGCATCGACAAAGACACCGATGAGCTGCGGGAAGACGCCATTGAACTGTATGCCGACTGGATTCGGCTGCCTGCGCAAGCGCGGCTGCTGCGCCAGATTGACATGCTGCGCGGCATGACGATGGTCTGCTGGTGCCGACCACGCCGCTGCCACGGGGATGTGCTGCTGAAGCTTCTGGCCGATAAGCCAAGCTATGCCGACACACCGCTGAGCTAGATACCTCTTAACCGATTGATTATGAAAGGACATCGTATGAAGACAATAACCCAACACCGCAAAGCCCAAATGAACGGCACCTGCATCGTCTTGTATGAGCGGATTGCGGCTTACTGGAAACAGTTCGGACACGCGCCCAGCCTGCGCGATATGTGCAAGCTGATGAACATTAATTCCACCAGTTATATTGCCGGACTGCTGCGGGTACTGGAAGACTGGAAGTGGATTGAACAGTCGGATGGCAGCCGCGCCATGCGTTTGACCCGTGTCACCGAAGTAGGCGCCCCGCTGACTGACCGCCAGATGATAACCGATGAATGCGAACGGATTGCCCGCATCGCGGATACTGCCGACAGACGCGCTGCACTGCGCCGCCAGATTAAGGTGCGGAAGTCATGACGACGAAGACCTGCGCACTGATCAGCCGTCATCAACTGAGCGCCGAGCAGCGCAGCAGCCTGCGCGAATACCGCATCATCCAGATTAACCCACCGGGGCGCTTGTGGTCAGCCGCCGATGCCATCGCGCTGACCCAGACGGCGTGCAAGGGATGGCCGGATTTATTCGTGGTGGTGATGCCGCTGAAGATGTTGAAGACGTTTGTCGAACAGGTCAACGGTCAGGTGCCGATTCTGCGGCAGACAATTGACTTCAGCGGCACATGGGAACGCGTGACGGCCATTCGCATCATGACGGAACAATGGACGCCGGGAAAGGATGTGCGCTGATGGACTATTCCGAATTCCGCGCCCAATATGAAGCGCAGCATCCGGCCTCGGTGCCGGTACTGCGCTATGAAGCCAGCATGTATCCCGCTTGGGTTAAATGGGCCGTTCTGGCCATGTTTATGGCGGCGGCGCTCATCAGTGGGGTGCATACCGTGCCGACGGTCTACGAAACGATTGAGGCCAGTAAGGTGGCTCCACAGATTCATGAAATTGCCGCGCTGGCGTCGTTTGTGGCGGTCGAACTGGCGATTCTGCTGTCGGCGTATTTGCTGCTGTATAACCCGTGGCTGGGCTGGACACTGCTGCTGACCACCGCGTTTGTGGCGGCCATTGCCAATCTGCAATCGTCCATGTCCGCGCTGTCGGGCAAGGATGACTGGACACGGCTGGTGGCCGTGGTCATGGGACTGGCCGCACCGTTAATCGTTCTGGCATCGGGCAAGCTGCTGGTGAGCATTTTTAAGACCGAGCGCACCATTGATGGGCGGGCTGAAGAACGCTTTCGGGCGGAATGTAAGGACTTTGACGCGGTGGTGCTGGTGGCTTATGAAAAGCACAGCCGCAGCAAGCGGTCACACGAGAAGATGATTGTTCAGTCTGTTCAGTCCGTTCATTCACTGAATTCACTGAACGAGCCAGTGAATGAACCAGTGAATGAACAGGGACAGTTACCGTACACAGTGAATTCATCCAGTGGATACACCAAGCGAATGGATGCTCGTACAATCATTTCGCGCTATTTCAACGAACATCCTGAGGATTTGAATACTCGATTGGATGAACTGGTTGAGCGGATAGAACAGCAGACCGGGGTAAAAGTTGGGCGGACAAGTGTCCACAATATCCGCACTGAATTGATGAAGAAGGATAAGGTCAATGAATGAGAAAACGTTCGCAATCTACGCAAACACGAATCAGCAAAGCTCAAGCCTAGCATCAACTGATAGTGAGGTGCGTGATGGCATTGAATAAGAAGCATGTTCCGCCAATCAACAACCCGGTGAATAAATTCAGTGTGACCTTTGATGACATTGCAGAGGGCCGTGTGCGGCTCTTTGTGGACGGCGTCTTTCAACGTGATGTGCATTTTCAGAGTTACGGGCAGGCGCTTGAAAAAGTGGATGAACTGCGGGATACCGGCTGGTTGCCATTGACGCCCAACACGGAAGCCATTGAAGCGCTGCTGCGGACGGCGGAGAAGTTTCACTTAAGGATGGTGGGTCATGATGAATAACCCCCTTCAGACCTATCGCATCGATAACCGGGTCTTCACCACGCCGCGCATGATTCAAGTCGCACACCAGATTCCGGTGCAGACGATTGAGGCGGCAATCCATGCCGGGCAACTGGAAGCCACGCAGATCGGCAGCCGGGTGTTCGTGGAAGTCGGGGCCTTCGAAGCCTACCGCGCCAAGATGGAAGAGGTGTCGCATGCAGCCCAATCTTGAGTACAACGCGTTCATTCAGACGTGCCCGCTGTCATGGTGGTGGGCTTATATGCAGCAGGCGTACACAACTTATGCGCTGCTGCTGGGGCGTTCACTTGAGAAGGACGATAAGCGCCGGTTATGGAAGCGGCTGAAGCAAAACCATATCGGCATCACGGGCATCACCAGTTCCAAAACGCTGGCGATGATGGAAGTGGTGATGGGCAACGCGAGCGAATCGCGGATGCAGGTTGACCGGGTATTGGGGAAACACAATGGACGCTGACTCACGTCTCAAGCTGGATTTGCTGCGGGTCTGCCAGTTCCAACCCGGCAGTTGGGAAAAGCGCTTTGTGCATGATGTGGCGGCTTTAGGCCCATATGACCTGCTGTCGCTACGGCAGCAGCACAAAGTCGATGTGTTGTACTGGCGCTACCGTCGGCAGGTCAACGCGCTGCGAGATGCGAATCGATCAGGTGGCTACCCGGTGCCGCTTGAGCCGGAAATCGATTTTAGCATGCGCGACACGGACGACTCCGACTATGAGCAGCGCAGGCCCAAAGTTGAAAAGCTAGATAAGGAAGCGGCCAATGCACTTTATAAATTGGCCGCGTGGAATCGGAAAGCAAAGGGGAAATGAGATGACTGAAAAATTTGTAGCCGTTAAGGACGGTGATAGCGGGTTGTGGGGCGTCGAAGATGAGCGCGGTGCGATCCTTTATGAAGCCGACATTACGACTGAGGCTCAAGCCCGGTTTATGGCTAAATATCATACCGATCATCCGGATGCCGAATTTGAACGCGACGTGTGGCCTGCATGGGTTGAACACTTGGCGAAAACTGATCCGTATGAATCAGCGCTGCTTTTTGTCGAAACGGCCCCGCAGGACGAGTTGATTGGCCGCATCATCGAACACCGCAGATTTGGCGATTTAATCGCTGTTATGCGTTCCGCGCTTGAGAATATTGCAAAGGATTATGACTCTAAGCAGACATGGGTGACCGTGGCTGTAGAGCGACGACTCATTGCTCGCCGTGCTCTTGATAAGGTGCAAGAGATGACAAAGGAAGGAAACTAAACATGGACTATACACACGAGATTATCCGGATCGAGCGGGGCGCGACCAAAGGCAGCGGCAGCCCGATGTGGCGCTGTGTCACCAGCGACGCCCAGACGGTGAATGTGTTCCAGCACGAGAACCCGGAACGCGACACCTTTGGACTGCTGCTCATGGCGGGATATGCCGGATTTGTAGAACTGGAACTCGGCGAGGTGCAGTACTGGCGCAACTACCCGATCAAGGTGGCGCTGGTCAAAGAGGGGCAGTGGTGGAAGCTGGCTGCGGTCGAGCCGCGCCCGAAAGATGCCGAGGCGGATGCGGATCAGGCCATCAATCTGGAACTGTACAAGAACCGTGCGATGCGGCTGGCGAAGCAACTGCTGCTGCCGCTGGAAGGCATCCGCTATATCGACTGCGAGCGTACCGGCGTCGAACGCGATGACGAGATGGTGGCGATGGCGATTGTCGATGTGGAAGGATCAGTGCGCTACAACGAAATGATTCGTCCGCCGCATCCTGAGAAGCTGCTGCGCGTCGGCAAGAGTGGCAAGAGTGCATCGGAAGTCAATGGCATCACGCCGGATACGCTGCTGAAGGATTCGGTATCAACGGCGATGGCGCTGGACGCGATTGAAGTCCACCTGAACGGTTCGGTGGTGGTGGCGTATAACGCGTCGTTCGATATGAAGGCGCTGGAAGCTGACTGCTTGATGCTGAACCGACCTTTTATCGTGCCTTTCGCGGTGCATGACGCTATGGGTATTGCGTCTGAGTATTTCGGGCAGTGGCAGCCGAAGTACCAGAACTTCCGCAACGTGACGCTGAGCGAGGCGGCGCGGATGTTGGGTATCAACGCCGGACAATCGCACACAGCGGTGGATGATGCCATGACGACGCTGTTCTTAATGATGGCTATCGCGGAAGGCCGCCAGCCGAAAGACGTGTTCGGGGTGTGGGCATCATGACTGAACAAACGATTAAAGTCATTTCGTTGCATCAACCGTGGGCGTCGCTGATGGCGCTGGGTGCCAAGCGCTTTGAAACCCGCAGTTGGGGTACAAAGTTTCGCGGGCAGGTGGTCATCCATGCGACCAAGCAGCTCTATGTGGATTTTCGGGATGCGGCGTTCATGAAGGCGATGCATGAAGCCGGGATTGACGATGTGAACAAGCTGCCGTTAGGGTGTGCGCTGGCCGTCGCCGAACTGGTCAACTGCTGGAAAGCCGAGACGGTCTATCCGCACATCAGTGACAGTGAACGGCTGTTTGGCAACTATGCCGATGGACGAATCGCATGGGAATTTAACAACGTGCGGCGGTTTGAGAAGCCGGTGCCGGTTCGTGGACAGCAGTATCTGTGGGAGTGGACGGGGCCGCTGCCCGAACTGGCGCTGCCGTTCTAAACACCGTCTCTTATACCTTGAAACGACCTGCCACAAGCGGGTCGTTTTTGATACGTTTTGTATAATGAGATTGTCTGAATTTGTGCCGAGTTAAAAGGTTTCCATCATGGCACTTTCCACAGCCGATAAAGACACAATTGAACTGCGACGCGAGCAGGTTGCTCATCTGCGGTTAAAAGGATTGAGTGCGCGGGAAATCGCTGACCGGCTGTCCAAGGGGCCAAACCGGCTGCTTAATCCGGAAACCAATAAGCCCTACACGCACACGACTATCCTTGATGATTTGAAGGCGTTGAAGAAAACGTGGATGAAGTCGGCGAACGATGCCACGCAGGAACATGTGGCGCGGCAGTTGGCGGAAATTCAGGAAATCAAGCGGCTGGCATGGCGGCAGAAAGACGGCGACCTTGCGCTGAAGGCTGTCGAAAAAGAGATGAAGCTGCTGGGTACGATGAAGCAGCCGGATGGCATCAACATCAACTTTAATATGGATGTGGTGATCCAGTTGGCGCAGATTATCGAGGCGCGTGGCGATAAGGCATCCGAAGTGTTTGAAGCGTTATTACAGGAATTCCAACGTGCTGACCTCCAATCAAATCAGCCGTAACGTCTTTGTCCGGCGCGGGCTGCTGCCACCGCCAGAACCGCCCGCGCTCAATGCCATCGACTGGATTGAGCGCAACTTTTATTTGTATGACACCGGCAGCTTGATGGGTTTGTATGACTGCCAGCGCCGACCATTGGAACTGGCGCTCAGCCGCGATGAGCAGGGACGCTTCCGCTATAACACTATCCTGTGGTCATGGCCCAAAAAGTCGGCCAAATCGTCGGTGATTGCGGCGGTGGCGGATTACACGGCCACTACACGCACCAACGGTTCGGTCAAGCTGGTGGCGAATGACTTGAAACAGGCCGACAGCCGCGTCGGCTACTACATCCGGGAAGCCATTCGCATCGGGCAGAAGCACAACCGGCGCGACGGTATCAAGATGAACCCGAGCGGCTACAAAATCACCTATCCCAACGGCGCACGCATCGAAATGGTGCCGATTGACCCCACGGGTGAAGCCGGTGGCAATGACGACATGATTGTCTACAGCGAACTGTGGGGCTGGAAGTCGAAGGCGCACCAGCGGATGTGGTCGGAGATGACGCTGTCGCCGACCAAGTGGGGCAATGCCCAGCGCTGGATTGACACCTACGCAGGTATCACCGGCGAAAGCCCGATTCTGGAACAGCTTTATGAAACCGGCGTGGTCAACGGCCAGCGGGTGTGGGACGACCTCGAAGTGTACGTCAATGATGCGGCGCGGATGCTGACGGTGTGGGTCACCAAGCCGATGTTCCCGTGGCAGACTAAAGAATACTACGACCAAGAGCGCGGCCAGCTTGACCCTTCCGAGTTTGACCGGATGCACGGCAACAAGTGGGCGAAATCGACTGAAGTGTTCCTGCCGGTGGAATGGTGGGATGACTGCGCGGTGCCATCGCTGCCGGATGTGGGCAAGCGCGGCGTCATCATGGGTATCGATGCGGCAGTGGAAAATGACTGTTTCGCAGTGGTGATTGTATCCACTGCACCCGGCAGCGATGCGCAGCCGGTGGCACAGGTGCGCTACTGCAACGTGTGGACGCCGCCGGAACACGGGCAAATCAACTTTGCCGACGTGGAACAGGAAATTTTACGGCTGTTCAAACAGTACAGCATCGTGGAAGTGGCCTATGACCCGTACCAGATGGCCAGCATGGCGCAGCGGCTCGGTGACAACGTGTTCTGGAAGGCATTCCTGCAAGGCGCACCCCGGCTCATTGCGGACAAGCGGCTGTATGACATGATTCGCGACCGGCGCATCCTGCACACCGGGCAGCCGATATTGAGACAGCATATCATTAACGCTGACCGTAAGCCGGAAGAGGATAAGCTGCGCATCGTCAAGCGGGTGCAGAGTGGCAAGATTGACGCGGTGGTGGCGCTGTCGATGGCTGTTGACCGCGCGATGTATTACAACCTGTAGAATCAAAAGCGCAAATTTTGCGGATTTGAAAGGGGTGCAATGATGGATGCTGAACAACGTGAAGCGCTGGCGAAACAATCTTATTATGCTTATGGCAGCGTGACCGACTTTAAGAACTTCCAAGGAAACCCGATGCCGGAATGGGACCAACTGCCGCCGAAAATCAAAGAAGCTTGGGGCGCAGCATCCCGTTACGCATTCAATGAAGGTGTTGGGTCGGTAACCATTCCCAAATCAGAAGAGCCAGACCACAAGTAAGGTAAATCATGGCCGATACCGAACAAGCAATTGTCCAGAATGAAAAAATGTCGGTTCGCGAATTCGCACCCAACACGTGGGGCGGCTTCATCGGTGACGCCATGTGGTGGATGCCTGCCCGTGCCGATTTGATGCCGCCGTGGGGCACCTATGAATGTGACGTGGCGCTGCGGATGATGCACTACACCCAGCATAACAGTCTGGTTGGCGGCGCAACCCAAGCCTATATCGAGAAGTACCTATCCATCCCTTATGAAATATCCGGCGGGCGCAACCTGACCTTCCAGTGGCAGGACATCTTCTTTGACGCCGAGTTCGGTGAAGGCTATGACGAGCTGGTGGCGAAAGGGCTGGTCGATTATCTGACGCTCAATCGCGGCTGGTTTATGGAACTGGTCGGCTATGGCGAGCCGGACACACCGCTGAAAGACGGTGCCCGCATTCTGGGCATCAACCATCTGGACGCGCTGCGCATCACCTTCACCGGCAACCGTGAATGGCCGTATCTGTATCAGAGTGAGTACAACGGCAAGCTGCACAAGCTGCACGCCACACGCGTCATCCACATTGCGCGGCAGCCGACGCCCAACACACGCATGTTCGGCATGGGCAAGTCGGCGCTGTATGACCTGATGACCGTCGCTAACGCCGAAATCCTGCTGGGACGGCATGAAAACGAGATGTTGAGTGACCTGCCGCCGACCGGTCTTGTCATCTTCAACAACGTCAAGCCGGAAGAAGTCTCGCAGGCGATGGCACAGTTCGACTACGAGCGGGTGCGGGACGGCGAGAACGTTTACCGTGCGCCGCTGCAGCTTTCCTCCAAAGACCCGGGCCAACCGGCGACCGTGACCTTTGTGCCGATGGCCACCGTGCCGGAAGGATTCGATAAGGCCAAGTACACGCAGGTACATGTCAATCTGGCGGCGCTGAACTACGGCCTTGACCCGCAGGACATCTGGCCGCTGTCGAGTGGGTCGATGGGCAGCGGCGAACAGTCCAAGGTGCTGGCGGCCAAGACCGATGTGAAGGGGCCGGGCTACCTCAGCACGCGGGTCAAGCGCAAGCTGAACACTATCCTGCCGCGCTCGCTGGAATGGAAGTACAAGGCGGCCAATCCGCAGCAGGACATGCAGACGGCCAACATCGCCAAAACGTGGACGGACATTGCCAACGCGTCAACCTTCATGAATGCGGAAGAGAAGCGGCAGTTGGTGGCGAATCAGGTGGAAGCCTTCGCAGACATCCTGATGGATGAAAGCGGGCAGGTGCGCGTCTTTGACGCCGACCCGAAAGAACCGGCACAGATTGTGGTTGCATCCGACGCGGTGCAGCTCGATACCGCGCAGCCGCCGAACAGCGCTATCACGGCCAATTCCAGCACGCCGACCGCACCGGCAGCCGTCCCTGATGAGACAGTGCAGGCGACTGATGCCGTGCCGGTCACCAAAGACATTGACTCCACCATGTCGGCCTTCATTGAAGAGATGAAAGCCGCTATGCAGGACGGCCTTGACCGGGTGACGACCAAAGCAGGCACCGCAGCCCGTATCCGTGGGGCCATCACGCGCTATGGGAAGAAGGCTTATCAGGATGGACTGGAAGACGGCGGCGTAGATCCGGACGCGCTGGATGAAGACGACCTGCGCCTGATTGCCGACTACAACGTGTGGGACAGCCAGTACGTCAGCCGGTTAGTGGACGAGCTGTTCAGTGATGGCGGGCTGAAGGGCGGTGTGGATTACCGTGCGCCGCTGTGGTCATCGACTATCAACCGTTTCTACTACGGCGGCATCGCATCGGCGGACAAAAACGGCATGTATGAATTCGTGGGCGACGATGGCGTGGAAAGCTGCGATACCTGCAAGCGGCTGAAAGGGCAGGTCCACCGCATGAAAGACTGGGTACGGAAGGAACTGCGCCCGGGCATCGACCATGACAACTTTGACTGCGGCACGTGGGAGCCGCACTGTGAGCACTTCTTAGAGAAGACCACAGGCCGCGCAAGAGGCAACTGGTAATGTGATACACTTTTAGTCGTAAACCACAACTGTATTTTCTCCTTTTGTCAGGAAAGGAATAGCTGGTCAGGGCAGCACATCGTCGTATGTGCTTTTTTCGTTTGTGAGGCTGCCGTGACCGAACACGTCCAAACAACCAAAGCTTTTCAGGGTTTGCCGACGCAAAAGGAAACCAATTATGTTCCGCTGTCGGCCACTAAAGGGAAAGCCTGCGCCAACTGCCGCTGGTTTATGCAGTGGGGCGGCTGCTTTTTGGTTGAAGGCCAACCCGAACCAATTCTGGCGACCGGCTACTGCGACCGCTGGGAAGCCACGCCGCAGCCCGAACCCGCGCCGAATGTGGCGGAAGTGATTGCCGAGGCTGTGGGCGAAGCGGTTGAA